>ERZ795061.344-NODE-344-length-48240-cov-22.909308_pt1 | contig 48240 bp, 12 predicted proteins | sample MGYA00375145_ERZ795061 | MGnify/ENA primary metagenome ERZ795061 (study PRJEB30190, sample SAMN05720144) | anaerobic digester metagenome | isolation source: active sludge of municipal wastewater-treating anaerobic digesters | place: USA | collected 2014-12-22 ... | reverse complement strand
TCCGACAGTCCGCAGCGGTGCCTGAGCCATTCTCGGAAGTCCTGCCGCGTCACTCGCCTTCACAAGGCTGACAGCGACGGCCACTGCAGGGCCGGACTGATGTCTTCAGGATAAAATCGTGAAAGTTCGGGAAGACGGAGGGTCAAAGAGTCTTCCGGCTTAATGGCCGCAAGAACGGCAGGAAACCCGCTTCGAGACAGAGCCGTCGGTGTTCGTTATGCCGACGGCGCGCGAATGCCGGCGAGCTTGTCCCCGATCCGCTGGTGTGCGTGGATGCTGTAGACGGCGTCCACGTGATCTCCGACCACCGTATCCACCGACACGAGACCCGTTGTATGGGCCGACCAGTCGACCGGGCCCTTGCCGTGTTTCGCCAAGGTGCTCGTCGTCCACCAGACGTGGATCGGCGCCTGAATCGGATTGAAGCGGGTCACGGTCACGAATCGTGCAGCCTCCCTCGCCAGGGCATAACCGAGCTTCAAAGAGCCGATCGAGGCCTCAGCTTCCTCATCGGAAAGAAAGTTTCGTTCCCTCGCCCATTGGATGGCGCACTCCAGGCGGTTGTCGTCCGCCAGTGACGCCAGATGCTGCTGGAGCGCCTCTCGTTCGTGCTGAGGGATCGACTCGAAGTCGCCCCTCCGGTCCCGCCGTATATAGGTCATCAACTCCTCGACAGGCGTTGCGTCACCGGCCGCAGAGACGGCCTGGTCCGGTTGCGTGTCCAACAGACCGAGAAACGCGACCGAGTCCCCGCCCTGCTCCAGCAGTCGCGCCACCGCCAAGGCAAGGACCCCGCCGTTCGACCAGCCCAGGAGATGATAAGGTCCCTGCCGTTGACGCTCACGAATCAGCCGGGCCTGTTGTTCGGCAAGCTGGTGAATGGAGACATCCTGCCAACGCATGGTGAAGAGATGGCTCAACGACAATCCATAGACGGGACGTTCATCCGCCATCGAGAGCGCGAGCGGGCGGTAGGCCTGAACATGCGTGCCGGTCGGGTCAAAGCAAAACAGCGGCGGCGCGTTGCGTCCTTTGCGCAGCACGAGGATCTCCGGCGAGGTGTCACGACGCTCCCCTTCGAGGTGCTCAGCCAAAGTCGCCAGCGTGGGAAACTGGAACAACTCCATCAAGGCCAGCGGTCGATCCACGACCTTCTGGATGCGGGCGATCAACTGGACGGCGAGAAGGGAATGTCCGCCTAAATCGAAAAAATTATCATGGAGGCCGATCCGGCCGACAGCCAGCACCTCGCTCCACATCACGGCCAGCTGGCGCTGCAACGGCGTTGCGGGAGCCACATACGATTGCCGACTGACGCCCGACCAGTCCGGCGCAGGTAAGGCCACTCGATCCGCCTTGCCACCCGGTGTCCGCGGCAGCTCGGTCAGCGGGAGAATCAGGAAAGGGACCATGTAATCCGGCAGGGTCGAAGCGAGCCAACGACGGAGGTCCGGCTCGTCGAACTGTGCGTCCTCTCGAACGACGACATAGGCCACAAGCCTGGTCCGTCCTTCGGCATCTTCCCGTGGAACCACGAGACCGGCTCGCACGTCCGGATGCCGGCGCAACCGCTCTTCGATCTCCCCCGGTTCGATACGGAACCCGCGCAGTTTGACTTGATCGTCAAAACGGCCATGGAATTCGATGGTGCCGTCGCTCCTGACCAATGCTCGATCTCCCGTCCTGTACAGTCTTGCGCCGGGCCGTCCCCCGAAGGGGTCGGGAATGAACAGGCCGGCGGTCCGTTCCGGATCGTGGAGATAGCCGCGGGCCAGCGTCTCGCCCCCGATATACACTTCGCCGGGCACGTCAAACGGCACCGGCTCGAGGTGCCGGTCGAGGACGTACATCGACCGGCCCGGCAAAGGCCTTCCGATCGGAACCGTGTAAGGGACAGGCTCTTTCCCTGAACAGGAAGGCTCATACAAGCTCGCGGTAATGGTCGTTTCCGTCGGACCATAGGCATTCAACCACCGTACGTTGCTGCCGACCTGTCGTCGCCATCTATTCAGATCCGATGATGCCACCGGCTCGTTCCCCACGATCAGCAGGCGCACACGTGAGGGCACGGAGCAATCGGCTTGCTCGAACGCGTCCACCCACTGGTGCCAGTAAGAGGCCGGTAATCCTGCGACCGTGACGTGCCGGCGATCGAGAAAGTCCAGGAATGCCGGGATGGAATCGAAGAGACGACAGGGTTGCAGCACCACTGCAGCCCCCGAGATCAAGGTCGTCCACAATTCTTCTGAGGCCACGTCAAAGCTGACGGCCGCGAATTGCAGCACCCGGTCCGACGGGACGAACTCATAGGCAGCCCCAGCAGCAAGGATATGCTGAGACAGGGCTCCATGGGAGACCACGACGCCTTTCGGTTTGCCGGTCGAGCCGGATGTGTAGATCACATAGGCGGCTTGGTCCGCCGAAATCGGCCTGTCGAGGTTCTCCCCGCTCAGTGTTTCCAACTCTGCATTCAGTCGGTCGAGCGACAATACCGGAACAGGGAATGTATCGGGGTCAGGCGTGGCGGTCCCTTGCGTGAGGACCAGATCCACGCCCGCATCGACCGCCAGAGTGTGTTGCCGCCCGGCCGGGTACGTCGGATCGATCGGCACATAGGCACCGCCCGCCTTCATGATCCCGAGTAAGGCAACGACCATGTCGAACGAACGCTCCAGACAAATCCCGACCCGCCGTTCCGACTCCACGCCTCGACTGCGAAGCCATCGCGCCAGGCGGTTACTCTTGTCGTTCAGGTCCCGATAGGACACCACATGGTCTTGCAACACCAGGGCCGGCGCATCCGGCGTCTGCGCCGCCCGACGTTCGATGAGCGCCGGCAGGGACTGCGACGGGCCACTCGACGCATGCGTCCGGTTCACCGTCAGCACCGCTTGTCGCTCCTGCGCGCTCAGCAGATGGATCGAGCCTACTCCGATTCGCATGTCCCCCGTCATTCCGGCCAACACCTGCTGATAGCGGTCCAACAGGCGTTCGATAGTCGACGCCACGAAGAGGTCGCTGTTGTATTCCATCGCGACGAGCAGCCGGCCGTCTTGATCCTGAACCGTCATCGATAGGTCAAACTTGGCAGTCGTGGTATCGATCTCGATCGGCTGAAACTCCAAGCCCTGGATGTTCAATTCTGAGACCGGGGCGTTCTGCAGGTCGAACATCACCTGAAAGACCGGCGACCGGCTGACATCGCGCTTCGGTTGCAATGCATCCACGAGCTTTTCGAACGGCATGTCTTGATGGGCGTAGGCGTCCAGACAGGCTTCACGCACGTTGGCCAGCACGTCGGCCATGCTGGAATGTCCGAACACCTTGGTTCGTATCGCCAGCGTGTTGACGAAGAACCCGATGAGGCCTTCGGTTTCCTTCCTGGTCCGGTTGGCGATGGGCGTCCCGACGATGAGATCGGTCTGTCCTGTCATGCGGGCCAACAGGATGAAGAAGGCGCTCAACAGCGTCATATACAACGTGGCGCCCATTTTGCGGCTCAACGCCGAAACTTTCACCGAAAGCTCCGCCGGGATGGTGACGCTCGCCATCGCGCCTCGCGATGTTTGCAGGGCAGGTCTGGGCCGGTCAGTCGGCAATTCCATGACCGGCAGATCGCCACCCAGCGATGTCCGCCAAAACTCCAACTCCCGCTTGAGGACGGTCCCGCTCAACCAGGCACGTTGCCACTGGGAAAAATCTCCATACTGCAGAGGCAGGTCGGACAGTGACGAGGCCCGCCCGGCCGCAAAGGCGTCGTAGAGCGCCGTCACTTCCTTCACCAGCACATGGGCGGACCAGGCGTCCGACACGATATGGTGCAACGTGAGCAACAACACCTGTTCGTTCGGCTGGAGGCGGATGAGACTGACCCGCAGGAGCGGCCCGTATCGGAGATCGAATGGACGCTGAGACTCGACGCCGGCCAACCGGACGGCAGCCTGGTCACGCGCTTCGACAGGAAGATGTTGCAGGTCGATCACCGTCACGGTCAGCGTCAGAGAGGAAGCGACCACCTGCACCGGCACTCCATTGAGACTTTGAAACGTCGTACGCAACGATTCATGGCGCCGGACGACTTCGTTGAAACTCCGTTCCAGGGCTGCGACATCGAGCGGTCCGGTGACGCGCAAGGCGATGGGAATGTTGTAGGCCACGCCCTCCGGATCCAACTGCGCCAGCACCCACAAGCGTTCTTGTGCGAAGGAAAGCGGGAGCGAACCGGTTCGCGGCCGGGGCTGCATGGGAGGCGGTTGGTCGCCCCCCGCGATCCCCTTGGCCGCGTCGATCACCCGGGCTAATTGCGCGATGTTGGGCGCCTCAAAGACTGTCCGCAGAGGCAGATCCACGCGAAACGCCTGCCGCAGCCGCGACATGACCTGCGTGGCCAGGAGCGAATGGCCGCCCAAGTCGAAGAAATTGTCATGGATGCCGATCCCCTCTCGTTTCAACACCTCACTCCAGATGGCGGCCAGGATCTCTTCCGTGGCCGTTCCGGGAGCGACGAACCGTATCGTTTCGCTCCCCTCGCGGTCCGGCTCCGGTAGGGCGCGCCGATCGACCTTGCCGTTTGCCGTCAACGGCAACGCCGGCAGAGAGCTCACCGCCGTCGGAACCATGTAGTCCGGCAGGTGCGAGCGGAGAAAGTCCTGGATCGCCTGCCTGTCCGGCTCCGCCCCCCGCGCCACGAGGTATGCAGCCAGATACAGTTCCGCGTTCCCGTCCTCCCGTGCCGTCACCACGGCATCCTGTACCGCAGGATGCTGTCGCAGCACCGATTCGATTTCGCCGAGTTCGATCCGAAACCCGCGGATCTTGACCTGGTGGTCCACCCGCCCCAGGAATTCGATCGAGCCGTCCGGCAAACGCCTCGCGAGGTCGCCGGTTCGGTACAGGCGTGCGCCGGGTTGCGACGCATGGGGGTTGGGCAGGAACCGTTCGGCCGTGCGATCCGGTTGCTCCCAGTAGCCGCGCGCGACACCCGCACCGCCCAGATACAGTTCTCCCGCTGCGCCGACGGGCACCGGCTCCTGACGCTCGTCGAGGATGTAGGCTTCGAGGTTGTCGATGGGACGGCCGATGGGTACTGTGCGAGCGAGACGTACATCCTCGTTGTCGCCCACAACCGTGGTCAAAGCGCCGACGGTGGTCTCTGTCGGGCCATAATGGTTGATGACGATGCAGGCCGCTTGCCGCCGCACCTGCTCGACCAAGTCCCACGACAGCGCTTCACCGCCGAACAGGAGAAACTTTCGTGGCCACAAGGCCTGCCCGTCGGCAGTGGCCACGAGGGCCTTGAAATGCGACGGCACGATTTTCAACACGTCGATGGGATGCTCCGAGAGATAGGAGGCGAATAACCGACCATCCGTCGCGGTCTCGTAGTTGATGACATGGAGACAACCGCCGGAGGTCAGGGCGGGAAAAATCACCGTATGTCCCAAATCGGCGCTCAAGGTGGAGACGGTGGCAAACTGCAAGGGTTCCCGAAGATCCAGCTGTCGCAATATGGCCAAGGTGTAGTTGGCGAGGTTACGATGGGAGACGGCAACACCCTTGGGCTGACCGGTCGAGCCGGACGTGTAGATAACGTAAGCCAGGTCGTCCGGCGAAAGCGCCAGATTGAGATTGCCGTCAGGCTCGTTCGCAACAGCCTCGCCGACGTCCAAGATCACGCCGTCGAAGAGCGGCCGGGCCTGCTCGGATACACTCTGCGTCACGAGAAGCCTGGCGCCGCTTTGCGCCATTTGCGGCGCGAGCCGCACAGCCGCATGCGCCGGATCGACCGGCACATAGGCTGCACCGGCCTTCAGCACCCCCAACATGGCGACGATCATGTCGGCAGACCGATCGAGACAGAGGCCGACCCGGTCGCCGGGTTGCACGCCGCGCCGCCTCAGCCCATGCGCCACCTGGTTCGCCTGCCGGTTCAGGTCGTCGTAGGACAACCGTCGCTCACCGGCGACGAGGGCGGGAGATGACGGCCGCCGCGCTGCCTGCGCTTCGATTAAACGGTGCATCGGAAAAGAAGGGCCTAGCGGTCTGGCCGTCTGGTTCAACTCTCGCGTCAGCCTGGTCCGCTCCCGAGTCCCTACGATGTCCAAGTCGTCGATCGCCGTCGCGAGACGGCCTGCAATGGCGCGCAACAACTCCACATAACGATCGGCCAGGGACTGGACCATCTGGGAGGGGATGCGTTCCCCGTCGATATGCCAGGTCAATGCGAGATCCGCCTCGTCTTCAAGACAGGCTAGCCTGAATTTGAACGGCTCCGCGCAGAATGTGCTCTCGGCGAGTGTGATGACGCCGGCGGCCGTCCGGCTGGGCTTCGCTCGACGACCATATTCGAATCCGATCCCCTCCCGCACAGCCGCCGCGTCCTCATCGTCCTGTTCCGCCGGGTAATAGTGTTGCCAATCCTCCGCTTGCCCCTGCTCCTGCGCAGCCAAGGACAACAGGTCCCGCAACGCCATATTCCCCTCGATTCGAAGGTGCAGCGGCAACCAGCGCTCGAACAACCCGATGCCTCCCTGCAACTCCTCATAGGGGCGCCCATCGGCTCGCCACCAGCAGACCAGGTCGCGACGGCCCGTCAGCCGATAAAGAAGCGCCGACCAACAGGCATACAGAAGGACCGGTAGGGAAACCTGCGCCGCGGCGGCAGCGCCCCGCAATCGCTCCGTCTCCGTAGACGAGCAGATACGATGGACCGGGCGAGCCGCGGCCTGCCGGCCTTCCGGACGGCCCGCCTGTTCGAAGGGCAACGGCACGGCGTGGTCACCGGTTGGTCTTCGTCGAGCCCACCAGGCCTGCCCTTGTTTCGCCTCTTCTCCATCCAGCAGCTCATAATGCCACTCGGAAAATTGTCCATACTGAACAGGCTGCTCATCCTTCCAGTCGGCGCTCACTCCATCCAACAACTGACTCAGTTCTGCCGCCAGATTCGACAGGGACCAGGTGTCGGCGCAGAGACCGGGCAGGTCGAGAACCAACCGCGCGTGGTCGTCCGTCAATCGGCACAGGGTGGCCCGTACCAACGGCCTCGCCTCCCAATCCCGGTCGTCCGTTCGACGCGCCGCTTCACCGGCAGCCTGTTCGCGTTCGCCCTCGTCAGGCAGATGACGAAGGTCGACCCGTCGCCAGAGAACGTCGCTCTCCTCGTTGATCACCTGGAAGGGAACCTTCATGCCGGATTCCCGATAGAACGTCGTGCGAAGACTCTCGTGGCGGGCGATCGCGTGACGCAGCGCCTTCTGCACCGCCTCATCGTCAAAGACACCGTCCAGCCTGAACAAAGCTCGCGCCTGCCCGACATGACCGCGTGACTGCCACAACCAGAGTCGTTTCTGGTGCGGCGAGAGCCGGAGCCCTTCAATCTCAATGTCCTGATGCATGCCTCCCCCTATGACGTCATGGAGTGAACGGCCGATTGCGCGATCATGTCACCCATCGCCACCACGATCTTGCGGGGTCCCACGAAAGGATCGCGGGCATGGGCCACCAGCATGTTGTCGAGCATGATGAGATCCCCCTCCTGCCAGGGAAACCGCACGGCAGTCCGTTCGTACAACAGGCCGATCTCCTCGACGACCTCGTCTTCGAGCGGAGTGCCGTCACCGTAATAGACGTTTCGCGGGAGGGAATCGATACCGAGCATCGACAAGAGCGAGTCACGCACCGCCGGCTCCAAACAGGAAACATGGTGGAGCTGGATCTGGTTGAAGAAGACCGATTCGCCGGTGTCGGGATGTTCGATGATCGCCGGACAGACCTGCTTGGTGCGCAGGCCGCCTTTTTCGAGCCATTGCCAGTCCATGCCGTTCTTGGCACACAGGGCTTCCACTTCGGCCTTGTCGGAGGTGCGAAAGAAATCCTGCCAACTCACATCCACACCCGGAACAAAGTTGCGGACGTACATCAGCTGCTTCTCGCGCAACCGCTCGCGCAGGTCCGGCCGGAGCCCCTTGAACATCAACCGGCCGTCCACGATCGGCGTCTGCCCCCCTTCCTGCGCGGCCTGCAGGCAAAAGAAAAACTGCTTCTGCGGCCAGCGATGCATGTGGGAGCTTTCGTTGTGGAAGAGAATCGGTTTGTCCGGCGGATAGGGTGTCGATCCGTAGACATGGCGCCCGCTCTTTTCCCGCGGCAGATCGCCGTAGTCACCGAACAACTCGCCGCAGAAGGCCTGCGCGACGGACTCGAAATCCTGCACGGTCTTCAGCGCGAACCCGCGGAACAGCAAGGCGCCGGACTGCAGCAGTTCGCGCTGCAGTCGCGAGCGCTGTTCCCGGACCCATCCGGCCAGGTCGACATCGTCCACCGCCGGTGTATAGAGCCACGGCATCGCACGGCCGTCCACGAGCGGCCGACCGCTCACCAACGTGCGCTGGGCCAGCGCGACCGGTTTCGGTTTGATGGCCTTGAACCGTTGCAGTCGCTCGTCGTTTCGCTGTTTCGTATCCATCCTGCGCGCCTCCTTGACATCCGCATCATCCATCTCAAGGGTCTCGATCCCGCATTCCGGCGAGAGACCGATCTGCTGCAACAATCGAAGAAACCGCTGCGTCCATCCGGCGATCGTCTGGGGCTCGAACAGGTCACGGCTGAACTTCCACAGCCCGGCGCAGCCATCCTCCGTTTCTTCCATGAAGAGCCCCACGTCGAACCGCGACACCTCGTGCTCGAACTCCAGCGACTCGACATTCACGCCGGCCAACTGCAGCGAGGGCGGCGGCACGTTTTGCAGCACGAACAGAACCTGGACCAGCGGGTTCCGGCCGAGATCCCGCGTGAGCTTGAGCGAATCCACGATCTTTTCGAACGGCACATCCTGATGGGCGTAGGCGCCCAAGGCTGTCTCCCGCACCCGCCCCAGGAGCTGAACGAAGGACGGGTTGCCGCTGAGATCCGTGCGCAGGGGCAAGAGGTTGACGAAGAACCCCACGAGTTGTTCCGTCTCGGCGCGGTTCCGGTTGGCCACATCCGTACCGACCAGAATATCGGTCTGTCCCGAAAACTTGGACAAGAGCAGCTTGAAGGCAGCCAGCAGCGTCATAAACAGCGTCACACCCTGACGCCGGCTCAACCGCCGCAGCGGTTCAAGAATTTCTCCCGGCACGTGGAACGTGAGACGGCCGCCCCGATAACTCTGCCGCTCAGGCCGCGCATGGTCGGTCGGCAGCATCAATTGCGGCGGCGTGGAACCAAGCCGCTGCTTCCAGTAGCCGATCTCCCGTTCCAACAGGGCCCCCTGCAGCCATTGCCGCTGCCAGACCGCGAAGTCGCGATACTGGACCGGCAAGGCGGGCAGCAGGGTTTCCGGCTCATCCCCGGATTGCATGCCGGCTCCCTCGACCTCATTCGCCAGGGCGTTGTAGATCGTCGCCACCTCGTGAGTCACCACCGCGAGCGACCAGGCATCGGCCGCAATGTGGTGAACCGTCACGAGCAGGATATGGGCGTCGGCACTCACCCTGAGCAGGAGCGCGCGGATCGGCAGGTCACGATCCAGGTGAAACGGCCGCTGGGTTTGAGCTTCGGCATAGCGACCGATAGCCATGCCCCGCTCCGACTCCGACAGGGCCGTGAGGTCCTCCACCGGAATCGCAAAACGGTCGACCTCGACGACCACCTGCCTCGGCTCCCCCTCCACAGCCGGGAAGGTGGTTCGCAGGGATTCGTGCCGGCGCACGAGCGCGAGAAAACTTCGTTCCAGGATTCGATGATTGAGCGCTCCGCCAAGACGAAGGGCGAACGGCAGATTGTACGTCCCGCTCTCCGGGTCCATTTGCGTCAGGAACCAGAGGCGTTGCTGCGCGAAGGAGAGCGGCAGATGATCGGTCCGCGAGACCGGCATGAGCGGGGGAATCTGTCCGCCGTCCCCTTCGAGCCCGGCCCGGTCGATGGCCGAGGCAAAGGCCTCGACCGTCGGATGGTCGAACAGCGTTCGCAAGGGCAGTTCGATGCGAAACGCCGCGCGCACGCGGGACATGACTTGCGTGGCGAGAAGCGAATGGCCGCCGAGTTCAAAAAACTGATCCCGCCGCCCGATGCGTTCAATCCCCAGAATTTCCGACCAGATTCCGGCTACGAGGTCTTGCGTCGGCGTCGCGGGCGGTTCGAAATCATCGGCCAGCCGGTCCGCGTCCGGTGTGGGCAACGCCTTCCGGTCGATTTTTCCATTCGGTGTGAGCGGTAAGGAGGGAAGCAACAGGAAGGTGGCCGGCAGCATGTACTCAGGCAGGGTCCGTCGCAGGAACAGCCGCAGCCGGTCGGCGTTCACGGTCGCCGTCGTCGCTACATAGGCCACTAACTGCTTGTGTCCCGGTTGCCACTCAGCCACGACGACCACACAACGGTCCACGTCGGGATGCTGCGCCAGTCTCGCTTCGATCTCGCCCAGTTCGATGCGGAACCCGCGTATCTTGACCTGGTGATCACGACGTCCCACGAATTCGAGCGCCCCGTCCGGCCTGTGACGGACCAGATCTCCCGTCCGATAGAGCCGGCTCCCAGGCCGGGATGAAAATGGATCCGGGACGAACAGAGCGGCCGTCTTCGCCGGGTCACTCAGGTATCCACGACCCACCGCCACTCCGCCCACGCACAACTCTCCGGCCACTCCGGCCGGCATGAGGTCCAGACGGCGATCCAGGACATACAACCGCACCCCCTCGATCGGCCGCCCGATCGGCATCCTAAATTCAGCCTCGGCAGGCTGCTCGCGAATGCAGGCAAGCGCCACATCGTCGGAACATTCCGCCGGACCGTAGGCGTTCACGAGCGGCACGGTCGGGTAGCGGGCGAACCATCGACGCGACAGGTCCGGTGACAGCGTCTCTCCCGTGGGCAGCAACCACCGCAGTCGCGGCAGGGGCAACGACGGGCCCTCCAAGAGGCCGCCCAACAACGAAGGCACCACCTCAAGCACCGACACGCCGCGAGCCGAGACCTCAGCCAACAGGCGTTGCGGATCGCGCACCACCTCGTCGGGAATGATCTGGACCTTGGCGCCGCAGAGCAGCGGGGTCAGGAATTGCCACACGGAAATATCGAAACATTGTGAAGCGGTCTGAGCGACCACATCGGCGGGACCAAGCGCGAGTGTCGGAATCTTCGTCAAGAGGTGATTCATCATCCCCCGGGATTCGACCATCGCCCCCTTGGGCACCCCGGTCGACCCGGACGTGAAGATGACATAGGCGAGACGTTGCGGTGCCGTCACTGGACTAGGATTGCTCTCCCCTTGCGCATCCCTCTCGAGGTTTTCAACTGAAACGAAATCCGGTCCGACACCCGCCGGCAGCATGGTCGCGACCGTCTCAGCCAAGGCCGCCTGCCGGTTCCCGAATATCACAGCCTTCACGCAGGCGGACGCCAGGATCTGCGTCAGCCGCTCAGCCGGGTGATGCGGATCCAACGGCAGATAGGCACCACCGGCCTTCAGCACGCCCACGATCATCGACAGCAGCGCCGGCCCCCGGTCGTCCAGCAGCGCAACGATGCTGTCCGTTCCCACGCCGCGCCTGCGGAGTCCATGGGCAATCCGATTGGCGGAGCGGTTGAGTTCGTCGTAGGTGAGACGGTCGTCGCCGCATTCCACCACAACGGCCTCCGAGGTTCGTCGCACTTGGGCTTCGAACCGGGTGGAAAAATCCGCGGCCGCCGGCTCACTGCCATCTCGCCCGTTCCACTCCACCAGCAGACGTTGTCGCTCGGCGTCATCCAGCATCGGCAGGTCTTGGATCGCCGCCTCGGGAGACGCCGCCATGGCCTCGAGCAATCGCTTGAGATGGTCCAGCATGCGGGCCACATCCGCGCGCTCGAAGAGCCGTCGGTCATACGACAGGCGCACTCCCATGGACTCGCCCGGATACCCGACCACGGTCATTGGGTAATTCGTGTGAACGCGGTCCTGGTCGTACGAGAGGGACCGATCGTCCCGTTCTTCGCCGAGACGCGCGTCCTTCGGGGCATTCTCGAACACGAGCAGACTGCGGAAGAGCGCCTGTCCGGACGGAACCTCACTCCATTGTTGAATGCGCACCAGCGGCGCGTATTCGTACTGCCGGATGCGATAATTTTCCGCCAACAGGTGCTGAAGCCACGTCATCACCGACTGATCGGGCGACAGGGTCACGCGAAGCGGCAGGGTATTGATGAAGAGCCCTACGATGTCCTCGACACCGGGCAGGTCAGTCGGTCTCCCGGCGACGGTCACGCCGAACAACACCTGTGCCTCCCCGCTGTAGCGCGACAGCAGAATGGCCCAGGCTCCCTGTACGAAGGTGTTCGGGGTCAGGTGATGCTGCTGAGCCAAGGTTCGCAGCCGCTCGGACACCTCCGGTGATAACTCCATGAACTCGTCGCCCACTTCGGACCCGCTTGCAGAGGTATCGGGGTCGAGCCGTTCGATCCCCAGCGGGGTCGGCGTAGTGAAACCGGCCAACTCCTGTTTCCAAAATTGCTTCGCCGCAGCCTGGTCCTGACGTTGCAGCCAGGCGATGTAGTCTCGATACGGGGCCGGGTCGGGCAGGTCCGGAATCTGTCCCTGCACACAGGCGTCGTAGTGGGTCAGAAAATCCATCATCAGCAGCGAGAAGCACCAGTCGTCGGTGAGGATATGGTGGAAGCTCCGCACGATGGCGTATCGGTCGAGACCGCGGCGGACCAGTCGAATGCGCATGAGCGGCGCCTGCTCGAAACCCAGCCCCTCTTTCAATTCCTGCTCCAGCATCTCCCCCATGCGAATCTGTTGCTGCTCGTCACTCATGTCCGCCCAATCCAGGTCTTGAATCACGTCCTCCGCAGCGACCCGTCGATGGACGACCTGAAGGGGCGCCTGCAGATCCTTCCACATGAAAGAGGTGCGGAGCATCGGGTGCCGGTCGATGACGCGCTGCCAGGCTCGGCCGAAGGCCTCCCGATCCAGACGCCCTTCCCAGGCGTAAAACTGCTGCATGAGGTAGATGCCGGAACCGGGGTTCATCAACGTATGGAACAGCATGCCTTCCTGCATCGGCGACAGCGGGTAACAGTCTTCGATCTCCGCCCAATCCTCACGTCGACCCGCCAGCTCCTCCGGCGTCAGCCCGGTGAGCGGGAAGATCGGCATGACGGGCGCCGTGGCCTCCGGCGTCGCCTGTGGTGGGCTGTGAGCGCCTGCCGCCGGCCGGGCCTCGTCTTGCACGGGCGATTGCATGGCTTCGATCGGCGTGGCCGGTTTCACCTGCGCCACCGCCGCGGCGGCCGCCACGGTTTGATGTTCGAAGAGTTGCTTGGGCGTCAGTTTCACCCCTTGCCGGTTGGCTCGGGCAATGACCTGCAGCGTGCGGATCGAGTCGCCTCCCAGCGCGAAAAAGTTGTCGTGCACGCCCACTCGTTCGACCTGCAACACGGTTTGCCAGATGGCGGCGAGGATTTCCTCGGTCCTGTTGCGCGGCGCCACGTAGGTCGTCAGCGCGGCAGCGCTCAGCTGTTCCGGATCGGGCAAGGCAGCCCGGTCGAGCTTGCCGTTCGCGGTCAGAGGAAAGGCGTCGAGAGGGACAAAGTGTTGCGGCACCATGTACTGAGGGAGGCGAAGCGCAAGCCTGGCCCGAATGCCGGCCACATCCAGCATCGAGGGTCCGGCCAGATAGGTTACGAGTTGCTGCGTGCCGTCGCCGGTCTCGCGGACCACCGTGACGGCATCGGCCACCCCCGGCTCCCGTCGCAGTTGCGCCTCGATGTCACCCAGTTCGATGCGAAACCCGCGCAGCTTGACCTGATGATCGATGCGTCCCAGAAATTCAACCGTGCCGTCGGCTCGCCGTTTCGCCCGGTCGCCCGTACGATACAGCCTGGCTCCAGGCCGACGGCTGAAGGAATCGGGAATGAAACGCTCCGCCGTCGCCTCGGGTCGGCCGAGATACCCACGCGTGACTTGCTGCCCGCCGATGTAAAGTTCTCCCGGCACACCGATCGGGACCGGCTGTCCATCGATGTCGAGCACATGGGCTTGGACCAATGAGAGTGGGCGGCCGACCGGCACGTCGCCCTCGGCATGGCCCTGTGATGCTTCAACCAGATGGGTCAACACGCCGACCGTCGTTTCGGTCGGGCCGTAGTGATTGACGATCGCGCAGCCGGGCGCGAGCCGCCGGATCTCTTGCACGAGGTCACCGCGCAGGGCTTCGCCCCCAAGGATGAGGCAACCGGTTGGCAAGACACGTTCGGGGTGGGCCGCGTGCAGAAGTCCCCGGAGGTGGCTCGGCACGATTTTCAGGACCTCGACCTGCCGCCCATGCATGGCGGCGGCCATCGCGTCGGGGTCGAAGCCGTCCTCCGTCGAAAGCAGATGGAGGGTACGCCCCGAACAGAGCGCCCCGAACAGGGCCGTGTTGCCGAGGTCGGCAGCCACCGTCGAGACGGCGGCCATGCTCGCACCGGCGGCCACCGGCTCGAGTTGCAGGATCGCGCGGACATAGGCCGTCACCTGCCGATGTTCCACGGCCACCCCTTTGGGACGACCGGTGGAACCGGAGGTATAGATCACATACGCAAGGTTCGACGGCGACAGCGGGACGGAGGCTGGCCCTTCGCAACATCCTGCGATCTCCTCCGCTTGACGATCGAGCAGGATCAGCCGTTCCGCAAAATCAGATAAGCCCTGCGCCTGGTCGCCCCGGGTGATGATGAGGCGAGCCTGGCTATCGGCGACCATCGCGGCCAGCCGCTCACGGGGATAGGTCGGGTCGAGCGGGACATAGGCGCCGCCGGCCTTGAGCACGGCAACGATCCCGACCACCAAATCCAACGAACGGTCCAGACAGAGGCCGATCCGCTCATCCGGTCTCACACCCTGCGCCAGCAGATATCGCGCCAGCGCAGCCGCGCGCCGGTCAAGTTCCTGATAGGTCACCTGCTCCTGCTTGGTCACCACCGCCGTGACCTCCGGCCTTGCCTCCACTTGGGCGGCGATCAGGTCATGGATGCAGCGTTCCCCGCTCTCGTCGGACGTGAAGGCCCCGTTCCACTCGATCAGTTGATTTCGTTCGTCATCCGTCAACAGAGACAGGTCTGCCAACCTCGCCTCGAGTGCCTCCGCCATGGCTGCGAGCAAGCGATCGAGATGACCGAGCATGCGGGTGATCGCCGCATGCGCAAACCTCCGGTGGGCATAACAGACGATAAGGCGCAGATCCCGCCCCGGTTCCACCATCAACGAAAGGGGATAGTTGTTGCGTCCCGGCGTCAGCGTATAGACGTCGCCCGACCGAACGGCCAGGGGCTCGACGCTCAACGACGGCTGCTCACCGCCGTCCGCAGCCTCCGGATAACTTTCGAACACGACCAGGCTCCCAAAAAGAGGCGTCCCGTTAGGAACGTCGCTCCATCGTTGGATGTCGCTGAGCGGGGTCCATTCATATTGGCGCAACGCCGCGTTCCGCTCCTGCAAGTCACGCAGCCAGTCCCCGAGCGACTGGTCCGGTCGGAAGCTCACTCGAATCGGCAGGCTGTTGATGAACAACCCGACCATCTCCTCGACGCCGGTCAGCTCCGGGGGCCGCCCCGACACGGTCGCCCCGAACAGAATGTCGATCTCTCCGCTGTAGCGATGCAGCAAGAGGGCCCAGGCCCCCTGCAGCAGGGTATTCACCGTGACCTTCACCCGCTTCGCCAGGGATTGGAGCGCCTCCATCCTCTCCGCCGACAGCCTCAACGACTGCTCGGCAAAGGACAGGGTCTCCGCTGAAGCATTTTGCGACGGCGCTTCGAGCGCGAGGGGTGTCGGTCGCTGAAACCCTGCCAGCATCGTGCGCCAAAAGGTTTCGGCTTGGACCAGATCCTGCCGATTCACCCAGCTGATGTAGTCGCGGTAAGGCCGCGGCGACTCGACTGTCGGAGCGGCCCCCCGCACCAGCGCCTCGTAGGCCCTCAAGACATCGCGAAGCACGAGCGCCATGCTCCACCCATCCAGAAGGATGTGGTGATGACTGTTGACCAACAGCCATTCGCGCTCCGCCTTGCGAATGACGTGCAGTCGCATGAGGGGCGGCCGCAATAGATCGAGACCGGCGGCGCGATCGCAATCCAGGAGAGTCCCGAATCGCAACCGTTGCTCTTCCTCCGGCACGCCGCGCCAATCATGCCGCTCGATGGGCAGAGACGTCTGCCGACGCACGACTTGCAGCGGCTTCTCAACTCCCTCCCAGACGAACGCCGTGCGGAGCACCGCATGGCGCTCCACCACATGGCGCCAGGCTCCCTCGAAGGCGTCGAGCCGCAGGTCGCCCTGCAGCCGGTAGGCATATTGATAGAAGTAAGGATCGGCCGTTGCGTCGGCAAGACGGTGAAACAAGAGTCCCTGCTGCAGCGGGGACAGATAATACAGGGCTTCAATTTGCTGTTTATCGCGCATGATTCCGTTCCATGATCTCAAGAATGTTGTCGAGGGCACCCTGTTCGATTTCAACGTCCGGAAAATCAGACGGGGTATACCCGCCGGCGTCCGGCGCGCAGCAATGGGCGATCAGGTCGCGCAACCGCTGCCGATACGAGGCAGCAAGCATCTCGATCGTCGCCGGTTTGATCCGTGCGCGGCTGTGAGTCCAGCTCACGCTCAGCCGCCCCTCCGTGACATCCGCGTTGATGCTGAGTTCATATCGCATCCGATTCGAGGAACCGTGTTCCCGTCCCGTGGGCTCCGGCGCCAATGCAAATAGGGTCTGTTCGGCCCCGCCTTGATCGAGTTGGCCCAGATAGTTGAAGCAGACCTGCGCGGCGGTCTGACGTCGAAGGCGCTCCGTCTCAGGCGAACGGGTCAGATACCTCAAGACTCCATACCCTACCCCGCCGGAGGGTACGGCCCGCAGTTGCTCCTTGATGTCCTTTACGACCTCGCCTGTCGAGCCGCCCGGAAGCCGGAGCAGGAGTGGAAAGATGCTTGTGAACCATCCCACAGTGCGCGAGAGATCGGTCCCTGGAATCAACGGCTCACGGCCATGTCCTTCGAGATCCAGCAGCAACTCTTCCTTGCCCGTCCAGCGATGGAACGTTTGAAGCAAGGCCGCCAACAGGAGATCGTTTACCTGAGTCCGGTAGGCAGCCGGCGCTTGCCGCAACATGGCTTCCGTCTCTTCCCTACTGAACCCCACGTGACAGATCTCCGCCGAGGCTTCCGTCCGTTCTCCCGCCGGATCATCAAGCGGCAACGAACGATCCGTCGACCGGTCCTGTTTGGCCCAGAAATCCAGCTCACCCAGGAGTACCCCGGATTCAGCCAAGGCCTGTGCCGCTTCGGTCCACTGTTTGATCGATGTGGTCTTCGGCGGAACAACCAAGGCACTCCCCTCCTCCGCCAGATAGGCCCGCTCAAGGTCCTCCAGGAGAAGGCGCCACGACACCCCGTCGACCACGAGGTGGTGGGCGATCAACAGGAGCCTGACGGGCCGGTTCGGCCCGAGATCGAACAGCACCGCCCGAAATAGAGGCCCTTGCTCCAGATTGAGGCTCTGCTGGTACCGTTCGGCCTCGTTGGAGACGGCGGCCGCTAACTCTTGGTCGGAGACCTGACTGAGATCGACGGACAACAAGAGATCCTCACATGGGACGATAGCCTCGATACGTGCGGTCGGACCGTTCGAGAGGTCGAAGCGGGTGCGCAAGGCATCATGCCGCTCGATCACCGTCCGTAGCGCGCGGGCCAACCTGGCCTGATCCGGCGCTTCCGACATCGTGACCATGAGCGACTGGTTCCAGTGATGGGGTTCGGACAGCTGTTGTTCGAACAACCAGTGCTGGGCCGGAGTCAGCGGCAACACTCCCGACACCAAGCCCTGCTCCGCCTGGATTGCAGGCATGGCAGGCGACTCCAGATTCACCACCGCCGCGAGGCGCTCGACCGTTTGCTGCTGAAACAAATGTCGCGGCGTCAGCGACAGGCCGATTTCCTTCGCCTGCGTGATCACCTGCAGCCCGAGGATCGAATCCCCGCCGAGTTCGAAGAAGTTATCGTGGCGGCCGACCTGCGCGAGGCCGAGCACCTGGGCCCAGATGGCGGCCAGCTGCTGCTCGGTCGCCGTCGTCGGCTCGGCATAGGCCTGTGTGCGCTGCGCCGCCATCTCCGGCGCGGGCAGGGCCCGGCGGTCCACCTTCCCGTTCGGGCTCAGGGGCAGCCGCTCCAGCCGTACGATCACCGCCGGCACCAGATACTCCGGCAGCGTCTGCGCGAGCGCCTGCCGCAAGCCTGCCGCGTCGAACGGGGGCGTCGGGTCGGTCGTCACATAACCGACGAGCCGGGCTCCGCCGGGGCCGTCCTTGCGCGCCAGCACCACGGCCTCCCGGATCGCCGGCTGCTGCCGCAGGGCCGCCTCTACTTCGCCCAACTCGATGCGCACGCCCCGGATCTTGACTTGATGGTCCAGCCGCCCCAGGTATTCGATGGCGCCGTCGGGCCGGTACCGCACGAGATCGCCGGTCCGATAGAGCCGCTGCCCGGGCTGGTCACTGAAGGGATCCGGCACAAACCGCGCCGCCGTCAGGTCCGGCCGCCGGTGATAGCCCCGCCCCACGCCGATCCCGCCGATGTAGCATTCGCCCGGCACGCCGATCGGCACCGGCTCGCCCTGCGGATCCAGCACATAGATCTGCAGATTGGCGATGGGCCGCCCGATGGGCACGGTGGGCGCGGGCGGGGTCGGACAGGTCCAGGCGGTCACGTCGATGGCGGCTTCGGTGGGGCCATAGAGATTATGCAGGGCGACGCCCGGCAGCACCTGCTGCACCCGCGGCGGCAACGTGGCCGGCAGGGCTTCGCCGCTACAGAGGATCTGGCGGAGGCTCCGGCAGGTCTCGACGCCGGGCTGGTCCAAAAACGCCTGCAGCATGGGCGGGACAAAGTGCAGGGTGGTGATGCCCTGCTCCACGATGTGCTGGATCAGCCGGGCCGGGTCCTTGTGGGCGCCGGGCTCGGCCATGACCAGTTCGGCGCCGACGAGCAGCGGCCAGAAGAATTCCCACACGGAGACGTCGAAGCTGATCGGGGTCTTCTGGAGGACGCGGTCCGCCGGCGTCAGCCTATAGGCTTCTTGCATCCACTGGAGCCGGTTGCGGAGCCCCGCGTGGCTGTTGCCGGCGCCTTTCGGCTGCCCGGTGGAGCCGGAGGTGTAGAGGACGTAGGCCAGCTGCGTCTCGGTGGTCGCCAGCCCCGGCGGGGTCGAGGGAGACCCGTCGAGGATGGCGCGGTCGCGATCCAGGCAGAGGGTCGGGCCGTCGTGCGCCAAGCGCGCGGCTTGCGCGGCGTCGGTCAGCAGCAGGGCCGCCTGGCTGTCCTGCAACATGTAGCGCAGTCGCTCGGTGGGATAGGTTGGATCGAGGGGCACGAAGGCGGCACCCGCGTACCACGTGCCGAGCAGCGCCACGACCAAATCCACCGACCGTTCCAGCGCCACGGCCACCAGACATTCCGGCCCGATCTTGCGCGCCTGGAGCGCCTGGGCCAGTTGGGCGGCCTGCGCGAGTAAGGCCGCATAGGTCACCGTCGTCCGGCCGGCCCGCACGGCGACGGCCTCCGGCGTCCGCGCCGCCTGCGCCGCAATCAGCGCCGGCACCGCCACCGCCGGATACGCCCGCCCCGTCCGGTTCCACGCCCCCACCACCTGCGCCCGCTCCGCCGACGCCAGCAGGGGAACCTCGACCAGCTTCCGTTGCGGTTCCGCCGCGAGACCTGCAAGCAGGGTGAGGAAATGGTCGGCCATGCGGCCGATCGTGGCCGGTTTGAAGAGATCGAGATTGAATTCGAAAAAGCCGGTGAGTCCCTCCGGGGCCAGCGTCATCTCCAACGACAGGTCGAACTTGGCGCTCCCGGGATCGACCTCGACCGCCTCGATCGTGAGGTCCGGAATCTCCATCGCCTGCCGCCCGAGCGTCTGCAGGGCGAACATCACTTGAAAGAGCGGCGCATGGCTGAGATCACGCTCGGGTTTGAGCGCATCGACCACCTGTTCGAACGGCACGTCCTGATGGGCCTGAGCGCCCAGCACCGTTTCCCGCACCCGCTCGAGGAGGTCGACGAACCGCGGATTGCCGCTCAGGTCGGTACGCAGCACCAGAGTGTTGACGAAGAAGCCGATCAACTCCTCCGTCTCGAGGCTGGTGCGATTCGCAATCGGCGTCCCGATGGAGAGATCCACCTCGCCGCTGTAGCGATGCAGTAGAACCTGGAAGGCCGCAAGGAGGGTCATGAAGAGGGTGGTGCCCTGTCGGCGGCCGAGTGTCTGCAGCCTGGCGCTCAGTTCCTGGGAGACTGTGAAGGTGTGTCGCGCGCCGCGGAAGGTCTGGACGATGGGACGCGGATGATCGGGTTGCAGGCTCAGCATGGAAGGCGCCCCCGCGAGCGTCCGTTTCCAATATTCCAACTCGCGTTCCAGCACATCGCCGGTCATCCACCCGCGCTGCCATTGCGCATAATCGGCGTACTGCAACGTTGAAGTCATCAACGGAACGGGCTGATCCGCGCGCAAGGCGCCGTAAGCCGCAACCATGTCCGACAACAACAGATTCAACGACCAGCCGTCGGCAATGGCATGGTGCAGGGTGACGAGCAACAGATGGTCCTGCTCGCTCAATTGCACCAGCTTCACACGCCATAAGAGGCTGCCTTCCAAGGCGAACGGCCGTCGAGCCTCATCTGCGGCCAGATCGGCGACGTACTGGTCCCAAGAAACCCCGGGCGCCGGATCAGCTAACTGTCGCTCGAATGGAAGCGTTGGAGACTCCGCTGTCACTTGCACCGGGCGGCCCTCGGCACGGAGAAACCGCGTGCGCAACTGGTCATGTCGCATCGCGACGGCTTCGAAACTGCGACGCAACGCGTCCACATCGAGCGGCCCCCGGAGTCGGAGTCCGAACGAGAGGTTGTAGAGCCAGCTTTCCGGTTCCAGCTGCGCCAGGAACCAGAGCCGCTGTTGCGCAAAGGACAACGGAGCCGGCCCCTCTCGACGCCCGGCCGTCAAGGCGGGAACCTGTCTGCCGTTTCCCTCCGCGCGAACCCGATCCACCGTCGCGGCCAGGTCGGCGACGGTCGGACATTCGAAGGCGGCCCGCAACGGAAGCTCGATCTGAAACGCACTCCGGATGCGGGAGACCACCTGGGTGGCCAAGAGGGAATGGCCCCCAAGCTCGAAGAAATGGTCCCGCACCCCCACCCGCTCCAGGCCGAGGATGTCCGCCCAGATGCCGGCCAGCAACTCTTCCGTGACGCTCCGAGGCGCCACGTAGGTTGATCCGCCGGCGCCATCCAGGTCGGGAGCGGGCAAGGCCTTCCGGTCCACCTTGCCGTTCGGTGTCCGCGGCAACGCATCGAGCGTCAGGAAGATCGACGGCACCATGTACTCGGGGAGCTGTGTCTGAAGCGCCGTGCGCAATCGTTCGCTGTCGATCGACTGGCCGTCCTGCGGCACGACATACGCGGCCAACCGTCTCTCTCCCGGACGATCTTCGCGGACGATGACCGCCGCTTCGCGGACCTCGTCTTGATCGGTGAGACAGGATTCGATTTCACCCAGCTCGATACGGAATCCGCGCACCTTGACCTGATGGTCCATGCGTCCCACGTATTCGATCGTGCCGTCGAGACGGTAGCGGGCCAGGTCGCCGGTGCGGTAGAGCCGCGCCCCCGGTTCATTTGAGAAAGGGTCCGGCACGAACGCCTGCGCCGTGCGGAGCCGATCCTCCACATATCCACGACCGACGCCGACTCCGCCGATGCACAGTTCGCCCGAGACGCCAACAGGTACCGGCGCAAAAAACCGATTGAGGATATAGAGCCGCAGGTGCTGGATGGCCCGCCCGATCGGGACCCGGACAGCATCCTCGGGCGGCGGGGCCAGAATGGGATGAACGGCCACATCGTCGGCACATTCCGCCGGGCCGTAGGCATTCATCAAGGGAATGTCCGGGTGGCGCTCAAACCAGCGGCGGCAGAGGGCGGGCGGCAGGGCCTCGCCCGTCGGCAGCACCCAGCGCAGGTGTGAGAACCTGCGCTGGGATTCAGACCGGTCGCCTGCATCCAGCAAGGCCTGCAGGACCGCGGGTACGGCTTCATAGATGGTGACTCCGGCCTCGTCCAGGTGCCCGAGCAACCGTGACGGCTCTCGAACCAATTCATCGGACACGATGTGGGTCCGAGCCCCGCAGAGCAGCGCGGTCAGGAACTGCCACACGGAAATGTCGAAACATTGCGATGCGGTCTGCGCGATCACGTCGGTCGGCCCGATCGACAGGGAGGTCAGCTTGCTCTCCATGTTGTTGAGCATGCCGCCCAGCGTGACCATCGCCCCCTTCGGGACGCCGGTCGACCCGGAGGTGTAGATGACATAGGCCAGCTGATCCATCCGAGAGGGTACCGGGCGATCGTCGTCGCACCCCTGCTCCGACCACAGGTCGTCCAACGTCAGCACCAGCGGGCGGGACGCTGCCGGCATCGCCGACAACGCTTGGTCGAGGTGGGCCTTCAGCCGATGCGACGTCACGACGACAGCCACGCGGCTCAACTCCAGCAGCCGCGCGATGCGCGCGACCGGATGGTGCGGATCGAGGGGCAGATAGGCGGCGCCGGCCTTGAAACAACCCACGATCATGGTCAGGAGGTCCGGACCCCGCTCATCCAGCAAGGCCACGATCGAGTCCGGGTCGATTCCGGCCGTCCTCAGGCGATCGGCCAGTCGATTGGCCCGGCGGTTCAACGCCTCATATGTCAACGACCGGTCGCCGCAGGTCACCGCTACAGCTTGCGGGTTCCGCCTCACCTGCGCTTCGAAACGCGTCGCGAAACTGCGGTCGTCCCGAGGTCCTTCCGTCTGGCCGGTCCCATGCGCCAACAGCGCTGCCCGTTCCTCATGATCCAGCAACGGCAGGTCGCCGATGCGGGCGTCCGGACACATGATGAGACCTTCCAGGATGCGTTTGAGGTGCCCGATCATCCGGAGGACCGTCTCCGAATCGAACAACCGGCGGTCGTAGGAGAGCTTGAGTCCCAGCTCCTTGCCAGGCCAGCCCATGACGGTCATGGGATAATTCGTATGGACCCGATACTGCTCTTCCTCGGCCCGGAACATGATCCGTCCTTCGCAGAGCGCCGGATCGACCGGCGCGTTCTCGAACACGAACAGGCTGTGAAAGAGGGCTTCTCCGCGCGGAATCTCGCTGCAGCGTTGAATCTGAATGAGCGGCGTATATTCGTACTCGCGAAGCCGGATGTTCTCCGCCAGCAAATCTTTGAGCCAGGCCAGCACCGGCTGCTCCGGCGATACCGAGACCCGCAGAGGCAGGGTATTGATGAACAACCCCAGCACCGATTCGACACCCAGGAGTTGGGTCGGACGACCGGCCACCGTGACCCCGAACAACACGTCCCGCTCTCCGCTGTAATATGCGAGCAGGATCGCCCAGGCCCCCTGCACGAAGGTGTTGGGCGTCACGCGATGTTGTTGTGCCAGGGTTGTGAGTCTCGCTGTCAGGTCGGGACTCAAGTGAACGCAATGGTCCGCCGCATCGTCGTTTTGATCGGCCAATCCTTGCGGCGGGCGGTCGTAGGCGAGCGGCGTGGGTGTGGAGAAGTCGCGCAGGTAGTCGCGCCAAAACCGGTTCGCTTCATCCAGATCCTGTTTTTGCAGCCAGGCGATATAGTCCCGATAGGGCCGGGGCTTCTCCGCCCGGCAGACGAGGCCCTGAGCACAGGCCTCGTAGTGGGCCAGGAAATCCATCAGCAAGGGCGAAATGCACCACTCGTCGAGCAGGATGTGGTGGAAACTATGCACGAACTGATAGGTGCGATCGGTCAGGCGGATCAACCGCAGGTGCATGAGCGGCGCCTTGCCGAAGTCGAACCCCTGTTCCAGTTCCTGCTGCAGCAGGGCGTCAAGGTCGGCCATCTGCTCCGCGCGGTCCTTCCCCTGCCAGTCCATGACATCGAGCGGAACCTCGATCTCCTTGTGTACGGCTTGTAAGGGACGCTTCTGACTTTTCCAGACGAAGGAGGTGCGCAGAATCGAATGACGTGCGATGACCTGTTCCCAGGCTTTCCGAAACAGCGCGGCATCCATCTCCCCTTCTACGTAGTAACGGTTCTGCATCAGGTAGATGCCGGTGCCGGGATTCATCAGCGTGTGGAACAGCATGCCCTCCTGCATGGGAGAGAGCGGATAAATCGCCTCGATGTTCTTGAGCCCGCCGCTCGCCGTGCGTTCGGCCGTTCCCTGCTCGATCCTGTTCGCCTGCATGCCTATCCAATCTCCTTCAAGAGGTTCTCCATCTCCTCGTCGCTCAATTCCACGTCCACAATCCGCTCCGCCTGCTTTTCATCCGGCAACGGGGGCATGGCCTCGACGGCTCCGATCACTGCGACGACGGCGGCCGACGCGATGGTCGGGTGTTCGAAGAGTTGCCTCGGGGTCAGCGTGATGCCCTCACGATGGGCCTTCGCGAGGACCTGCAAACTCGTGATCGAATCCCCGCCGAGTTCGAAGAAGTTATCGTGGCGGCCGACCTGCGCGAGGCCGAGCACCTGGGCCCAGATGGCGGCCAGCTGCTGCTCGGTCGCCGTCGTCGGCTCGGCATAGGCCTGTGTGCGCTGCGCCGCCATCTCCGGCGCGGGCAGGGCCCGGCGGTCCACCTTCCCGTTCGGGCTCAGGGGCAGCCGCTCCAGCCGTACGATCACCGCCGGCACCAGATACTCCGGCAGCGTCTGCGCGAGCGCCTGCCGCAAGCCTGCCGCGTCGAACGGGGGCGTCGGGTCGGTCGTCACATAACCGACGAGCCGGGCTCCGCCGGGGCCGTCCTTGCGCGCCAGCACCACGGCCTCCCGGATCGCCGGCTGCTGCCGCAGGGCCGCCTCTACTTCGCCCAACTCGATGCGCACGCCCCGGATCTTGACTTGATGGTCCAGCCGCCCCAGGTATTCGATGGCGCCGTCGGGCCGGTACCGCACGAGATCGCCGGTCCGATAGAGCCGCTGCCCGGGCTGGTCACTGAAGGGATCCGGCACAAACCGCGCCGCCGTCAGGTCCGGCCGCCGGTGATAGCCCCGCCCCACGCCGATCCCGCCGATGTAGCATTCGCCCGGCACGCCGATCGGCACCGGCTCGCCCTGCGGATCCAGCACATAGATCTGCAGATTGGCGATGGGCCGCCCGATGGGCACGGTGGGCGCGGGCGGGGTCGGACAGGTCCAGGCGGTCACGTCGATGGCGGCTTCGGTGGGGCCATAGAGATTATGCAGGGCGACGCCCGGCAGCACCTGCTGCACCCGCGGCGGCAACGTGGCCGGCAGGGCTTCGCCGCTACAGAGGATCTGGCGGAGGCTCCGGCAGGTCTCGACGCCGGGCTGGTCCAAAAACGCCTGCAGCATGGGCGGGACAAAGTGCAGGGTGGTGATGCCCTGCTCCACGATGTGCTGGATCAGCCGGGCCGGGTCCTTGTGGGCGCCGGGCTCGGCCATGACCAGTTCGGCGCCGACGAGCAGCGGCCAGAAGAATTCCCACACGGAGACGTCGAAGCTGATCGGGGTCTTCTGGAGGACGCGGTCCGCCGGCGTCAGCCTATAGGCTTCTTGCATCCACTGGAGCCGGTTGCGGAGCCCCGCGTGGCTGTTGCCGGCGCCTTTCGGCTGCCCGGTGGAGCCGGAGGTGTAGAGGACGTAGGCCAGCTGCGTCTCGGTGGTCGCCAGCCCCGGCGGGGTCGAGGGAGACCCGTCGAGGATGGCGCGGTCGCGATCCAGGCAGAGGGTCGGGCCGTCGTGCGCCAAGCGCGCGGCTTGCGCGGCGTCGGTCAGCAGCAGGGCCGCCTGGCTGTCCTGCAACATGTAGCGCAGTCGCTCGGTGGGATAGGTTGGATCGAGGGGCACGAAGGCGGCACCCGCGTACCACGTGCCGAGCAGCGCCACGACCAAATCCACCGACCGTTCCAGCGCCACGGCCACCAGACATTCCGGCCCGATCTTGCGCGCCTGGAGCGCCTGGGCCAGTTGGGCGGCCTGCGCGAGTAAGGCCGCATAGGTCACCGTCGTCCGGCCGGCCCGCACGGCGACGGCCTCCGGCGTCCGCGCCGCCTGCGCCGCAATCAGCGCCGGCACCGCCACCGCCGGATACGCCCGCCCCGTCCGGTTCCACGCCCCCACCACCTGCGCCCGCTCCGCCGACGCCAGCAGGGGAAGGAGACCCAGGCGTGCATGAGGGTTCTGTATCATGGCCCTGAGCAGCGTCTCGAGCTGCCGCACCATGCGGGCAGCAGTCTCGTCGCGGAACCGGTTCCGGTGATACCAGAGTGAAAGCGTCAGTTCCTTTCCGGGTAACACATTGAGTGTCAGGGGATAGTTCGTCTGTCCTTGGAGCGTGACGCCTTGAATGGTGAGCCCGGTCGCTTTCTCCAACGACTCATCCAGCGGGTGGTTGTCGAAGACGATCAGACTCTCGAAGAGGGCTTGCCCGCGAGGCACATCGCTCCAGCCTTGGATCTGCACCAGCGGCGTCTGCTCGAATTGCCGTAGTTCGCTATTGTGCTCCAGCAGAGCTCGCAGCCATTCGGAGAGGACGGCGTCTGGAGCCACCCGTACCCGCAGCGGAAGGGTGTTGATGAACAGACCGACCATCCGTTCGATCCCGGGTATGTCGGCGGACCGGCCGGACACGGTCGTACCGAACAGCACCTCCGATTCTCGACTGTACCGGCTTAACAACAGCGCCCACGCGCCCTGCACGAGGGTATTGAGCGTCACATGATGCCCCTGCGCGAACGTGCGCAACTGCGCACTGGTCTCGGGCGAAAGCGTGATGGCGGCCGTGCCGCTTGAGCGGTGTTGACCGACCTCCTCAGGCGCGACCTCTTCGCCCAGGACCGTTGGCGTGGTCACTCCCTTCAGGGCCTTGCGCCAGAATCGCTGGGCCTCGGCCTGATCCTGTCCGAGGAGCCGAACGATGTGATGGCGATAGGGCGCGACCGGTTCGAACAACGGAGCCGCTCCTCGCCGCAGGGCTTGGTATGCGGTCAACACTTCCTGCAACAGAATCGGCAGACACCATCCGTCCATGAGGATGTGGTGGTGCGTCCAGAGCACGTCGTAGGTGTCCCGGCCGACGCGGAACAACAGGATCCGCATCAAGGGCGGCCGTTCGAAGTCGAAATCCGTCAGCCGATCTTCCTCCACTAATCGGCTGAACCGGGCCGCCTGTTCGTTTGACGCACAATCCCGCGCATCCACCTCGCGCCAAGCAATCTCGGCGGCCGGCAGCACGATCTGAATCGGCATCGACACTTCTCGCCACAGAAACCTCGTCCGCAACAGCGGGTGACGATCGACGATCTGCTGCCACGCCTCGCGGAACAGCGGGACGTCCAGTTCGCCCGCCATCCGCCAACTCATCTGCTCGATATAGACGCCGGAGGCCGGGGCATACAGACTGTGAAAGAGAAGCCCCTGCTGCAAAGGGCTCAGTGGATAGACGTCCTCATGGTTCGGGCAGGCGGCCTTCGCCGCAGCGCCCGTCGCTGCGTCGACCAGCTCAGCCGAGAGCTCTTCGTCAGTGATCGCCGGAGAGACGTCGCTCGGCTGCGCCAACAGTGCCGCCAGTTCCGCCACGGTCTGGTGTTGAAAGACCTGCCGCGGCGTCAGGCTGAAACCGGCCTGCCGGGCCCGGCTCACCACCTGCAGACTTAGAATGGAATCGCCGCCGAGCTCGAAAAAGTTGTCGTGGATTCCGACTCGCTCCCGTTGCAACGCCTCCGCCCAGATCAACGCCACCTGCTCTTCGACTGAGTCACGGGGAGCCGCGTAACCCCCGTCGCCCGGGTCGTCGGGAACCGGCAACGACGCTCGATCCACCTTGCCGTTCGGCGTGCGGGGCAGGGTATCCAGTCGGACGAACCGCGACGGGATCATCACTTCAGGCAACTGTGACCGGAGTGTGGCGCGCCATGTCTCGACCGATGGCGCCGCCTGCTCGCTTGTCACGACATAGGCCACCAAGCGTTTCTGGCCCGGCCGATCTTCTCGCACCACCGTGACGGCGTCCCGAATTCCCGCCAGCTCCCGAAGGCGCGCATCGATTTCTCCCGGTTCGATCCGCACCCCGCGCAATTTGATTTGATGGTCCACCCGGCCCAGAAATTCCAGGCTGCCATCTGTTCGACGGCGCACCAGGTCTCCGGTTCGGTAGAGGCGCGCACCAGGCTCCGTTCCGAAGGGATCGGGCACGAAGGCGGCAGCCGTGCGACCAGGATCCTGCAGATAGCCCCGTCCGACCCCGACGCCACCGATGCAGAGTTCACCGGAAACCCCGACCGGCACCGGCGCCAGCCATCGATCCACCACCACGAGCCGCATCCGTTGGATGGGCCGTCCGATCGGCATAGAGACCTCATCGGCGGCCGGAGGCGAGGCGATCGTCGCCGTCGCGACGTCATCGGCACATTCGGCCGGGCCATAGGCATTCACCAGCGGCACATGGGGATACCGTCGCAGCCACTCGCGGCAGAGCTGCGGCGGCAGCGCTTCACCCGTGGGCAACAGCCACCGTAACGATCGCAAGGGAACGTCGGCTGCTTGTGGGCCATCCACCATGCCCTTGAGCAGCGCCGGCACAGTTTCGGCGACGGTGACCGCATCGCGTTCGAGACAGGTCAAGAGCTGCACAGGATCACGGGCCTCGTCCTCCGGCACGATCAGGGTCCGCCCGCCGCAGATGAGCGCGGCCAGGTGTTGCCAGACGGAAATGTCGAAACAGGCCGAGGCCGTCTGCGCCACTACGTCATTCGGGCCCAATCCCAAGGAATCGCGCTTGCTCCAGAGGTGGTTCATCAAGCCCCGCTGCGTGACCATGGCACCCTTGGGAATCCCGGTCGAGCCGGACGTATAGATGACGTAGGCCAATTGGTCCGGCGAGCAGGTGCAAGGATGAGGCAGCGCGTTGTCCGGCTTTCCGACGACGTCCTCGAGGGCAAGAAGAATCGCGTCGCCGGATGCGAACCGTGGAGAGGCCTCCCCCACACGAGCGCGATAGGACTCATTCGCCAGGACGACGGACGCCGCGCTCGAGTGAATCAATTCGCCCCAACGGGCCGGAGGGTGAGAGGGATCCAGCGGCAGGTACGTCCCGCCCGCCTTCAACACCCCCACGATGGCTGTGAGGAGACCAATGCCGCGGTCGAGCAGCAGGGCGACGATCTTGTCCGGGCCGATGCCGGAGGTGGTCAGTGCGCCGGCGATCCGGTCGGCCTCTCGGTTCAACTCGGCATACGTCCTGGTTGCCCCCCGGCATTCGACGGCGACGGCACCCGGACTGCGTTCGACTTGGGCCGAGAATACGGCGGCAAAGTCGAAGCACTCGTCTGTGACGCGGTCATCAGGCCCGACCAGCAGAGCCTCTTGCCGCTCTTCGACCGACAGAAGCGGTAACTCATGCAGTCTGCAGTCCGGCGTCGCGACGATGCCGGCCAACAGGGTCTGGAAATGTCCGGCCATGCGGGCAACGGTCGCCGCATCGAACAGGTCGGTGTTGTATTCGAAGGCTCCCTCCAGGCCCGCCTCCGCCTCGGCCATGTCCAGCGAGAGATCGAACTTCGCGGCTGCCGCATCGACCTCGGTGATCTCGACGTGCAACCCGGGCAAACGAACGGCTTCGGCCAGCGTGGTCTGCAGCGCAAACAGCACTTGAAAGAGCGGAGAGTGGCTCAGGGCCCGCGCGGGCTTCAGCGCGTCGACGAGTTCTTCGAACGGCAACTCCTGATGCTCCTGCCCGCCGAGAACGACTTCACGCACCCGTTCGAGCAACTGCCGGAAGGTCGGATTCTGCGAAAGGTCCGTACGCAGGACGAGGGTATTCGCGAAAAAGCCGATGAGATCTTCCGTCTCGCGTTTGGTCCGGCAGGCGATGGGGGTGCCGACACAGACATCGTCGATGCCCGTATAGCGCATGAGCCAGGTCTGGAACACGGCCAACAGGGTCATAAAGAGAGTCACGTTGTGGCGCCGGCTGAGTTCCCGCAACCCCCCGGCCAGGGCCTGCGGCAGAGTAAAGACATACCGGCTGCCCGACGACGTTTGAACAGCCCCGCGCGGGCGGTCGGTCGGCAGTTCGATCACCGGGAGGTCTCCAGCCAGTTGCCGAGTCCAATAGGTCAGGTGCCGATCAAGCACCTCTCCCTGCAACCACCCGCGTTGCCATTCCGCATAGTCCGCATATTGGATGGGGAGCGCAGGCAAGGCTGCATCGGTCCCCTCCACCGCCTCGACATACAGCAGCGCAAATTCCCGCGCCAGGATCTGCGCGGACCATCCGTCGCACACGATGTGGTGCAGGGTGACGACCAGCAAGTGGTCGTCGTCTGTGATGTCGAACAGACGCAACCGGAGCAGCGGCCCCCGCTGAAGATCGAAGGGACGTTGCGCTTCGTCACGCGCCGCGGCCAGGATGGCTTCCGGCTGATTCGTCACCAGGTCGGTCTCCAGTGTGACTCGACCGACGGTCGCGATGATCTGAACCGGCTCCCCGTTTTCGGTGCTGAAGCTCGTGCGCAGGACTTCGTGCCGTTCCACGATCCGGTTGAAAGAATTCACCAGGAGCCGGCGATCCACCCTCCCCTTCATCCGCACGGCGATGGCCGTGTTGTAGGAGGCGCTCTCCGGTTCCAACTGCGAAAGAAACCAGAGCCGCCGCTGCCCGAAACTCATAGGAAACAGGTACTGCTCCGGCTCCGATCCGAGGACATCGACCGGCCTGTCTTGCGTCTGGTCGTGAGGCATCAGCATGGATGACCGGCTCTGCAAGGTTCCGCCATAGCCACCAGAATCTGCCGCCGGCCCTTAAAAGGCGTGCGGCCATGGGCGGCCAGCATGTTGTCGAGCATCATCACATCGCCCTCCTGCCAGGAGAATTGCACGGCCACGCTCCGGTAGACGTCGCGAATTTCATCCAGCAGATCAGACTCGATCGGGCTGCCGTCTCCGTAACAGGCATTTCGGGGCAGGTCTTCCTCCGCCACGACAGCCAGCAGGTCCTCACGCACCGCCGGCTCCAGATTCGAGACATGAAACAAATGCGCCTGATTGAACCAGACCGTTTCGCCCGTCAGAGGATGGACCGCGATCGCCTGCGCCACCTGCCTGGTGCGCAATTCGCCGTCGGCTTTCCACTCGTACAGAATTCCATTGGTCCGGCAGAATGCTTCCACCACTGCAGGGTCTTCCGTGTTGAACACCTTTTGCCAAGGCACATCCAGACCGTTGCCATAGTTGCGCATGTACATGACCTGCTTCCGGTTGAAGTGTTCCCGGATGCAGGCTGGAATCCGCCGATAGACCTCGCGGCTGTCCGCGATCGGGGTGTAGCCTCCCTCCTCGGGTGCCTGCCCGCAATAAAACCAGATCTTCATCGGCCATTCCCGCGTGTAGGCCTGCTCGTTGTGAAGCGGGATATGTTGATGCGGCGGGTATTCGGTCGAAGTGTAGACCTGTCGCTGCACACGCGACCGGGGGGTCGAGCCGAATTCGTAGGACACCAACGACGACGTGAACCCACCGACGAACGACTCGAAATCAGCGACCGATCCGATCGGCAGGCCGCGGAAGAGCAGGCCGCCGCTGACCGGCAGAAATGCCTCGGCATAATGGCGCGCGGCGGCGAGATAGCCGTCCAAGGTTCTGCCCTCTACCGGTGTCACCACCAGGGGAAGGCTGCCGTCGGACGAGAGGGGCTCGATCATGAGGCCACCGTTCCGCGTCACTATGCCGTTCACTCCGGGACGCGTTCCGCAGGACGATCCTGATTCATGGTTCATCGAATACCTCCCACTCATGGTTGAATGCGTGTGTTCTACCGACCATCTGCATCACAGCCGCAGCGACATGTATGGTTGCAGGAGCAACATCACGGCCTCCACCACCGCCGCTTGAGCGGTGCGGACAAAAAAGTGATCGCCTTGGAACAGCCACAGTTGAAATCCCCCGGTCGTATGCGCGCTCCAGGGATTCAGCTTATCGACTCCGACAGCCCGGTCCGCCATGCCGCCGAATGCCGAGATCGCACAACCCAACGGCGATTCCGTGCGATGGCGGTAGGTATCGCGCAAGGAGAAATCTGCACGGAGCGTCGGCAGGACCAACTCCATCATTTCGGCATGCTCCAGGATTTCACGCGGCGTGCCGTTGAACCGTCGCATCCGTTCGAGAAACTCCCCGTCCGGCAACTCGCTGAGGCGGTCGTCGTCGCTCAACTCCGGCGCAGGGCATCCGGAGACGAAGAGGTGCACGGGTTCAACGCCGTCACGTCGACGCAGTTCACGCGCGAACTCGAAGGCGACCAGTCCCCCTACGCTATGACCGAAGAGGGCGAAAGGCCGGTCGAGAGACGGTTCGATCGCATCGGCCAACTCCACCACCAGCCGACGAAGGTCGCCGATCGGCGGCTCCTTCATCCGCGCCTCCCTGCCCGGCAGTTGCACGGCACAGACCTCGACCTGCTGAGAGAGCTCCAACGGCCAACCGCGGAACAGCGATGGCCCGCCCCCCGCATAGGGGAAGCAGATCAGCCGAAGACCATCACCGCGACGGCAGGTGACGATCCATGGCCGCCGATCCGCCGCCGTCAGCATGGGGCCGCCGTCTTGTCCGCCTGTTCGGCCTGCTCCGCCATCCATTTGCGTAAACTCAGCGGCCGCATGTCCGTCCAGACGTCTTTGATGTAGGACAGACACTCATCCTTCAGGCCGGTCTTGCCGGCGTCCTGCCATCCCAATGGATTTTCGCGATAAGAAGGCCAGATCGAATACTGTTCTTCGTGGTTCACCACGACCTTGTACACCGTCGTATCTTCCTGCTCGTCCTGTCCCATGATGCCTCCTTGTTGGTGAGAATGAACTGCGACGCTATGACGCCCCGCCACGATCCGACGGCTGCAACGTCAGGTTGTGGGTCGGCCTTCCTGCGAGCAACGGCGTTGGAACCCCCTCGCTCCAATTGCGCTGTTGATCCCGGTAATGTGCCGACATGGGATGCCCCGATTGGCCCCCCGGCATGTGAAAGATGGCATCAGAATGGTGCGAGGGCGACACCACCATCCGCTGACTGGCCGCAAGGCTTCCGCTGAGCACCCGCACGCATTGCCCGCAACCGGACGCTTCCTCATCCGTCATATCCAGCCAGCGCCCTAATCCGGGAATCGCCTCGCTCAAGGGATGGGTCATACGCACGCGATTCATGATTCCCCACGTCAGGTCGTCCGGACTGAGCAGGTCGTAGTCGGTCGTGAGTGTTTCCACGGTTTGCTTCAGCTGTTGGAGGAGGAACGTGTTCCAGTCCGCAAATCGAGCCGGGTCGGGCAGAACGGCAGGAGCCTGTTCCGTCAGCAATGTCCTCAGAGGGGTGTCGAGGTCGCCGTCATAGACGAACCCCGCGTCCTGTTCCCGGCAACTTTGTAAGAACGGTGCGAAGACGGACGCCGCTAACGTCCGGCGGAACGCCACCAGCAGGCCGAAGCCTTTGCTATCGCTATCGGCCCTGCCCTCCCAAGCCTCCACGGCACGGCGCACGTCGGCCAGATCGGGGGTTCCCTCGATGACGGACTCGTTCAGCAGACGTTTCACAAGGTCTCGATAAAATTCGTACAACTGGGCCGTCGTATCCAATTGCAGCGCCAGTAAATCCGTCTCATGGAAGCGGTCCTTGTCGCGCAATCGTTCCGTGATGCGATAGGCCCGGTAGCCGTTTGCGAAGGCATGACCGATGACATGGGGGTATTCTTCTCCCACCATGCGGTGGTTGGCACTCACGAGGTAACCCGATGGCGGATCGACGATCCGCGGCAGTTCGTCCGGCGCGATGAATCCATTCCAGCCCGTCCGTCCATCGGCCCAGGACACACTGACGGATCCGTCGAATCCGCGCCTGACCGGAATTTTTCCCATGAACGTCCAGGCAATGTGCCCATCGGCGTCCGCGAGCACCACATTGTTCGGAGGCCCGCCGGCGCGATTGGCGACCGCGATCGCATCCCTCACCGTGCGAGCCTGATCCATCTGCAGGAGGCCGAGGTCCACCGCATCAGGATCGAGGGCGATCCAACGTAGCGCGACGGGATGTCCCATCAATGGCTTCTCGGCCACGGGCCCCCAGAGCGTCTCTTTGATTTCCACCACCCGGTCTCGATCGCCCTTGACGGCAATGGTTTCGTTGCGGATCGTGAACCGACGCCAGCCGTCAGGGGTCGCATACTCGTCCGCATTGTTCGGATTGAGATCGAGGCGCACAAGGTCGAGAAAATCGCCCTCGACATTGGTCATGCCCCAGGAGACCAGGCCATTGGACCCGGCGATCACCACGGGAATCCCCGGCACGATCACGCCGGCCACTTCGACCCGTCCATATCTCAACTGAACCCGATACCAGATGTTCGGCACCCCGACGTCGAGGTGCATATCGTTGGCCAGAATGGCGCGACCGTCTTCGGTTTTCGCGCCGGCCACAGCCCAGGCATTCGAGCCCAGCTCCCGTTTCCGGCCTGGTACGACTGAGGTCTGAACGGCACGGCTTTGTCCGCCCGCTTGACGCAATGACGCCAAAGCTTCGACCGGCACGGAGGCAGGCGACCGTTGTGTCATGTTCCCCGTAAACAGCCGTGCGGTGTAGGAATCGAGCGGCGGCAGGAGGAAGGCCGCGACTTCCTCGGGAAGCGAAGCCTTCATTACCGTGCGCATCCGTTCGTCGTCCTCATATCCGTTCAACATCTGAAACATGGCCAACACCAGCAGGATGCTGTCCGTCGGGCTCCATCGAGCGGGCCGATACCCCAGCAACAGAAATTCAAAAGGAGGAACCGTCATCTGTTCCAGAAACGCATTCACGCCTTCCGCATAAGCCTCCAGGACGGCTCGTTGTTCCTCCGGCAACCGTCTGAGCACCGCCTCTGCGACCGGCGACAAGCCCAAATTCCGCTGCCTGAGATCGACCTGCAGTCCGGACTCCCCCAACACTTCGGCCAGTCGTCCCGCGCTGTTTCGCCGGAGCAGGTCCATTTGAAAGAGCCGGTCCTGGGCCGTCACATACCCGAGTGCTCGCATGGCATCGAGCCGATCCCCGGCCGCCACGACCGGGATTCCATACGCATCGAAGGCAACGGCCACCGGCGCCTGCAACCCAGGCAGCTTTAGGACGCCGTCTCTCATCGGCAGGGACGCGGAACCTGCAAACAGGAGGGAGGCAACCCCGAACCCCAGAATGACCCCGACGGCTGCGAGGACACGTCCTCTGCTGATCATGCGACGCCCTGTTCCTCCGCTGCTTTGACCGCTTCCGAAAAAATGGTCGCGATCGTATCGATCTGTTCCGCCGTGACGATCAGCGGCGGCAGAAAGCGAACGACGCAGTTGTGGCGCCCGCCGAGTTCCAGGATCAGACCGCGACGCAGGGCCTCGTGCTGAATCCTGGACGCGAGTCGCGGCGCCGAGGGATGGCAGCCCGGCAGTTCGATCGGCGCATCCCGATCCACGATCTCGACGCCGATCATGAGGCCCCGTCCCCGCACATCCCCCAGGCTCCGGGCTTCCCCCTGGATCTGCCGAAGACAGGCAAGTAGCCGCTCACCCATCCGGGCCGCATGTTCGTCGATGCGCTCTGCGGTGATGAACTCCATGGTGGCCAGGCCCGTCGCCATCGCCAACTGGTTGCCCCTGAATGTTCCGGCATGCGCTCCCGCCGTCCACTGGTCCAACTCGGGACGGTAGACCACCACGCTGAGCGGCAGCCCGCCGCCGATGGCTTTCGACAACACCACGACGTCCGGCACGATGTCCGCATGTTCGAACGCAAACAACTTCCCGGTCCGGCCGAGCCCGGTCTGGACCTCATCGACGATCAGCGGAATGCCGCGCTCGTCGGTCATTCGCCGGATCTCCTGCAGCCAGGACTTGGCCGCCGGTATCACGCCCCCTTCTCCCTGCACTACCTCGAGAATCATGGCAGCCGGTTCCACCACGCCGCTGTTCGGATCATCGAGCAACCGTTCGATGTAGGCGGCGGACAGGCGACTGCCCTTTTCTCCCCCGACGCCGAAGGGGCAGCGATACTCATAAGGAAACGGCAGGAAGTGTACGTCGGGCATGAGCCCGCTCAAGGCCTGCTTCGGCGCCAGATGACCGGTGAGTCCCAGCGTTCCGTGCGTCATGCCGTGGTAGGCGCCGTGAAAGGCCAGAATCGTGCGGCGTTCACGGGCGATTTTCACCAGCTTGATCGCCGCCTCCACCGCATCCGCCCCGGAGGGTCCGCAAAATTGGATCTTCGCGCCATCGGCAAACGCGGGCGGCAGACAGTCGAACAGCATGCCCACGAATCCGTCCTTGACCGGCGTCGTCAAATCCAGGGTTTGAAACGGAAGGCCGTCCCGCAACATCCGGTTGATCGCCTCGACGACGACCGGATGGTTATGCCCGAGCGCCAATGCGCCGGCGCAGGCCAGACAATCGATATAGGTACGCCCGTCGGTATCCTGAACGTAGATGCCCTTGCCCTTGCTCAACGCCAGAGGCAAACGCCGCGGATAACTCCGGGCATTCGACTCCCGAGCGGCCTGCCTCTCCAGATAGGGATTCGCAAGCGACAGCTCTCTCGGGGGAACACATCCGGTCGGAATGGCTTGCCACATTTCATCGACATGAACCGTCATCAGATCTCCTCCTCGTGACAGACACACGTCCTCTCACTTGCCCGCTCCTGCAACTCGCGACGGCGCGGACAGGCCGCCGTTCGCTCCCGCCGCCCCGTCCTGTTCGCGACACTCGACCAGCCGGCCGAAGTCCATGCGAAGACAGCGATCGGCCATCGAAAAATACCGGTCGTCATGCGTGATCACCAACACCGCTTTTCCCCGCGCTTTCAAGTCGGGCAACAACTCCGAGTAAAACACCTTGCGGAAGAGAGGATCCTGGTCGGCTGCCCACTCGTCGAACAGATAGAATGGACGGTCTTCCACGTAGGCCGTCAGCAGGGCGAGCCGTTTACGCTGTCCCTGCGAGAGGGCCTGCGTCGAAAACAGTCCTCTTTCGATCCTGACTTTGGACTCGAGCTGCAATCGCTCCAGATAGACGCGCGCCACCCCGTCCAGATTCTCCTGTTCCAGGCCGAGCAGCGAATCGAAGAGATGAAAATCGCAGAAGACCGTGGAGAAGAGTTGCCGATAGGTGTCACGATTGGCGTCGTCGATCGGCACACCGTCCAGGAGAATGCTGCCGGATTCCTGCTGATAGAGCCCCAGCAGCAACAGGGCCAATGTGGTCTTGCCGCTCCCATTGCCGCCGACCAGAAAAGTCACCTCGCCGGGGCGGAAAGTCAGATCGATGGGACCAATTCGGAACGGCCTCTCATCTCCTTCGGGCGCATGGTGATGCGTAATGCCGATCAGGTCGAGCCGGCTCCACCGACGGATATCCAGCTCGGTCCCGGCCTGTCGCCCATCTGCTTCGCGACCCGGTGTCGATGCCGCGAGGGACAAGCCCAGCGCATCGATTTTGTTCAACGCCACATTGGCACGCCCGAGACCGGGCAGCAGCTCGACGATCTGAGAAAAAGGACCCATCATGTACAGCAGCACCAGCGTGGCGCCGACCACCGTATCGATGGACACCGGCCGCCACGACGGCCACAGGAACAACAGCGCCCCGATGGCGGCGTAAAACAGAAACAGGCCCCAGCTGGAAGCGATGGAGTACACCGTCATGCCGCCGACGAAATCCCGTTCGTACGCCTTCACCGTTCGATGGAGTAGCGTGGTGAGGAACGCATGCCGCCGCTCGCGGTGCAGCTTGAGCTCCTTGATCCCTGCCATGATCGAACGGAAATGCCGGAACAGCGAGTCACTGGTCTCCCGGGATTGTGTGAAGAGCCGGATGGCCTTCCGCTCCTGTACCTGAAAGGTGAGGGCACCGACCGCCATGAATCCCCCCACGAGCAGCAGCATCGGCCAGGATAACCAGCCCAGGTAAGCCAGACACCCGATCGTGGTCGCCACATTGATGCCGATGAGCGGGAGCTGCACATATGCCTGCGCGATCACGTCGGTGTCCTCGCTCAGCGCAGCCAGCAAGCGATGATGGCCCAGTTGTTCGAGCTGACTCAGCGGCGCATCGAGGATGCGCCGGCTCAACTGAAACCGGAGTTCGGAAATGGTCGACTGCCCGAGCCTGGTCAGGAGAATCTCCGACAGGGCTTTGCAGGCGGGGACCGCCAGAGCCAAGACCAGAAAACTCCACGCCAGCGTGGACGACACCTGTGTCTCGTTCATCCCACGATGGATGACGGCGATGAGGCCTGCTCCGGCCAAACCGCTCACCAGTCCGGCAACGACCGAACAGAGCACGAGCCGCCAGGATTTTCGTAACAAGAATCGAATCAGATCCATCGTCGTACTGTTCTTTCCAAGGACTCGGGCCTCACCTAGGCCGAGACGCCCCGGAGACGTCTACCGTCCCGCGGGACCGGAACAATGCCTTGTTCTTTCCGTCGCCCAGCCGCCTGTGCCGTCCGGATCTGTCCTGCCAGTCCGTGGATGGTGGGCGCGGAGAGGAATTCCCGCAGCGACAGCTCCACGTGGTGCAGTTCCTGAATACGGTTTAAGATTTGCAGGGCACTCAGGGATTCGCCCCCCAGTTGAAAGAAATCTCCCTCAAGGCCCACGTGTTCCAGCCCTAAGACCTGTCGCCACAGTGTCGCGAGTTGCGCCTCCAGTCCCTCTATCTCCACCTCGCCGAAGGAGCCTGGGAGCAGTTCGTCGGGAGACTTGTCCTTCTGTGAGAAGCCTTCGCGATCGAGTTGACCGAGGTGTGGGACGGAGGCCATCACCGCAGGCAAGTCTCGAATCGATTGCACCACCTGTGCGAGATCCGGCCCCGCGATGATGCGGCGGAGGACTTCCTGCCCTTCCACCGCATCCATTCCATCCAAATCGGATTCAGCCGCGCCCAGTGCCCGGAGCGTGGCCTCGGCCTGTCTGGCCATGCCGATGTGACGCCAGCGATCGAAATTCACGGAGATGACCCGACGCGCTTCTCTCCGTCCTGCATGGGCAAGGGCATCCAGAAAGGCATTCGCCGCACAATAGGCACTTTGGCCGACTCCCCCGGCCACCGCCGTCAGTGAGGAACAGAACAGCAACAACTCCAACGGTTGATTGCGGAACAACGCGTCGATGACAGCCGCCCCCTGCACCTTCGCTCGAAACTCTTCCCACACCGCGTTCGGCGTCTTCAGGGCCAGGAGTCCGCCGCCGGCCACTCCGGCCGAATGAACCACCGCATGGATCCCACCGAACCGTTGATGTGCCTCGTCGATCAGCCTCTGCATCTGCGCGCGATCAGCCACGTCTGCCCGGCACACCAGCACCTCGCTGCCGAGACGCTCCAGAGCTGCCACGAACTCGCGCTGTTCCGCCGTCGGTTGCGATCGCCCCACCAGGACCAATCGCGCCCGGACGGTTCGTATGAGATGTTCCGCCACACGGAGGCCGACTCCGCCCAAGCCGCCGGTGATCAGGCAGACACCACCCTGACGAAACGGCAACCGGTCTCCACCCTTCGCATCAAGGCAAAGCGGCTCGAAGGTTCGCACCCACCGATGCTGTCCCCGGTACGCCACCACGCGATCGCCGCCGGAACGCCCGGCTTCCGTCACCAGCCGCTCACCCCAGTCATTCACGAACGGAGGCTGAAATGCCGTCCGGTCGAGATCGATCAGGCGGCAGGAGAGCCCGGCGTATTCCTGCGGTATCACCAGACAAGCGCCCAGCATGGTGGTCCATTCCGGACGCAACAACTCATCGCCGGTCACATCATGGAGTCCCTGGGCCAGCACCAGGATCGAACGCCGGCTGTCGCGCCGCGCTCCGAACGTTTGTGCCAGGATCACAAGGTGGAGGAACCCTCGTTCCTGAGCCGTACGCATCCGCGCATCGGCAGACGTGTCTGTCCCAGTCGATTCGAGCCCCCAGACATGCAGGAGGCAATGTGGAACCTGGCCCCTGGCCGCCAGCTCTTCGAGCAGCTTTGCATGATCCTCACGAGAGTCCGGACGCACTCGATAACTCCCATCCGCGTGACGTTCGAAGCCGGTTCCCGGGAATACGGTGGTCACGGAGGCCACGCGCGACTCGAGTTGGGAACGAAGCACGGATTCGGTCTCTCGATCGCCGACAAAGACCAACCAACGGTCATGGCTTCGACGGGACGATGTCGGGACGAGCGCCGACCGTTTCCAGGACGGTTCATAGAACCATTGCGAGAGATCGGCGCGACGCCCGCCGTCCGCGACGGAATCGGGCCGGTCCTCACGAGGGTCGAGCCAGTAGCGCTGCCGCTCGAACGGATAGGAGGGCAAGGGCACCCGTCTGGGAGGACGCTCGCGTTGCAGCCCGTTCCACTCAACCGGCACTCCGGCACCCCAGAGCGATCCCAACGTCATCAACAGGCCGGCCATTTCGTCCTGCTCCCTTCCACTGAAGGAGGCGAACGAGGAAACAGCCGTCGAACCGGAGTGGCGCTGGGCCAAGGCCTGTAACGTCCGCCCCGGCCCGACTTCCAAGAGCACCGGGGGCTGGTCATCGAGCAACGTGCGCAGTCCATCGGCGAACCGAACGGTGGCACGAACGTGACGGCTCCAATAGGCGGGATCGGTGGCCTCCTCGCGTCGGATCCAGGTGCCGGTCAGATTCGAGACCCAGGGAATCAGCGGTTCCTGCAATGGCAGGCTCGCCAGAAAGGATTCGAAACGTGCGAGCATGGGTTCCATCATGGAGGAATGGAAGGCATGGGACGTCACGAGGCGACGCATCTTGATGCCCCGGGCGGCCAAGTGGGCCTCAAAGGATTCGAGCCGGTCGTGGGACCCGGACACGACGCATTGGGCTGGAGCATTCACCGCCGCGAGATCGAGTCCGGCGGACAGCAGAGGAACAACTTCCGCCTCCGTCAGAGGAACAGCTGCCATTCCTCCCGCGGGCAGGGCTTGCATCAACCGCCCCCGCATGGCAACGATCGCCATCGCATCGTCCAATGAAAAAACACCCGACAGGCAGGCGGCGACATACTCCCCGATGCTGTGACCGATCATTGCGACGGGGGAGAGCCCCCAGGATATCCAGGTCTGCGCGAGGGCATATTCCAACACGAACAAGGCCGGCTGGGTCAGCGCCGTTCGATGGATCAATTCCGCATCCCCCGGCGAACGGGGAAACAACACCTGTCTGATATCCCGTCCGAGGTGCCGGGACAGGAGAGAGGCGCACTGATCGACATGCCGACGGAATGTCGGCTCCTGGTCGTAGAGCGACCGGCCCATCTGCGGATATTGCGAGCCTTGGCCGGACAACATGAAGGCCACCTGACGGGCTTCGCCGGTCGGCCCGGCCGTGCCGGACATCAGAAACGGATGTGCCAGAGCCTGTCGAGCCTCCTCGATCGTTTTCGCTACCACCCACCGCCGATGCGCAAAGGCCTTGCGCCCGCACTGCAGCGTGAAGGCCACGTCGTCGACATTAACTTTGGCCGGCGTGGCAAGATGTTCGGACAAACGCTCCGAAACCCGGTCGAGGGCGGCGTTCGAACGGGCCGACAGGATCAACAGGCGCCACCGTTCATCATCGGGAGACAGGCGATGTGTCGCTGCGGGAGCTTCCTCGATGACCACATGGGCATTCGTCCCCCCGAGGCCGAACGAACTCACGCCGGCCCGGCGCGGAGACGAGCCGCCGGCCCACTCCGTCAACGCCGTCTGCACATAAAAAGGCGTCGTCGAAAACTCGATGGCGGGATTGGGCGCCGCGTAGTGCAGGCTCGGGGGAATGCGTCGATGGACGAGTGCGAGCACCGTCTTGATCAGACCGGCGATGCCCGCCGCCGCATCGAGATGACCGATGTTGGTCTTCACCGACGCGATGGCACAAAACCCCGTCCTGGAGGTGGACGCACGAAAGGCCTGGGTCAAGGCGGCCACTTCGATGGGATCTCCCATCGGCGTGCCGGTCCCGTGAGCCTCGATGTAGGAAATCGTATCCGCCCGAACGCCGGCCGCCACGTGGGCGGCCTCGATGACCTGCGCCTGGCCCTCGATACTGGGTGCGGTATAACCCACCTTTGCAGCCCCATCGTTATTGACGGCGGACCCCTTGACGACGGCCAGGATGTGATCGCCCTCATCCAGCGCATCCTGCAGCCGCTTGAGAAGGACGAGCCCCACCCCGCTGCCGCCGACGGTGCCTTCCGCTTTTGCATCGAAGGTGCGGCAGTGCCCGTCCGGGGAAACGATGCCGCCTTCCTGATAGAGGTAGCCGACTTTTTGCGGCACCGTCACGGACACGCCGCCCGCCAGCGCCATATCGCATTCGCCGCTCAGCAAGGCCTGACAGGCCAGGTGCACGGCCACAAGCGATGTGGAGCAAGCCGTCTGTACAGCCAGGCTCGGTCCGCGCAAATTCAATTTGTAGGAGAGTCTGGTCGCCAGCGTGTCTTTTTCCACCCCGAGCATCGCCGACATCTCTGCGGGCGACTGCAACAACACCCGGCGCGGAAACAGGTGATAGAGATAGCCGCTCGTGCTCGAACCGGCATACACCCCGATCGACCCCTTGTAGCGGGACGGATCGTAGCCGGCATGTTCCAACGTCTCCCATGCGCATTCCAGCAAGAGACGTTGCTGCGGATCCGTCGTCTCCGCTTCTTTCGGCGTCATACTGAAAAAAGGCGCATCGAAGAGATCGATCCCCTCCAGCACGGCGCGCGCCCCTACGTAATTTGGACGCCCGGCCGTCTTCCGGTCGACGCCCGCCTCGGCCAATTCCTGCGGAGTCAGGCGCGACACCGACTCCACCCCGGCGCAGAGATTGCGCCAGAACGCTTCAAGGTCTGGAGCACCGGGAAAGCGCGCAGCCATGCCCACGATGGCGATGTCCAACCCATCGCGCGGCTCGGTCTGGTCGAATTCCAGGGGAGAATGGCTCATTCGTTCCTCGATGCGATCTGCTTGGTTCGCCGCTGCTTCATCCGACGCGCTCCCGCGTCGCGTGTCTCTTTCAATTGACGGCTGCCGATTCCATCGGCTTGTGTATCGTGAGATCCGGCGAGAGCAGCGGCCAGCGCATGGACAGTGGGATACCGAAATAGGTCCACCATCGACATCTCCCGGTCGGTCATTGCCCGCACCTTCGTCAACAGCTTGGGCAACAGCAGGGAATGCCCTCCGAGGTCGAAAAAATTGTCGTGGGCACCGACGCCGCGAACCCCCAGGACCTCTTCCCATATCGCCGCCACCGCCCGTTCGCGGTCGTTGCGCGGCGTTCCCTGCGCCGACAAAGCTTCTGGTTTGGATCGCCCCGTCGCCCGCAACGCCTTCCGGTCGATCTTTCCACGAGAAGTCATGGGAAAGGCCTCCAGGAAGACCCAGCTGCTCGGCACCATGTAGTCCGGGAGCCGTTGCGCGAGAAAGCCGCGAAGGTCCTGTCCCGTAACCCCGCCGGTCGTGCGGGGAACGATGTACCCCACCAACCGGGCTTCGGTCGCCCGCGCCTGTCGTCCCGCGCGCAGCCCCAGCAATCGGCGCTGGGCATCGCTCAACCGTTCGATCCGCTGGAACCGCTCCTCCATGTCACTTCACCGCCTTGACGACCGCCATGGAGTCGGCCCACCAGTAGTGGCAGTCGTCCGGAGGGAGAAGCGACCGGACGATGCTGAGGGTGAACGACCCGAAATGATCGAGCAGGAAGCGTTGATGTCGCCGGCTGAACGAATCGATCTCGTTGGTGTAGTACGTGAAGACGCCGCCCGGACGCAGAAGCTTGGCGGCCACCGGAATGAACCCTTCGGCAAAATTGATGCTGTTGATGACGGACTCTTCAAATTCGGCCTCGCTAGCCGGGTAGGTATCGAAGAACACCCCGTCGAACAGGCCGATGTCCTCCACGACATCCTGCCACCGTCCCTGCACGAGCCTGATGTCGCGATCCGGGTACTTGTCCGTCCACTCCGCGAAGGCGCGCATGACATCACGGTTACACTCGATGATGGTATGCGAGCGGGGCCGGCCCGCCTGAATGTACGACGCCGAGATCCCCATACCGAACCCCACCTCAAGCACATCGCCGTGCCCGTCGGTCACGATGTCGGCCATGGCCTTCATCAGCGGCGCTTCCCAATCCTGCATGACCTGCTGCCCTTCGATGATGAGTTCCGACGGGTTGTACTCCGCCCGGCTCTCGGCCCAGCCGCGTTCGATGTCGGCCCGATCCGATCCTGAGACGAAGCGTTTCGACGCCTCGTCGAGGGCCAACAGATCATCAGAGAACTCATCGAGGGCGCGGCGCAGCAGCCAATTCCGTTGGTTGGCGCGTGGAGGCGTCAAAAATTCTTCCTTGTTGATCTTGAGATACACCTCGAACTCCGGCTTCCGTTGAATCACCGTCTTCCTCCGTTGTTCTCCATCCGACTCCAGGTCGTACAACCAGCGCGCTTCCGCAGCCGACAGGGCTTCCACGTCCCACACCAGCCGGTCTTGCTCCTCGTCACTGAGACCGGCCAGGACCGCGGTCCAATCGCCGGGAGCGTCGGATTCCAGAAATACCCGCGCGTCTTTGACCTCGGGATGGGCGCGCACGTGGCATTCGATCTCTTGCGGTTCTACTCGGAACCCACGAATCTTGACCTGCTCATCGGCACGCCCGAGAAATTCAAGATTTCCGTCCGAACGGCGGCGGGCCACATCGCCGGTGCGATACAGGCGCGCCCCCCTGTCATGACTAAAAGGATGGGGAATAAATTGTGCGGCTGTCAGCGCCGGTTGCCGATGATAGCCTCGCGCAAGGCCTGGACCGCCGATGTACAGGTCGCCGGGAACCCCGGCCGGCACCGGGTGGAGATGGCGATCCAGGACATACATCTCCACGTTAGCGATCGGCCGGCCGATCGGAATGGTCTGCAAGACAGTGCCATCCTGAGCCGGTCCGGGCCGGTAGGTACTCGCGGTGATCGTGGCTTCAGTCGGCCCATAGGAGTTACACCAATCAACCTGCTCTCCAGCCGCCCGTCGCCACCGCCGGAGGTCGTCCGGCAACGCTTTTTCGCTTCCTACGATGACCAGTCTGACCGACGATGGAACGGCCGCAGCCGTGCGCTCACTCTCCTCGGCCCAGCCGGCCCAATAGGGAGTCGGCAGGTTCAGCACCGTCACCCCCTGGGCATGTAAGAAAGCCTGGAAATCGCCATAGGCTGGAACCGGCTCATTAGGGCGCAGGACGACTGTCGCCCCGGCCAGCCAGGTGGGGAAACATTCTTCTGCCGCGACGTCAAAACTCACAGAGGCAAACTGCAACACGCGATCCGCCGGGGACAGGTCATAGGCCTGAACCATCGCAAGGCCGTGGTTCACCAAGGCCCGATGAGTAATCCCGATGCCCTTGGGATTCCCTGTGGTGCCGGACGTATAGAGCAAATACGCAAGGTGGTCCGGATTCGGGCCGGTGACAAGATTATCGTCAGGCAAACCGGCGACAGCCGGCCATCCGGCATCAAGCGCCAAGACAGGCGCTGTGTGCTCGGGAAGGCTTTCGAGATGTCTTCCCTGAGTCAACAAGAGGTGAGGCTGCGCATCCCTGAAAATGGCCGCCTGCCGTTCAGCGGGATAGGAGGGATCGACCGGTACATAGGTCGCGCCGGCCTTGAGACAGCCCAGGAGGCCGATGGCCATCTCCAGCGATCGGTCCACGCAAAGCGCGACAGGCGCCTCAGGGACGATCCCCTGCACTCGCAGATAACGGGCGAGTTGGTTGCCCAGGCGGTTCAACGAATCATAGGTGATGGGGCCTCGGTCGCATTGCAGCGCCACGGCATCCGGTGTCTTGCTCGCCTGCGCTTCTATCAAGCGATGGAGCGAGGCTTCCTGCGGATAGGCCTCCCGTGGACTGCGACTATCGGCAAGCTCCAAGGCCTGCTCGCCGGGCGAGAGGATCGACAACTCACTCACCGATGCCTCCGGCGAGGCGACGATCTGTCGCAGCAGTGCTTGCAGATGCCCGGCCATCCGCGCGATTGTGTCCGCGGCAAAGAGATCCGTACTGTATTCGAAGACCGCATCCAGGCTTCCATCGGTCTTCTGTGCCATCTCCAGCGTGAGATCGAAGACGGAGGTCCCCGTGCCGACGTTCAGCCGGGAAGCCTCAAGGTCCGCGAACCGACGGACGTCCGAGGGGCTATCCTCCAGCACGAACATCACCTGAAAGAGCGGCGTGTGGCCGAGATCCCGCACCACACCCAGTTCGTCGACCAAACGCTCAAAGGACAGGTCCTGATGGCTCTGCGCCCCGAGCACCATCACGCGAACGCGATCCAGCAGAGCCGGCAACGAGGGATTGCCGGACACATCCATCCGGAGCGCGACGGTGTTGACAAAACAGCCCACCAGTTGTTCCGCTTCGCGTCCCGCGCGGTTGGCCACCGGGGTGCCGATGCAGAAATCGGTCTGGCGGCTATACCGAGACACGAGGAGACCGAGGGCCGAGACCAACAACATGAACGGCGTGGCGCGATAGCGGGCCCCCACTTCATACAGGCGACGCGCGAGCTCCGGTTCCAGCGTCCACGGATGACGGGCGCCCCGATGACCTTGGATGGCCGGTCGCGGATAGTCCCAGGGCAGGTTCAGCAACGGAGGCGCCCCCTCCAATTGATTCGCCCAATATTCAAGCAACCTTCGATCAGCTGCGCCCTTGGGTCTCTCTCGCTGAGCGGCGATCAGATCGACATATTGAATCGGGAGAGCCGGCAGGGGTGACGGGCGACCATCCTTGAAGGCCTCATACAAGGAGGCCAATTCCCGCCTGAGCACATCCATCGACCAACCGTCCGCCACGATGTGATGCAAGGTCAGCGAGAGCACGTGATTCATATCGTCGAGCCGGAAGAGGCAGCCACGAATGAGCGGCCCATTGGCAAGGTCGAACGGGCGACAGGCTTCTTCTCCGGTCAAGCGCAGGATCTGCGCCTCCCTGTCAGGCTCAACCGATGTGCGCAGGTCTTCGATATCCAGAGCGAGGATAAGTTGGGGCACGATGATGTGTGAGGGACGGCCGTTGCGCAACGCGAAACATGCGCGAAGGATCTCGTGGCGCTGAATGATCTCATCCAGCGACCGGCGTAACGCCTCCACGTCAAGGGCACCGACAAGCCGCAAGGCGACCGGAATGTTGTTGATCGAACTGCCTGAAGACAACTGGTCCAGAAACCAAAACCGTTCTTGCGCGAAAGACAGCGGCAGTGTTTCGTCGCGTGACACCCGCCGGATCGATTCGATCGGGGAACCTGGATCGGCCGGCACACAGGTCACGACATGAGCCGAGAAAGCGGCAAGCGTCGGGTGATCGAACAGCGCGTCCAAGGGAACATCGAGTCCGCGGACCTCCCGCACCCGCGCCACCACCTGAAGCCCGCGCAAGGAGTCGCCGCCCAGGGCGAAGAAGTCGTCGCCCGACTCGACGTTGGGCCGGTTCAACACCTGCGACCAGATGTCCGCCAGCACCTGCTCGAGGCCGTCCTCGTCCCCGACTGTTGCAGGCTCCTCCTCCACAACGACTGCTGCGGAGGAATCCCTCAGAACCGACTCTTCGACCGCGATCAATTCCCGGGCGAGAAATTTGTCACGACACAGACTTCGCTGAACCTTTCCGCTCGAGGTTTTTGGAAGCGTCCCTGCCTTGATGAGCACCACTGCAAAAACCGACACCTCATGCGCCTGCGCCACCGTCTGTCGGATGGCAGTGGTGATCGCTTTCAGATCGAGGGCCTGGGAGCGCGGTTCCACCTCTTGTACCACCGCAAGTTGCTCTTCATCCCCTTCGCTGATCGCGAACGCCGCTCCGGCTCCAGACCTGAGCGCCGGATGGCACTCCTCGACCGTCCGTTCGATGTCGTGCGGATAATGATTGCGGCCCCGGATGATGATGAGGTCTTTCAATCTGCCGGTGACGAACAGTTCCCCGTCTTTGAGGAACCCGAGATCTCCGGTCCGGAGGAAGGGCCCCTCTCCTGTCCCGGCAAGTGATGCCTGAAAGGTCTCCCGGGATTCTGCTTCCCTCTGCCAATAACCCTGAGCGACGCAAGGTCCACCCACCCAAATCTCCCCCTCCTGACCATCCGCACAGGCGATTCCGGAGTCGGGATGGACGATGCGGATCTGACGCCCTGATCGGT
>ERZ795061.341-NODE-341-length-48526-cov-13.153845_pt1 | contig 48526 bp, 45 predicted proteins | sample MGYA00375145_ERZ795061 | MGnify/ENA primary metagenome ERZ795061 (study PRJEB30190, sample SAMN05720144) | anaerobic digester metagenome | isolation source: active sludge of municipal wastewater-treating anaerobic digesters | place: USA | collected 2014-12-22 ... | reverse complement strand
CCACAAAATCAAGCAATGGTGGGAGCGAGCTTGCTCGCGACAATACTTGATCAGACCTTCCCCGAGGGCGCGTCCGCTGAATCACCAGCAGCTTCCGGTCGGGCAGAACGCCGTGGGCCGCCACATGCCCGTCCTGGCAATTCAGGCGATCACGTCAGGTTTGCACCGCAACGGCGTATGTACCTGGAAAGCCGGCATCCGCCGTTGCGCTGGAGAGCAACATGTCACGTTTCGCGTTCACCCTTGCCTGGCTGGCGCTGGCGCCCTGCGCCAACGCCGCCACGTTTCTCGTCGACACGACCAGCGATGACGGCAGCGCGCCGTTCCAGCTTTGCGATGCCAACCCCGGAAACGCCAACTGCTCGTTTCGCGGCGCCATCACCCTGGCCAATGCGAGTGCGGGTGCCGACAGTATCGTGTTCGACATTCCCATCAGCGATTCCGGCTACGTGGCAGCAACCGATCACTGGCGAATCTCGCCGGCAACCACGCTGCCGCTGATCCAGGACACGCTGAGCGTTGATGGCTACAGCCAGCCCGGTGCCACAGCCAACACGCTGGCAGCGGATGAAGGCGGCAGCAACGCCGTGCTCAAGATCGAGCTGCACGGGTTCGGCAGCAGCTCGCAAGCCGGAATCGATGTCGGCAACGGAAATCCGCTGCTGCATTTGCGTGGCGTGGCCATCAACAATTTCCAGATCAACGTGCAATTGCAGTCGCCCGGCCCGAATGTCGTCGAAGGCTGCTTCATCGGTACCGACATCACCGGCATGCAGGGCATGGCCGCCAGCAACAATTCCTACGGTATTCGCCAGCGTGGTGCAGCGATCATCGGCGGCACTACGCCCGCTGTGCGAAATGTCATCTCCGGCAATGGCTACATCGGCCTGTGGGACGAAAGCGCGAACTCGACTTTCCAGACCAGCCAAGTGCAGGGCAACATCATCGGCCTGGGCGCGGACGGCAGCACTGTTCTGCAAGGCCAGGACTACGGCCTGTACGTGACCAACCCCGTGCAGGGCAACGTGATAGGCGGAGGCAGCGTGGCCGCACGCAACCTGGTTTCGGGCATCGAGACCAGTGCAATCTACATTTCGACCAATGCCGCGGCCGCCAACGCCAATCCGGTGCGCATCCAGGGCAACGTGTTCGGTACCGACTGGAGCGGGACGCTGGTCCGCCCCAACGGCAGCTTCCCTTCCTCGCCCTCCCAGCCACAGCCAACCATCGTGGTTTTCCGAGGCGGTGAATGTGGCGTCCTCATCGGCGGTGACGCAGCAGGTGAAGGCAATCGGATCGCCCATGGCGCGGCGGCGGGCGTGCTGGTTTCCACCTGCACGGGCGCGGCCATTCTTGGCAACAGCTTCCACGGCAACGCCATCGGCATTGATCTGGCACCTTTTTCCAACGCTGATGGCGCAACGCCCAACGATGCGGGCGACAGCGATAGCGGCGGCAACCGCCTGCAGAACACACCGCACATCGAAAGCATCAGCTATCTCGACAACGGGGCGACGATGCAGATCGACTACCTGGTCGATAGCGCGACGGGAAATTCCGCCTATCCGCTGCGGGTGGACATCGGCGGTGGATCGAAGGGACAGATGGAGATCATCGCGTTCACCGACAGCATTACCGAAGTCGATGCGCAGACCCAGCGAAGTGTCAGCGTGCCGACGGCCTCGCTCGGCGGGCACGCTTTGGTGCTGCTTGCCACCGATGCGGATGGCAATACGAGCGAATTCACCTCGGACGCCCTGTTTGACGACGATTTCGAGGAATGAGCAGAACGACATCCTGAGCAAACGCGCACGCGCGACAGGGCCTGGCCTGACCACGGCGCCCCGCGCTGGGCGGGGCCGTCGATTCGGGACGAAATGTCCAGGTGGGGCAAAACGGCTACACTACGCGCCCTTCCTGCTCCCCTGCTCGTCGAACTGGCCGCCAAGGCCATCGGCGCATCGAGAAACCCCATGTCCGACCCGGCCAGTGATGGCGCTGCCGCCGTTTCCACCTTCAAGGAACTCGCCCTGGGCGAAGCGCTGCAACGCGCGCTGGCCGATGTCGGCTACGAGTCGCCTTCGCCCATCCAGGCGGCGACCATCCCGCACCTTCTGGAAGGCAAGGACGTGCTCGGCCAGGCGCAGACCGGCACCGGCAAGACCGCCGCATTCGCCTTGCCCATCCTCGGCCGGCTGGACATGCAGCAGCGCAAACCGCAGGCGCTGGTGCTCGCGCCCACCCGCGAACTGGCGATCCAGGTTGCCGAAGCATTCCAGCGTTACGCCGTGCACTTGCCGGGCTTCCACGTGCTGCCGATCTACGGCGGCCAGGCCTATGGCCCGCAACTGGGCGGCCTGCGGCGTGGCGTGCATGTGGTGGTGGGAACACCCGGCCGAGTGATCGATCACCTGGAACGCGGCTCGCTGGATCTGTCCGAACTCAAGTGCCTGGTGCTCGACGAGGCCGATGAAATGCTGCGCATGGGTTTCATCGATGACGTCGAGGCAGTGCTCAAGAAAACGCCGCCAACCCGCCAGATTGCGCTGTTCTCGGCGACCATGCCGCCACAGATCCGGCGCATCGCCCAGAATCATTTGCGCGAGCCGGTGGAAATCACCATCAAGTCGAAGACCACGACTGCGGCGAAGACGCGCCAGCGTTACTGGCTCGTCAGTGGCATGCACAAACTCGACGCCCTGACCCGCATCCTCGAAGTCGAACCCTTCGATGCCATGATCGTGTTTGCGCGCACCAAGATAGCCACCGAGGAATTGGCCGAACGCCTGCAGGCGCGTGGCCTCGCGGCTGCGGCGATCAACGGCGACCTGGCCCAGGCCCAGCGCGAACGCACCATCCAGCAACTGAAAGACGGCAAGCTCGATATCCTGGTGGCCACCGATGTCGCCGCGCGTGGACTGGATGTGGAGCGCATCAGCCACGTGCTCAATTACGATATTCCCTACGACACCGAATCCTATGTGCACCGCATCGGTCGCACCGGGCGTGCCGGACGCGAGGGCGATGCCATCCTGTTCGTCACCCCGCGCGAGCGCAACATGCTGCGCCAGATCGAACGCGCCACGCGCCAGCCCATCGAGCCGATGGACCTGCCTTCGGTGGATACGGTCAACGACAAGCGCATCACCCGCTTCAAAGACCGCATCACCACCGCACTGGCGGCATCCGACCTTGCCGTGTTCCGCAGCCTCATCGAGCAATACGAAAGCGAACACGACGTGCCCGCCATCGAGATTGCCGCCGCGCTCGCGCGGCTCGCACAGGGTGACAAGCCCTTGCTGCTGGAAGCCCAGGTACGCAAGCCGCCACGTGAGTTCGACCCCACCGCGCAGCGTGAACGCAAGGCATTTGCCGAACGTTCCGAGCGACCACGTCCGTCACATCGCAGTGAGCGTGGCGAGCGCGAGCCACGGGACGCGCGCCCGCCGTTCGAACGCAAGCAACCCGCAGCGTATCCGGGTGATCGCATGGAAACGCAATCCACGCGACCTGCGCGCGCTGGCTCCTTTGCCGAAGCCGAGCATCGCCCACCCGAGCAGGGCATGGAGACCTTTCGCGTCGAAGTCGGCCACATGCACGGCGTCAAGCCCGGCAACATCGTTGGTGCCATCGCCAATGAAGCCGAGCTCGACAGCAAGTACATCGGCCGCATCACCATTCGCGAAGACCACAGCCTGATCGACCTGCCCGAAGGCATGCCGACGGAAATCCTCCAGTTGTTGAAAAAGAGCTGGGTTGCCGGCCAGCGCCTGCGCATGAGCAAGTTTACGGAAGGCTCGCCTTCCGCCAGATCGAAGGACGCTGCGGATGAGCGACCGCGATCACCACGTCCTGGCAGCAAGCCGCCCCACAAGGGCAAACCCGGCGGTCATTTCAAGCACAAGACACACCGGGAATAGTGCCTCCTGTTCTTGCAGGTATCCCAAATCGGGATATGCACCTTCGGGCGCGACACTTCCTGTGCAGCGTTGCCAGCACGCGCTTCGGCCCTGAAAGGCCTCCTGCAGCAGATGGACCCGCGCAGCCGCAGTGTTCGTCCGCAACCCTCAGTCTGCTCGTGTAGGAGCCCCAAAGAAGGGGTAAACACCTTCAGGCGCGATCAGGCATTACGCGCCGGATTGCGAGAGCACCGAGCCTTCACACGACTTCCTCGACTGATATCCGTCAGCCCGAATCCACGAAAAAGCAACGCCGGTCCCAGGCAACGCTGAATGAGTCCTGCTTGTGCAGAGCGCATCCAAGGCAACGCTGGTTAGGTCGCTTCCGTTCGTGGTGAGCCAGTCGAACCATGGACGGAAGCGACCTAACCAGCGTTGCGCTCAGCGATCAACCTGCGTGCTGTAGCCGCCTTCAACGCCTTTGGTGGCCACCGCCACCGCATCATGCGCATGCAGGCTTTCCAGGTGCGCCACGCGCAGCTGGAAGTCAACGATGCGTTCATCGCCTTCAAGGGCCAGCTTCAGGCGACGCGCGGCATCTTCGCAGAACATCAGGTTCTGGCCGTTTAGCAAGGCAAAGGCCTGTTCGTCCTCGCGCTTGACCGCCGTCTGCACCACAGTCTTGAGCGCGCCTTCGATGAGGTCGATCAGTTCGACGATGGGAAACTCGAAGCCCGCAGCCAGGCGCACGCGTACCCGTGCGCTGCTGCGTTGGCTGTGCGGCGTGGCGCGGATGCCCTGCTCGCTGCCCAGCCAGGCCAGCACCTTGTCACGCTGCAAGGCCTCATCCGGCGCAAAATCCGCTGCAAATTGTTCCTGGATCAACTGCCGGGCCAGGGCTGCCGAACACGGGCACGTGCTGGAATACAGCGCCTCGGTTTCCAGTTCGAAGGCAAACGCGCTTTCGTGAAGGGTTGCCGTGATTCGCACCGGGTACGACCGCCATCCGCTGTTGTCACTGGCCAATGCGGGCCGACGAATCATCTGTTCGAAACGGATGTCGATGCGCGCACGATCCGAAAGCTCGGCATGCGAGTCGAGGAAATCGCGAAGCAGCCGGCGCAGGGTGCAGGGTGAGAGCGCTTCGCCGGGCAGGTGTTTGTCGAGGTGCAAGTACAGGCGCGACATGTGGATGCCGCGGGCACTGGCATCCTTGAGGTTGACCTGGGCAGTCACCCGCGCCGGTGTCTGCATGATCGTGCCGTCCTCACCGAGCAGGCGAACCGGAATCGCGATCTCGTCCATGCCCACCCAATCCAGGCGGGCAGCCGCATCCAGCGCGGTCGCGGCTGCGACGTCAGGCATGAGGCGTGCGTTGCTGGGGAGACTCGGCATACGTGTTTGCTCAAAGGATTTCAGGCTTGGGCCAACGCTGATCTTCTGCTTCTGCCGTCATTCCGGCGCAAGCCGGAATCCATCTGGCATCTGAAAACTCACCATTCGAATCAAAATGGATCCCGGCGTTCGCCGGGATGACGACTTGAACAACCTTGTCCAAGACTTGGAAAATTGGCCCGATCCGCATCAATTCAAGCGCTCAGCTTACCGAATCAACCCATTCGCTGCATGGTTCGGGCCGCGCGCCAGGCCACCCACGCACTGGACAAGGGCAAGCGGGCCAACGCGTCGTGGCCGCTTCCCAGCACATCGCCGGACTTGTGCATTCGCTGGCAACGGTACTCATCCGCGCGCAGTTGCACGGCGGCATGAACGGTCAATCGACTGCGTTTTACCGCCTTCATGGCACGCGACAGAAAGGAAATCTGTTCGCGCAAGATCGCATCCCGAGCGGCCGATGGCTGGGCCAGTTCACTGCGTGAAAGCTGATGTCGCGCCAGCAGCTCCATGGGCAGCGGCAATCGGTCCTGCTGCAGGGCGTGATGCAATGCAAGCGCGTCACGCAAGGCCAGGGCCAGGCTGCGCGCCTCGATCCAGGCATCGGCATCCACTGCGGAATACAGTGCCTGCTGCATGGGGGCCCAGCACTCGGCAAATTGTCGATAGCGCGCAAGCAGGTCCTGGAATGTTGCCGCCGGAGCTGCCTCGCGCATGCTCATGGCTGCGCTCGCCGCCCTACCCCATTGTCCCGGGGAGATCGCGTCAAGGTCCGCGTTCCCGCCCAGCGTCTGCGTGAGTGGATGGCGGGCTGCTCCAGCTGCCAAGGCAGCCAACTCCTCGGCCCACCAGTTCAATTTGACCAGGGCGACGTCGCGTTCTGCGATATGCAGCGCAGCGTGGACGATCTCATGTTCGAGGCAGATGAGCGCGGCAATGCGCGGGCGCGAAGCGGCATCGGCAAACCGCAGCGCAAGCGCAAGCTCCGGCTCGGCTGCCGTCCATTTGTCGACATGACTGGAAAGGGCATCAGCAACCACGTGCTTACGCCAGGAGCAGGCAGGCTGGCAGGGCCGCCACGTCGTTGGCTATGGCGTCGGCACCCCAGCTGTGCGGATCGCCACCGTTGAGATAGCCCCAGGCCGCGGCAATGGTGCGCGTGCCCGCGGCGCGTCCGGCTTCGATGTCACGCAGATCGTCGCCGACGAACTGGGTCAGCAACGGATCGGCTTTCATCAATGCGCAGGCATGCAGAACCGGCGCCGGGTCCGGCTTGCGCACGCTCAAGGTATCGCCAGCCACCAATGCGGAACAGCGCCCCTTGAGGCCCAGTTGTTCGATGACCGGGGCGGCCAGCCAGCCCACCTTGTTGGTGACGATGCCCCACGGTATCCCGCGTGCCTCAAGTGATCGCAGCACCTCGTCGATGCCCTCATACAATCGCGTGGAAACATTGCCGCGCTCGGCGTAAAGGTGAAGGTAGCGTGGCAGCAATTCCTCGATGCGCTCTTCAGCGATTCGCGGAAGTCCGCAACGCAGGATCGCGCGGCCGCCCGTGGAGACCACGCGGCTGACGGCAATCGGATCCGGTTCGGGCTCGCCAATCTCGCGACTCAATGTGGACAACGCCGCAACCAGATCCGGAGCGGAATCAGCCAGGGTGCCATCCAGATCGAACAGAACGGCGCTGAACCCGCCAGCCGTGTTCATGCCGGCTTGCTGGCGCAAACCAGGTAGTTGACCGCAACCGATTCCGCGAGCCACGCCTTGCGCGTCACCGGGTTGTAGGCCATGCCGCGCACGTCATCCAGCACAAGCCCGGCTGCGCGCAGATCGGCCGCTAGTTCCGAAGGCTTGATGAACTGCGCGTAGTGGTGGGTGCCCTTGGGCAACAGGCGCATCACATACTCGGCGCCCACGATGGCAGCAGCAAACGCCTTCGGGGTCCGGTTCAGGGTCGACAGGAACAGCATTCCGCCGGGCTTCAACAAGTCGGCGCAGGCCCGGATGACGCTGCCCGAGTCCGGCACGTGTTCGAGCATCTCCATGCAGCACACCAGATCGAATTCCCCGGCATGGGCGTCCGCCAAGGCCTCCACGCTCATCTGGCGATAGTCGACTTCAAGTCCACTTTCCATCAGGTGCAGGCGCGCCACATCAAGTACGGCGCCGGCCATGTCGATGCCGGTTACCCGTGCTCCGGCCCGCGCCAGGGCCTCGCTCAACAGGCCACCCCCGCATCCCACATCGAGGGCGCGACTTCCCCGCAGTGCGATGCGTTGCGCGATCCAGGAAAAGCGCAAGGGATTCAGGTCATGCAGGGGCCTGGATTCGCCATCCGGGTCCCACCAGCGACTGGCCAAACGGTCGAAACGCTCGACCTCGCCCGCATCCACGTTGGGGCCAGGATTCGCACTCATGTCGAAGCAATCCGCGCCTGCCAGCGACGCGCCTTGGCGAGAATTTCCACAGTGTCGATATCGATCAGCCGTCGCTCGCGCAGCTTGCGCTCACCGCCGATCCAGACATCCGAAACCTGGTGGCGACTGGCCGCATAAATCAACTGCGAAATCACGTTGTACACCGGCTGGCTCTCGATCGTGTCGAGATCGACGGCGACAAGATCGGCCTGCTTGCCGACTTCGATCGAGCCGATGCGATCGGACCAACCCAACGCACGCGCCGAGCCTATCGTTGCCGCACGCAGCACACTCGCCGCATCCATGGCCGCCGCATCACCGGCGACCAGCTTTCCAACCAGGGCAGCCGAGCGCATCTCGCCGAACAGATCCAGATCGTTGTTGGACGCACAGCCATCGGTGCCCATGGCCAGATTCACGCCAGCGCGCCGGATCGCCTCGGCCGGACAGAATCCGCTGAGCAGCTTCATGTTGGATTCGACGTTGTGCACGATGGAAACGCCGTGCGTTGCGCAATCGGCAATTTCGCCCTCGGTCAATTGGGTCATGTGCACGGCGATCAGGCGCTCGTTGACCAGGCCCAACTGCTTGATGCGCGCAAACGGGCGCATGCCGAATTCCTTGAGGCTGTCGCGGATTTCATCGGCAGTCTCGTGCAGGTGCAGGTGCACCGGCAGGTCAAGCTGCCCGGACAGCATCTGGATGCGTTCAAAGCTCTCGTTGGATACGGTGTAGGGCGCATGCGGCGCGAAACTGGTGCCGACCAGCGCATCCCCGCGCAAATCGTCATGCACCGCCAGCGCCTTGTCGAAGTATTCGTCGCGGCTACTCGCCCAGGGCGTCGGAAACTCGATCACCGGCAGGCCAATAAGGGCGCGGAAGCCGAACTTGCGGTAGGTCGCCGCCTGCACGTCCGGGTAGAAATAGTTTTCGTTGCAGCAGGTGGTACCGCCACGGATCATCTCGGCGATTGCGAGTTCCACGCCGTCGCGCACGAACTCCGGCCCCATGACCTTGGCCTCCGCGGGCCACACATGATCCTTCAGCCAGGTCATGAACGGCACGTCGTCCGCCAGCCCGCGCATCAGTGTCATCGGGTTGTGCGTATGGGCGTTGACCAAGCCTGGAATCAACGCATGGCCAGCAAGTTCTACGCGCTCGCGCGGCGCGAACTTCTGGCGGGCTTCGGTGATCGGCAGCAGCGCCACGATGCGACCCGCGTCAACCACCACCGCATGATGGTCTAGCACCCGTGCATGCGGCTCGACCGGAATGAGCCAGCGCGCCTCGATGACGAGATCGACGATGGGCGCAGGGCTCATGCCTTCCTGCTTACTTGACGCGCCCGACATACTCACCGGTGCGGGTATCAACCTTGATGATCTCGTTCTGGTTCACGAACAGGGGAACGCGAACCACCGCCCCGGTTTCGAGCTTGGCCGGCTTGCCGCCGCCGCCCGAGGTATCGCCGCGCACGCCCGGATCGGTTTCGACAATCTGCAACTCGACGAAATTCGGCGGCGTCACGGTCAGCGGCGCGCCGTTCCACAGGGTAACGATGACCATCTCGTTGCCCTTGAGCCACTGCGCGGCATCGGCCAGCGCCTTTTCGTCGGCGGCGATCTGCTCATGCGTGGTCGGATGCATGAAATGCCAGAACTCGCCGTCGGAGTAGAGGAACTCCATGTCGGTATCGACCACGTCGGCGCTTTCGACCGAATCGGTCGACTTCATGGTCATTTCCACGGTGCGCCCGGTCTTCAAGTTGCGATACTTGACCCGGGTAAAGGCCTGGCCCTTGCCGGGCTTGATGAAATCGGTGTCGATGATGGTGCAGGGATAGCCATCGACGATGATCTTGAGGCCGTTCTTGACGTCGTTCATTCCATGCGTGGCCATGGAGTGCTCCTGATTGCTGGTGGAAAGGCTGCCGGTACAAAGCAGCTAGAATGGGAAGTTCATTGCCCGGGAGGCCCGGAACCGATCCGCCATGATACCTGCACGACCGCTTTTCTCCCATATTGGGCAAACCGCTTCACCGGGTTCGGGCCGGTCCTGGCAGGCGATCTGGCGCGACGCGATCATCGATCCACGCGAGTTGCTGCGCTTGCTCGGGCTTGAAGGACAAGCCGACGCCTTGCTGGCCGACGGCGATACGGGATTTCGCTTGCGCGTGCCGCGCGGATTCGTTGCCCGGATGCAATGGGGCGACGCGCGCGATCCCTTGCTGATGCAGGTGCTGCCTGCGGCCGCCGAACTGCTGGAAGCCCCGCACTACAGTTCGGACCCGGTGGGCGACATGGATGCCCGCGTGGGCACGGGCCTGCTGCACAAGTACGCCGGGCGTGCCCTGCTGATCGCAACCGGATCCTGTGCCATCCACTGTCGCTATTGCTTCCGGCGGCACTTCCCGTATGCCGAGGAGACGGCCGCGAGCGGCCAATGGCGAGAAGCCATCGACTACCTGCGCAAATCGGCAGACGTCGATGAAGTCATCCTTTCCGGCGGTGACCCGCTGTCGTTGGCAACCCCGAAACTGGCCGAGCTGACCCGTGCGCTGGCGGAAATTCCGCATCTGCGCCGACTGCGCATCCACACGCGCCTGCCCATCGTCCTGCCGGAGCGCGTTGATGGCGAATTGCTGGACTGGCTGCAGACGATACCCCTGCCAAAAGTCATGGTCCTGCACGCCAATCATGCGAACGAGATCGACGAGACGGTTGCCGAAGCCTGCCAGCGTCTGCGCGATGCCGGGGTCAGCCTGCTCAACCAGTCGGTGCTGCTGCGAGGGGTCAATGACTCGGCGGACGCTCTGGCCGAGCTCTCCGAGCGCCTCATCGCCTGCGGCATCCTGCCCTATTACCTGCACCAGCTGGATCGCGTGCAAGGCGCCGCGCATTTCGAGGTACCCGATGCGCAGGCCCTGGCCTTGATCGCTGAACTGGAAGCCCGCGTGGCCGGCTACCTGGTTCCAAGGTTGGTGCGAGAGGTGCCCGGCGCGAGCGGAAAACGCGCCGTACGATCGTGAAAAATCCTGAATATTCGCGCGAGTATGGCAATGACTCGTCGAATCCGGTAAAAGTCCCGCTTCTGATTGCTCCTCGCAAGACAGCCAGAAGCGCACCGCGCACGGCCCTGACAGCACAAAATCAATGAGCAAACCTGACAATGTGATCAAGCTGTTGCTGATCGAGGATTCGGTGGATGAAGCCGAGCAGATCATCAGCATGTTGCGCAACGGCGGCATCGCATTGCGTCCGACCCGGGCGGCCAATGAAGCCGAACTCGAGGACCTGCTGGAGCGCCAGCCGCCCGACATGATCCTTGCCAACCTCGGCAGTCGTGACTTGCCCCTGCGCCAGGCCGCGGAAGCGGTCAATCGCTGCGGCAAGGACATATCCATGATCGTTTACGGATCCAACCTGACCGACAACCAGGTTGTCGAGGCATTCCAGCACGGTGCTCGCGGTCTCGCCTTGCAGAACCGTGCCGACCACCTGCAGGTCATCGTGCGGCGTGAATTCGAGGCGCTCACCATGCGCCGCAGCGTGCGTCGCCTGGAAAACGCCTTGCGCGAGTCCGAGCGTCGCTGCAGCGATCTGCTCGATTCCTCGCGGGATCCGATTGCCTATGTCCATGAAGGCATGCACGTGCGCGCCAACCGGGCCTACCTCGAGACGTTTGGCTATGAGGATTTCGAGGACATAGAAAGCATGTCGATCCTCGACATGGTGGCAGCCGATGACGCCGAGGATTTCAAGGCACTGCTGAAAAAGCTTTCAAAGGGTGAGCGCCCACCGCAGAAGCTGAACCTGAAGGCGCAGCGCGGCGATGGCAGCACATTCGATGCGGTGATGGAATTCGCCGAGGCGATGTACGAGGGCGAGCCTTGCCAGCAGATCGTGTTCCGCCAGCAGGCGGTCGATGCCGTGGCCTCCGAGGAACTCGAGGAACTGCGCACCAAGGACCTGATAACCGACCTCTTCAACCGCAAGTACCTGACGACGGAACTGGACCGCGTGGTTGCCGCCGCGAATGCCGGAACATCGGACCAGGCGCTGATCCTGCTTGAGCTGGACAACTACAAGACCGTGCTCGATGGCATCGGCCTTGGCAATACGGATCTGCTGCTCGGCGACATGGCCAACTTGATGAAGCGGCATCTCAAGGAGACAGACATTGCAGGCCGCCTCGGCGAGCACACCTTCGGCATCATCGTCTGCGAGCGCAACGCCGAAGCGGTTGCCCAACTCACCGAAGCGTTGCGCAAGGCCTTCGAGGAGCGCATCTTCGAAGTCGGCAAGAACTCCATCAACCTGACCATCAGCGTGGCGGGCAGCTTGATCGTGGAGAGCGCAAGCAACGGCAATGCCGTGCTTGACCGGGCATCCCTGACCTTGCGCACCATTCAAGCCGAAGGCGGAAATCGCGCCCGGGTATTCGATCCGGCTGCCAAGGACAAGGAAGACGCGGAAAAGAATCGCCATTGGCTCAAGCTGATCAAGGATGCCCTGAGCAACGACGGCTACATTCTTTTCTACCAGCCGGTCATCAGCTTGCAGGGTGCCGAAGGCGAATTCTACGAAGTGCTGCTGCGCATGAAGGGGCCGAAGGGCGAAATTCTGCCTGCTTTCTTCATGCCCATCGCCGAGCAGCACGGCTTGCTTCCGCAACTGGATCGCTGGGTCATCGGCACGGCAATCAAGGCCATTGCGGAACGCGAACAAGGCGGCCGCAAGACCTCGTTCTTCATCAAGCTGTCGCCGCAATCACTCGAAGATCCGGGCCTGTTGCCCTGGATTGCGCTGCAACTGAAGAACGCCCGCCAGCGTGGCGATGCCTTGATCTTTGAAATGCCGGAAAGCAAGGTTGTCACCAACCTGAAACCGGCGCGCGCATTCGTGCGCGGGCTCGAACAGCTGCATTGCGGCTTCGCCCTTGAGCAATTCGGCTCGGGGCTGAATTCCTTCCAGTTGCTCAAGCACATTCCTGCGCATTACCTCAAGATCGACCGCAGCTACATGGCCGACCTGCCGAAGAACAAGGAAAACCAGGAGCGCATCAAATCCATGTGCGACCAGGCGCACAATGCCGGCAAGCTCACTGTTGCCGAATTCGTCGAGGACGCGGCCAGCATGGCAATCCTGTTCTCCTGCGGCATGAACTTCGTGCAGGGCAATTTCCTGCAGGAGCCCGAACAGGTGATGACCTACGATTTCGGTGGCAGCTGATTCGACTCAACCGAAACCGCGCTGGAAAAAAAGCCCCGCGATGCGGGGCTTTTTCATGGTTTCATCCAGCCTTGCGAAGCGCCGCGATGCGCTCTTCGATGGGCGGATGGCTGGAAAACAGCTTGCGCATGCCACCACCGGCGATTCCGAAGGCCTGGATTGCGCTGGGCAAGGAGTTTTCACCCCGTCCCTGTCCAAGACGCTCCAGCGCCGAGATCATCTTCTGCTTGCTCGACAGCCGTGCGCTTCCGGCATCGGCGCGGAACTCGCGCCAGCGCGAAAACGCCATCACGATGACGGACGCGAGGATGCCGAGCACCACCTGCAGGACCATGACGATCAGGAAATAGGCGATGCCGCCGCCACCGTTGTCGCGGTTGCCACTGATGGCCCGGTCAATCACCGTGCCGACCACGCGCGCAAGGAAGATCACGAAGGTGTTGAGCACGCCCTGCAGCAAGGTCATGGTCACCATGTCACCGTTGGCAACGTGGCTGACTTCGTGTGCCAGCACCGCCTCGACTTCTTCCTGACTCATCTGCTGCAACAATCCGGTGCTGACCGCAACCAGCGCACTGTTGCGGGTGGCGCCGGTGGCAAATGCGTTCATCTCGGGGGCGTCGTAGATGGCCACCTCGGGCATGCCGATGCCGGCACCCTCAGCCTGGCGGCGCACCGTGGAGAGCAACCAGGATTCCGTCGGATTCGACGGGTTCTCGATGACGCGGGCCCCGGTCTGCCATTTCGCCACCCACTTGGAGGCAAGCAAGGAAATGAAGGAGCCGCCAAATCCCAGTACGGCAGACATCACCAGCAGGCCCTGGAAGTTGATGCCGGCCTTGCTGTAGGTGTAGGTGTCGATGCCAAAAATCTTGACGATGATGGTGAGCAAGGCCATCACGGCCAGGTTGGTCGCCACGAAAAGAATGATTCGACGCATGATGGATTTACTCGTCCGTTGGGCCAAGTCGAGGATTCGACCCTGTGATGTTTGGGTAATATCAATGTGTTTTCAAGCAGCTGCAACCATCATGTCGATGAGCCCGCGTGTCATCAACACGGCAACTTCGAGACTAGGGCCCACTGCATGAGCGGTCGCGGCCGGTTTGCCCCCTCGCCCACAGGCCAGCTTCATTTCGGCTCGCTGGTGGCTGCCGTGGGCAGTTGGCTGCGTGCGAAGTCACGCGGTCACGAATGGCTGGTGCGCATGGAAGACCTGGACCGTACCCGCGAAGTTCCGGGTTCAGCCGCCGACATTCTCGCCACGCTGGCAGCCTTCGGATTGGAGTCCGATCTGCCGGTGATTGTGCAAAGCCGGCGCCGGGAGCGCTACGAGCAGACCCTCCAGTTGCTGCGCGATGCCGGTCACGTCTACGCGTGCCATTGCAGCCGAAGCGATCTTGCCGAGTTCAACGGCGTGCATCCCGCCAACTGCGTGCGGCTCGGCTCCGCGGAGCTTGCCCCCGCCGCGTGGCGCGTGCGGGTCGGCTCGGCGCAGATCCGGTTCCATGACGCGGTTTTTGGAGACATTGAGCAGGATCTCGACAAGCAGGTAGGCGATTTCGTGCTGCGCCGAAGCGACGGCTTGCATGCCTACCAGCTGGCCGTGGTCGTGGATGATGCCGAGCAAGGCATCGACGAAGTGGTGCGTGGCGCGGACCTGCTCGACTCCACACCCCGGCAGATCTTCCTGCAGCGACTTCTTGGATTGCCGACGCCTGGATACCTCCACCTGCCACTGGTCCTGGATGAAGACGGCCGGAAATTGAGCAAGCAGTTGCGCTCAAGGCCGGTGGATGCACGCGATCCGCTACCGGCGCTGCGCGATGCCCTTCGCCACCTGGGTCAGCATGCGCCCTCGCTTCCCTCGCCCGAGGCAACGTTGCGTGCGGCGCTGCAACGGTTCGACCCCAGGGCGATTCCGGCAATCAACCGTACAAATGTCGCAATGCAAGACGACTAATCTGCCTGGCGTAGGCACAATTCCTACGTGGGAATTGCGCGATTGAAGAACCCGAATTCAACCAGGAGAACAACATGACGACACGGGTAGCATTGGTAACGGGCGGCATTGGTGGCATTGGCACATCCATTTGTCGACAGCTGGCCCAGGCGGGGCACCGCGTCGCCACCAATTACCGGGACCGCGCCAAGGCCGAGGCCTGGCAGGCCGCGCAGAAAGCCGACGGATTCGATTTCGTGATTGCCTCTGGCGATGTTTCCGACGTGGCAGCTGCCGAAGCCATGGTCAGGGAAGTGGAAGCCAAGGCCGGCCCGGTCGATATCCTCATCAACAATGCCGGTATCACCCGCGATACGACCTTCCACAAGATGTCCGCCATGCAGTGGCAAGAGGTTATCAACACCAACCTCAATTCCTGCTTCAATGTGACCCGCCCGGTGATCGACGGCATGCGCACGCGCAAGTGGGGTCGCATCGTGCAGATCAGCTCGATCAACGGGCAGAAGGGACAATACGGCCAAGCCAACTACGCCGCATCCAAGGCGGGCATGCACGGCTTCACCATCTCCCTGGCCCAGGAAAACGCCAAGTTCGGCGTTACCGTGAACACCGTGTCGCCCGGATACGTGCTGACTGAAATGGTGCGCGCGGTACCGGAAGACGTGCGCGCCAAGATTGCCGCGCAGATTCCGGTTGGCCGACTCGGAGAACCCGAGGAGATTGCGTATGCTGTCAACTTCCTCGTCGATGAGCGGGCCTCGTGGATCACCGGCGCCAATCTTTCCATCAACGGTGGCCACTACATGGGTTGGTAGCCCGGCTAGGAGCCTGCGCGACAGAAGCCATCCGGCTGCAACGACGCTGTCATCGATTGATCGGATCAATCGTCAGGCTTGCATAGTGCCCGCTATGCGCACCCTCCGATTGATCCACTGAATCGCGTCAGCGCCGTTTCGCTTCGAATTCATTCTGCCGCGCAGGCTCCTCGGGACGAGGGCAAGGGTGGCGCAGGGAGAAAAGGGCCGGGCTGGATTGGCCGGCCGCGCCACCCGTGGCTGCGTCAGTGGACAGCAGCCGTGAACCGGCTGCCCATGTTCGCTTTCGATGCTTCGCAACACGGGCTTCGTGATGCGCCTGCGTGTCCATGCTTGCCCAGTCCGACACACCTCGTCGCGGCTTGAGCAGAGCGGGAATCCACCAACCGAGTGCAGCCCGCCGGCGTTCGCACAGGCGGCCAAAGCTCTAGTTTTTCTGCAATTAAACCAATCAGTTGCACGTCATATCCAGATCCGGGATGAAGATCTTACATCGATCGGGACGCGCCTTGCTCCGCGCTGCGCGACGGCGGACGCACTAACCGCCACGCGGCAAGTCAACGCATGCCGGCGCTTAAACTGGTGCAGCGCCGCACGATCTGTTAGCGTTGCCGAATGCCTGAGTCCCGCATCATCAAGAAGTACCCGAACCGGCGTCTCTACGACACCGAAATCTCCAGCTACATAACGCTGGAAGAAGTGCGCCAATTGGTGGTTGACGGGGAGAAGTTCGAGGTCCGCGACGCCAAGACCGGCGAGGATCTGACCCGATCGGTCCTGTTGCAGATCATCACCGAGCATGAAGACAGTGGCCAACCCATGTTCACCACGCAGCTGCTGTCGCAGGTGATCCGCTTCTATGGCGATTCCATGCAGGGCTTCATGGGCAGCTATCTGGAAAAAAGCCTGCAGGTGTTTCTCGACCAGCAACAGCAGTTCCGCAGTCAGTTGAACAACATCATGGGGCGCACGCCCTGGTCGATGCTCAACGACCTCACCGAACGCAACATGGATGCGTGGCGCTCGGTACAGCAAGGATTCCTCAACGACGCAGTCAACAAGGCGCGTCAGGGCGAGGAACCGCAAAAGGCGAAGAAGGAAGGCAAGTCCTGATCGCTTCGCGCATGTGAATTCCGACAACTTTTCGATTGTGGCTGCCCTTGCGCCGAACACGGCGCGGGTCCGCGATGGGCTACGGCAGCCGATCAACCGCATCTCGAGTAGGGGAACCTCCAGAAAATGAACAAGCAACTGGCTTTGGTAACCGGCGGAATCGGCGGACTGGGCACGGAAATCTGTCGCCAACTCGCCAAGTCCGGCAAGCGCGTGATTGCCGCGGACCTCGGCTCACGCAGCGATCGGGTCAGCGAGTTCCTCGATGAGGTTTCCGAGTTTTCCGACGACATCAGCTTTGAACCGCTGGACGTATCCAGCTTCGAGGAATGCACGACATCCCTGAAGGCCATCACCGACAAACACGGGCCAATTTCGATCCTGGTCAATGCCGCCGGCATCACCCGCGACACCAGTCTGCGCAAGATGTCCGAACGCCAGTGGTCGGATGTCATCACCGTGAATCTGGATGGCGTGTTCAATACCTGTCGCGCCCTGGTCGATGGCATGACCGAACGCGGGTTTGGCCGCATCGTCAACATTTCGTCGGTGAATGGACAAACCGGCCAATTCGGCCAGACCAACTACTCCGCTGCCAAGGCCGGCATGCATGGCTTCACCATGGCCCTGGCCCGCGAAGTCGCGCGCAAGGGAGTCACCGTGAACAGCGTGTCGCCGGGATATTGCGAGACCGCACTGGTAATGGCGGTTCCACAAGCCGTGCGCGAGCAGATCGTTGCCAATATCCCGGTCGGACGCCTCGGCAAACCGAAGGAGATTGCGCGCGTTGTCGACTTCCTCTGCGCGGACGATTCCGGCTTCATCACCGGCGCCAACATTCCGGTGAATGGCGGCTATTTCATGGATTTCTGAGCGTTACCAGACGAGGTCCGGCGGAACACCATCGTCTGCTGCCTCGTTCGGATCGCAAAGCAGCACCAGTGCTTCCTCGCTGATTGCGCGCACCTGATCGGCCGTCTCGCGATTCACCAGCAGATAGTGACCGCGGTGCTGCACCACCGCCAGATGTCCTGCATTGACCTGCTTGAGTTGCTCGGCCGTGCAGTAGACCCGGCGGATCTTCCCGCCATGCGGAAAATGGCGTGCAATGTCGGCATCCGCGTGGTTCAAGGCGCGTCCCGCGAGCAGTTCGGCCAGCTTTTGCTTGCGCTCGGCCTTTTCCCTGGCCCGCAATTCCGCCTGCTTCTTTTGCTGCTCGCGCTCCTCGCGGTCGGAACGCTCACGCAAGCCATAAGCACGCGCGAGATCCATTTCCCCCGCATTTGAGGCGGGCTTGCCATGCGCACGCTTTTTCGGAGCGGCTTGCTGACGCGATGCATCGCCCTTCTGTGCCTTCTTCTGGCGCTGCCCCGGTCCACCGACCTGCGCTTCGGATTTCAGTTTCTGCACGAGGCCGCTTTTCAGCAACTGGTCGCGAAGGGAGTCTGCCATGGGATCTGCTGCCGCTGGATTCTCAGTAATGCGGTGGAGGTGGTTCGCTGCGCGCATCGTTGCTCAGCGCAGAACGCAGGATCATCAAGTCGCTGCGCATGCGCTCGAGCTCGCGTTGCAGTGCCAGCGTCGATTGATCCTGGGCGGCAACCGCAGCATTGAGCGCGGAAACGCTGTCGTCAATGAACGCCAGGCGCACCTCGAGCTCGGTCAGGCGCTCTTCCAGCGAGCTCATGCGCCGGAAAGCTTTTCAATCAGGTGACGGCCATGTCGCGCACCCACCGTTCCCGATGCCTCCTGGATGGCAAGAGCCAGGTCCGCGCTGGCCATTTCGCGCACCAGTTCGGCAAAACTCGTGCGTGGCTTCCAGCCGAGTTTCTCGCGCGAAAAGGTCGGATCGCCAAGCAGGGTTTCCACTTCCGCCGGTCGGTAGTATTTGGGATGGATGCGCACAAGCACGTCGCCTCGAACGACCTTGGCGGCATCGGAGCGCACCTCGGCCACAAGCGCAACTTCGTCTGCACCCTGCCCCTTGAATTCGACTTCGACGCCCATTTCACGCGCTGCCAACACGACAAACTCGCGAACCGAGTGCTGGATGCCGGTGGCAATCACGTAATCGTGCGCGGTTTCCTGCTGCAGGATCAACCACTGCGCCTCGACATAATCGCGCGCATGCCCCCAGTCGCGCTTGGCATCCAGGTTGCCAAGGTAGAGGCAATGCTGCAGTCCGTTGATGACCCGGGCCAGGCCGCGGGTGATCTTGCGCGTGACGAAGGTTTCACCGCGAATGGGCGACTCGTGGTTGAACAGGATGCCGTTGCAGGCATACATGCCGTAGGCCTCACGGTAATTGACCGTGATCCAGTAGGCGTAGAGCTTGGCCACGCCATACGGTGAGCGCGGATGAAACGGCGTGGTCTCGCGCTGTGGCGTCTCGCGCACCAGGCCGTAAAGTTCGGAGGTGGATGCCTGATAGATGCGACAGCGATCCTGCATGCCGAGAATCCGCATGGCCTCCAGCAGGCGCAGCGTACCAAGTCCATCCGCGTTGGCGGTGTACTCGGGTTCCTCGAAAGAGACCGCCACATGGCTTTGGGCAGCCAGGTTATAGATCTCGTGTGGCTCCACTTGCTGCACGACGCGCATCAGGCTGGTGGAGTCGGTCAGGTCGCCATAGTGCAAGGTCAGGCCGGGACCACCCTCATCCATCTCACGGTACAGATGATCAATGCGCTCGCTGTTGAAGGATGACGCACGCCGCTTGAGGCCGTGCACTTCGTATCCCTTCGCCAGCAGGAACTCGGCGAGATAAGCACCATCCTGACCGGTAATGCCGGTGACCAGCGCGCGTTTCTTGTCCATCTGAATAGTGCTCAAAAAAAAGGGGCTATCGGGTACGGTACTGATTTGCAGGGCTGGCGATGTTAACGATGAGCGGAGAAATGGCAAGTCACGCCTTCGCCACGCTGCGTCCCCTGCCGATGCCGTAGTAGGCGAGGCCGGCTGCTTCGACGACCTGCGGATCAAAAATGTTTCGTCCATCAAAGATCACCGCCGAGCGCAGGGCTGAGCGGATCCTGGACAGGTCGGGACTGCGAAACGCCTTCCACTCGGTCACGATGACCAGGGCATCCGCACCTTCCAGAGCCAGGTACTGGGAATCGCACAACTCAAGATCCGCGCGCTTGCCATACAAGCGCCGGGTTTCCTCGCGAGCCTCCGGATCAAAGGCACGCACGCGCGCTCCATTCAGCCAAAGTCGCTCGATCAGGTTGCGACTGGGTGCTTCGCGCATGTCGTCGGTATTCGGCTTGAAGGCGAGCCCCCAAAGCGCAATGGTGCGACCGGCAAGATCTCCTGCAAAATGCCTGTCGAGCAACTCGAACAAGCGTTCCTTCTGCGCCGCGTTGGTTGCCTCGACCGCGGCCAGGACACGCGGTTCGTAGGCAAGATCGCGCGCCATTCGCTCAAGCGCTTTCACATCCTTGGGGAAACAGGAACCACCGTATCCTGCTCCGGGGTAGATGAAGTGGTAGCCGATGCGCGGATCCGAACCGATGCCGAGGCGCACCTGCTCGATGTCCGCCCCCACGCGCTCGGCAATGTTGGCCATCTCGTTCATGAAACTGATCTTGGTTGCCAGCATGGCGTTGGCGGCGTACTTGGTCAGTTCCGCCGAACGCACATCCATCACCACGATGCGGTCGTGATTGCGGTTGAACGGCGCATACAGGCTGCGCAAGGTACCGACCGCAGCGGCACTGGAACTGCCGATGATGATGCGGTCCGGGCGCAGGCAATCCTGCACGGCGTCGCCTTCCTTCAGGAATTCCGGGTTGGAAACAACGTCGAAGTCGACTTTCGCACCGCGCTTGCCGAGCTCCTTGGCAATCGTCTGCCTGACCAGATCCGCCGTTCCCACAGGCACCGTGGACTTGTTGACGATGATGGCACCCTGCGCCAGCGAACGCCCCACGCTGCGGGCAACATCGATCACATGCGAAAGATCGGCGCTGCCATCCTCATCGGGCGGAGTTCCCACGGCAATGAAAATGATGGCGCCATGGGCAATGGCAGCTTCGGCATCGGTGGTGAAGCGCAATCGTCCGGCAGCGTGATTCTCGATCACCATCGGTGTAAGGCCGGGCTCGTAGATCGGAATCTCGCCGCGCTGCAGGCGCTCGACCTTGCTTGCATCGACGTCAACGCAGATCACGTCGTTGCCGACTTCTGCCAGGCAGGTGCCGGTAACCAGGCCGACGTAACCGGTTCCGAAAATCGCGATGCGCATATGTTCGACTCCCTGGCAGCGCATCCATCGTGGACGGCGGATGCGTGCTGCAAAAAGCATGAAGGCGTGCCGACCTGCGGCACGCCTTCAGTTACAGCCACCTTGCGATTACTTCTTCTCTGGAGCAGCCGGTGCAGGCGCTGCGGCAGCAGTCTCGATCGAGATCAGCTTGACGTCGAAGATCAGGGTCGCGTTGGGACCGATCTGCGGCGGAGCATTCTCACCGTAGGCAAGCTCGGCAGGAATGACCAGGCGGTACTCGGAACCAACCGGCATCAACTGCAGGCCTTCGGTCCAGCCCTTGATCACGCCATTCAGCGGGAACGTGGCCGGCTGACCGCGATCGATCGAGCTGTCGAACTTGGTGCCGTCAACCTTGGTGCCGGTGTAGTCGACCTTGACCGTGTCGGTGGCCTTCGGCATCGGACCCGTGCCCTGCTTGATCACCTCGTATTGCAAGCCGGATGTGGTGGTCTTCACGCCGGCCTTGGCCTTGTTCTTGGCCAAGTAAGCAGTACCTTCAGCCTTGTTCTTGTCGGCGGCCACCTTTTCGTCGGCAACGCGCTTGGCCTGCAACTTCTGCATGAACTCCTGGCGAACCGTCTGCCCTTCTTCCTGGGTCATCAGGGTCTTGCCGCCATTGAACTCATCCTGCAGGGCCTGGAGCACAAGCTTCAGATCCAGCTCATCCTTGATCTGCGACAGGCCGCGACCGACGTCGGCGCCGACCATGTAGCTGATCTTGTCTTTTTCGGTCTTCAGTGAAGCATCGATGGCCATGGCATTGCCGGCGACAAACGCCGTGGTCAATGCGGCAGCGATGAGGGTCTTGCGCACAAAACGGGTCATGTATGAGAACTCCTGGGTAAAACGATTGAGGACGGCTGCTGGCCACCCGACTGGAAACCGACCGCCAAGCGGGCCGCATATTGTGGCGGCGACCGCATGGCTTGGCAAATTGGCCGGAGTCAGGGCCGGCCGCTGGCACCGGCCCTTGCGGCGGACTGAGAACACGCCGGTTGCGCAGGGTTCCCCAGGTTCCATGAATGGCGCCCGGATTCTGGTTCAGGTCGTCCGCCGTCGCCGGAAACCCCTTGCCCCAACAGCCCAGAGCGAGCCGCAGCACAAGTCAACGCAGGCGACGAGCCCATGAAACCCCGCAAACGCCTATAATTCCGCAGTTGTGCCGAACCACAGCGACCGACCGACCGTTTCCATGGCCGGCAGTCCGGGTCCGGACCCTCCCGCGAATCCAATCCGGAAAAAGGCGGTCGATAAAGACGTCGCGCCGGTTGATGCGCCTGTTCTCTCCATTTGCCAGGAACACCAATGTCACAGCTGATCGCTCCGCATGGCGGCCATCTCGTCGATGGCCTCGTAGCAGCCGAAGAAGCCGCCAGGCTCAAGCAACTCTCGGCGAGCCTGCCCTCCTGGGACCTGACTCCGCGCCAGATGTGCGACCTGGAAATGCTGCTGAACGGAGCATTTTCGCCCCTGCGTGGATTCATGCTGCGCTCGGATTACGAATCAGTACGCGACACCATGCGCCTGGCATCAGGCGAACTGTGGCCGATGCCGATCACCCTGGACATCAGCCGCGAGTTTGCCGATTCCCTCGGTTCCGCCACCCGCATTGCCCTGCGTGACCCGGAAGGCGTGGTGCTGGCCATCCTGGATATCGAGGATCGTTTTGAACCGGATCTCGAGCTCGAAGCCAAGCAGGTATTCGGCACCACCGACCGCAAGCATCCGAGCGTCAGCCATTTGCTGGAGCGCAGCCACCCCATTTACCTTGGCGGCCGCCTGCACGGGCTTGAAATGCCACGTCACTACGACTTCGGCCATTTGCGATCAACGCCGCGCGAGGTTCGCGCGTTTTTCTCCAAGATGGGCTGGTCGCGCATCGTCGCCTTCCAGACCCGCAATCCCATGCATCGCGCGCATCTGGAGCTGACCTTCCGCGCCGCCCAGATTGCCGAGGCCAACCTGCTGATCCAGCCGGTGGTGGGTTTGACCAAACCCGGTGACATCGACCATTACACCCGCGTGCGCTGCTACGAAAAACTGCTGCGCCACTATCCGGAGCAAACCACCACCTTGGCCCTGTTGCACCTGGCCATGCGCATGGGCGGGCCGCGCGAGGCGCTGTGGCACGCCATCATCCGCAAGAACCACGGCTGCACCCATTTCATCGTGGGCCGCGACCATGCCGGCCCCGGCAAGGACAGCTCGGGAACGCCGTTCTATGGCCCCTACGATGCGCAGACCCTGGTTGCCCGGCATCAGGCGGAACTCGGCATCACCATGGTGCCGTTCCAGGAAATGGTCTTCGTGCAGGAACGTGCCCAGTACATGCCGGCGGATGAAGTGCCCGAAGGCGCCACCGTGCTCAACATCTCCGGCACCGAGTTGCGTCGCCGCCTGCAGGAAGGCCTCGACATTCCCGAATGGTTCACCTATCCGGAAGTGATCGAGGAATTGCGGCGCACCCATCCGCCGCGCCACAAACAAGGGTTCACGGTGTTCTTCACCGGACTTTCGGGCTCCGGCAAATCGACCATTGCCAATGCCCTGCTGGTGCGTTTGCTGGAACTGGGCACGCGACCGGTCACCCTGCTCGATGGCGACATCGTGCGCAAGAATCTCTCCAGCGAGCTTGGTTTCTCCAAGGCGCATCGCGACCTGAACGTGCAGCGCATCGGCTTTGTCGCATCCGAGATCACCAAGAACGGCGGTATCGCCATCTGTGCGCCGATTGCGCCCTACAAGGGCTCGCGCGACATCGTGCGCGAAGGCATCAGCGCAGCCGGCGTGTTCGTCGAAGTACACGTGTCGACGCCGATCGAAACCTGCGAAGCGCGCGACCGCAAGGGACTCTATGCCATGGCCCGTGCCGGGAAAATCAAGGAGTTCACCGGCATCAGCGATCCCTACGAGATCCCGGAAAACCCGGATCTGCGCATCGACACCACCTCGATCGCCCCGGATGAAGCAGTCCAGCAGATCGTGCTGAAACTTGAAGCACTGGGGCTGATCCGGCCCGAGGGCTGAGAGTCGGGACCCGGGACTCGAAAACTCGCAGCCGACGCCCCTGCGAAGGCAGGGGCCCAGCGACTTGGGTTTCGGGAAGTCACGAAGCGGGACGTGGCCGAGCCAATGGTTCTGCCAGTTTGGCAGGTCGGATTACAACCCGACCTGCTCCCCAATCCCGCGTCCCTATTTCGTCTCTATCGCCGGCTCTGCAAGCAAGCCTTCGATACGGGTCACCAGATCGCGGTCATCCGGCGCTACCTTGCTGGCAAAATCCGCGACCACCTTGCCATTGCGGTCGATCAGGTATTTGTAGAAATTCCAGCTTGGATAGCGCCCGCCGGATGCGGCCGCCAGTCCGGCATAGAAGGGATGAGCGCTTTCCTCCTTGACGTGCACCTTCTCGAACATCGGAAACTTCACGCCATAGGTGAGTGTGCAGAAGTCACGGATTTCCGATTCCGTTCCCGGCTCCTGTTGCCTGAAATCGTTTGAAGGAAAGCCCAGTACGGCAAATCCACGATCCGCGTACTTTGCATTCAAGGCCTCCAATCCCTCGTACTGAGGCGTGTAACCGCATTTGCTGGCGGTGTTGACGACCAGCAACACCTTGCCCGCATAGGCCTTGCACAGGTCCACGGTTTCCTTGCCTGCCAACGGGCGGAATTTTGCGGCCACCAGGTCGCCGCATTGCTGGGCAAGTGCACTGCCGCTGGCCAACATCGCGAAAAGCACGATTCTGAACACGGCCCATTCCTCCGGGAAAAGAAAGCCCGAGTATTCCACATGCTCGCGACCCGCGTGGGGCGAGCTCATGCCTGCCTTTGCACGACTACCGACGTGGAAACTGGTGGCCGCAGGTCCTGTTCTGGCTCCCGCATGCCATCAGTCATGCATACGGCTGGCTTGACACCCTGAGATATGGTGTTATAGTTCGCTACAACACCAGATCAACAACAGACCTCAGGGAGGTCGCCATGAACCGAATCATCCGTTTGCGCAGCCTGCTCGCCCTGGCTATCACCACTGTTCTCGGGATCGCCAGCTTCGCGGGTATTCATGCCGAGCAGCCACGGTCGGCAGAACCGCTGCACGCCGGGAACGCCTCCTCGATTCCGATGCTGGAAACCATCCATGTACGCGCCGAGGCCCCGATTCCCACCTTGCCGACCATCGTCGTCAGCGCGAAAGCCCCGGAACTTGCAGTCGACGAGCCGTCACCGCAGGTCGCGTCCGTGTCCGAGGCGCGCGACTCTGTTCCCGGCGTTGCAGCATTGCCGCATGCGCGCCTGGACATGCCCTACTACTCGTTTGGCAAGCTGATGCCTCGCGTCATCAAGGAATAAGCCATGAGCACGGTTTGGAATGACAACACCCCCATTTATCGCCAGCTGCGCGATCGTGTGGTGGCGATGATTCTCGACGGAGTGCTCAAACAGGGAGACGCGCTTCCTTCAGTGCGTCAAGTGGCAGCGGATTTCCAGATCAATCCAATCACGGTTTCAAAGGCTTACCAGGAACTCGTCGATGAGAACCTGGTGGAGAAAAAGCGAGGGCTGGGCATGTATGTGAGCGAAGGGGCGCACGCTGCCCTGCTGAAATCCGAGCGTGAACGCTTCCTCAAGGAAGAATGGCCCACGCTGTTCGCGCGCCTGGAGCGCATGGGCATCGACCTCGGCACCCTGATCAAACATGCCCCAGGCACAACCGGAGAATCCCGATGAGCGCCGTTGTCCACGCCCGCGGATTGAGCAAGCGCTTTGGCACGACCGTCGCCCTCGACTCCATAGATTTCGAGGTCGCCAGTGGCCGCATCGTTGGTTTGATCGGTCCCAACGGTGCCGGCAAGACCACCGCGCTCAAGGCCATTCTCGGACTCAGTGAGTTCGATGGTGAATTGTCCGTTCTTGGCCTCAACCCGAGGACCCAGCGCACGGAGTTGATGGAGCAGGTCTGCTTCATCGCCGATGTTGCGGTGCTGCCGCGCTGGATCAAGGTTGGCGAGGCCATCGATTTCGTGGCTGGGGTGCACCCCCGCTTCTCACGCGAAAAGTGCGAGGGCTACCTGGCCCATACCAAACTCAAACCTGGCATGCGCGTGCGCGAGCTTTCCAAAGGCATGATCGTGCAGTTGCATCTCGCCCTGGTCATGGCCATCGATGCACGCCTTCTGGTGCTCGATGAGCCAACCCTCGGCCTCGACATCCTGTATCGGAAGACCTTCTACGAAAACCTGCTCAACGGCTATTTCGACGAGAACAAGACCATCATCGTCACCACCCATCAGGTCGAGGAAATCGAACACATCCTCACCGACCTGATCTTCATCCGTGAAGGCAAGATCGCCTTGAACGCCTCGATGGATGAAATCGGCGAGCGTTACGTCGAAGTCATGGTCAATCCGGACAAGGCCGCTGCTGCTCGCGCCCTGGGACCCCTGAATGAGCGCCAGATTTTCGGCAAGTCCATTTTCCTGTTCGACGGAGTCGAGCGCACCCGCTTGAAAGAGCTTGGTGAGCTGCACAAACCCAGCGTCGCCGACCTGTTTGTCGCCACCATGAAAGGAACCTACGCATGAACACGTTTGGCTGGTTGCTCAAGCGCGAATACTGGGAACATCGCGGAGGCTTCTACTGGGCACCGATCTGGGTCAGCGGCATCATGCTGTTGCTGACCGTGCTCGGCATCATCGCCGCCGAAGGCGCGTCCTCGCGCTTTGAAATACGCTCCGGAATCCATTGGGATGAATTGGCCGCACACCTGAGCAAGGGAGACTTCGTGCACGCCGGCATGGGCCTGGACGTGGCCTATGTTGCCTTGGCCGGACTGCTGTGCGTGGTGTTGTTCTTCGTGCTGTTCTTCTACCTGCTCGGTGCGCTGTATGACGACCGCCGCGACCGCAGCGTGCTGTTCTGGAAGTCGCTGCCGGTGTCGGATACCGCAACCGTGTTGTCCAAGGTGGCGGCCGCGGTCCTGCTTGCCCCGCTCATTTCGTTCCTGGTGGCCACCGTGGCGTATGTCGCGCTGCTGGTCGTGGTCGGGATCTGGACCCTCTTTCACGGCTTGAATCCGCTACCGGCAATTGCCGCCTCGCACACGCTTGGATTGTTCTGGCGCATGTTGCTGACCCTGCCGGTGGACGCCCTGCTGGCGTTGCCGACCGTGGGCTGGCTGTTGTTCTGGTCGGCCTATGCGCGCAGCAAACCCTTCCTGTGGGCCGTGCTGGTTCCGTTGTTTGCCTTCATCGCCAACAGCTGGATCGGCATGATGGGACTGCCCAGCATCAGTCGCCGATTCATGCTCGAAGAACTGATTGGTCGATTGCTGTTCGGTATCTTTCCCGGCCAGTGGCTGAACGACAAGAACCCGGCGTTCATCGATCCGGAACATGCGTTCGAGCGCGGCAACATGCTCAGCCTGCTCGATCCATCCAACGTCTATGGCCTGCTGGCGACGCCTGGTATCTGGATCGGGGCTGCGGCTGGCATTGCCATGATTGCGGCAGCCGTGTGGCTGCGCCGCTCGCGGATTGAAACCTCAACCTGAGTCCAATCCCGGCATCGGAAAAGAAAACGGCGACACTCCTTGCGGATGTCGCCGTTTTGTTTGGGCAAGCAAGCCTGCAACCGCCTGCAGCAACGCTGGGGATGTCCCCCTGCTCAGTTCACGATGGAACCAATGACCCGGTAACGATTGGCACCGTCCTTGGCAATGCCGATCTGGTTCAGGTTGATCGTGCCCACCAACCACATGCGGTACAAACGGCCGCCTTCGCGACGCGCAACCACAGCCACACCCTCACCCGTGTAGATCACGTCAGCGCGACGCAACTTGGCAACATCGAGCAGCTCGGAAATCCGGTTGCCATCGTTGTAGCGGGTCTCCAGCGAAGCACGCACCGAATCGACATCGCCTGGCTCCTGGGCCGTGAACATGAGCGGTGCCTTGGGGTCCGCCGCTGCAGCAGCGGCCTGTTGCCCTTCCGTGCTGGCTGCTTCCTCGGCCGCTGGAGGCGGAGCAGTCTCGGTCGGCGCAGGAGCCGGTTCAATGACTTCCGCCGGAGCGACCGCCTCGGGTTCAGGTGCAACTTCGGCAGGCACGACTTCCGCCGGGGCCGGAGCCGCGCTTTCCACCACCGGAGGCGGTGGCGGCGATACCGGCAGGTCTGCCGGCTCCGCCACAGGTGCAGGCTTGGTTGCGGGAGGCGGCATGCGCGCTGGCTCAGGCTTCACTTCAGGTTTGGCCTCGACGGGTTTGGCTTCTTCCTTCGCTGGTTCAGCGGCACCCGCCTCGACACGCACGAGGACGTTTTCATAGAAACCATCCTTGAGCACGATGTCGGCATTGCCGCCGGAGCGGATGCTTGCGGCAATCCTGGCGTGCCAATGCGCAGGCGCGGTGATGACGAGCTTCTTGCCCGTCGCCGCAGCCTGGCGACCCAACGAGGCCAGCGTGCCATTGGCATCACCGCTGTTGAACTGCTCGGCGGAAATATCGACATTCTGCTGGGCCCATGCCGTGCTGGCGACAAATGCCAGTGCCAGAATCAAACGCTTGCTCATTGCCTGCTCCACAATCCTGAATTTTTTTGAACGGAATTTCGAACCTTGCCGGACCGACATTACAAAGGCATGTGCCAGTGGCCATGTCTTTGCCCGGCACATTCACGGATCGTGCCACGCCGGGCATTTGCCGGGTTTTCCGTGACGACTTCAATGCGCCTGCGACAATCAGCCGCCTGCCGAGCCACCCTTGATGCCACCTTTTGTCAGCAGCAAGGGATCCAGCAAGCGAAGCAGGTCCTTGCGCGAGAGCTTTGTGGTTTCCAGCGCAACATCGATGATCGGACGGCCCTCCTTGTAGGCCTGCTTGGCAGTGGCCGCGCCGAGGTCGTAACCGATGACCGAGTTGAGCGCGGTGACCAGGATCGGATTGCGATCCAGCGCGCTGCGGATGTTCTCGCTGCGCACCTTGAACCCGGCAATCGCCTTGTCAGCCAGGGCCATCACGGCATTGGCGAGGATTTCAATCGATTGCAGCAGGTTCAAGGCGACCACAGGCAGCATCACGTTGAGCTGGAAATTCCCGCTTTGGCCGGCAATCGTGATCGTGGTGTCGTTGCCGATGACCTGGGCACAAACCATCGCCATCGCTTCGGGAATGACCGGATTGACCTTGCCCGGCATGATCGATGAGCCCGGTTGCAATGCAGGCAATTCGATTTCACCGATGCCAGCCAGCGGCCCCGAGTTCATCCAGCGCAGGTCGTTGGCCATTTTCATCAGGCCCACTGCAAGGGTTTTCAGCTGTCCGGAAAGTTCGACCGCCGCATCCTGGGTGCTGATGCCTTCAAACAGGTTGGATGCCGATTCGAAGCGAACGCCCGTCATGCGGCTCAATTCCGTGGCGACCGCCTTGCCGAGTTTCGGGTCGGCATTGATGCCGGTACCCACTGCGGTTCCGCCCTGCGGCAATTTGCGCACGCGGACCAGTGCGTCATTCAGGCGCGCGATGTTCGATGCCACCTGTGCGGACCAGCATTCCAGTTCCTGGCCAAACGTGACCGGCATTGCGTCCATCAGATGCGTGCGGCCGGTCTTGGCCACCTTGGCCAGCTCCCGAGCGCGCTTGTCGAGCGTGCGTTGCAGGTGCTTGAGCGCTGGCAACAGCTTTTCACTGACCAAGAGCGCCGCGCTGAGCTGGATGGCGGTGGGAATCACGTCGTTCGACGACTGCCCGTTGTTGACGTCGTCATTGGGGTGCACCTTGCAGCCGGCAGCCGCCGCCACATGCGCGATGACTTCGTTCGCATTCATGTTTGACGAGGTACCCGACCCGGTCTGGAACACGTCGATCGGGAAATGCGCATCGAATTCGCCACCTGCCACGCGCTCCGCCGCCTTGCGGATGGCCTTGGCCTGGGTCTTCTTCAAATGACCGAGATCGGCGTTGGCCTGTGCGGCGGCGGACTTGATCAAGCCAAGGGCGCGAATGAACTCGCGCGGCATGGTCAGGCCCGAGATCGGAAAGTTCTCCACGGCGCGCTGGGTCTGGGCGCCGTACAAGGCCTCGGCGGGCACCTTGAGTTCACCCATGCTGTCGCGTTCGATGCGGTGCTGGCTCATCGCTTGTTCCTGGAATGATGGTGAGGGAAACGGGTCGACGATTATAGCCGCAGCCCTGCGCCTGCCGAAGTGCGCCGCGATACCCCAGTCCTTGCCATTGCGCCGGGTACAGACGTCAGACAGCGGACTTTCGTTTCGCGATGCTAGACTTCAACACCCTCCGCCCCATTCCGAGCAATGCTCGCCAACGTTTCCTACATCATCGCGGCATTCCTGCTGGTTGCCCTGAATGGATTCTTCGTCGCCGCCGAGTTCGCGCTGGTCAAGTTGCGGCACACCCAGGCGGTTGGCCTTGCCGAACGCACCGGCTGGCGCGGACGCATCGTGCTGGACGTGCACAAGCGACTCGACGCCTACCTTTCGGCGTGCCAACTCGGCATCACCCTCGCCTCGCTTGGCCTGGGCTGGATTGGCGAACCGGCCTTCGCCCGCCTGCTGGAACCGGTCCTCGCCAGGATCGGCGGCATCGAGGCGGACACCATGCACGTGGTGTCCTTCATCTTCGCCTTCACCGTAATCTCGTTCCTGCACATCGTGCTCGGTGAACTGGCGCCGAAGTCGCTGGCCATCCGCCGCCCCGAGCGCATGTCGTTGTGGACCGCGGCGCCGCTGTATGCGTTCTATTGGCTCATGTACCCGGCCATCTGGTTGCTCAATGCCAGCGCCAATTTCATGCTGCGTGCATTTGGTCTCGATGCCAGCAACGCCAGCGAGCATCATTTTTCGCCGGCTGAATTGAAGTTGATCCTGCACGGCAACCGTGCCGTGCGCGAATCCAGCGAAGCCTTCGCGATGATGAGCCATGCGCTCGATCTTCCCGAGCTCGTCGCCGGTGACTTGCTGCGCACCCGCGATCAATTGGGCGCCCTGCATGATGGCCAGGACCAGCAGCAGGTTCTCAGGGAGATCCGCCGCTCCCAGTTCAGCCGGTACCCCTGGTTTGATGTCCACATGGAGAAAGTGCGGGGAATCCTGCACGCCAAGGACCTCCTGCTGACGGTTGCCGAGCAGGGCAGCATCGATGATGTGATCAGCCTGTTGCGGCCGGCCATCGTGGTCAAGCTGGATACGCCGGTGCTTGAAGTCCTGCGCCGCTTCCGCAGTGGGCAAACCCAGTTCGCCCTGGTCGCCGACGAAAGCGGGCGCGTGGTCGGATTCTTCACCCTATCCGATGTCGTGCAGGTTGTGGTTGGCGACATCGAGGATGAGCATCGCAGCTCAACCGAGCAGGTGCCGCAGCGATCGGCAGATGGCTCGTTTACCATATCCGGCAGCCTGCCGATCTACCGGCTGGAACGCCTGCTGGACCGCGACATCGATTCGCCGGACGATGTCAATTCCGTGGGTGGCCTGATCGTGCATCGCCTGGAACGGCTTCCCACCGAAGGCGAGACCCTGCGCTTCCAGGGTTTCAGCCTGACCGTGCGCACCATGCAAGGCGCACGCGCACAGGCAATCACCGTGATTCCCGAACAACCCGTCGAATCCGCAACGGACATCCCATGAGCCACGCCCTGCTTGCCCTGTCTCCGCTTGATGGCCGCTACTCGGCCAAGCTCGCGTCGTTGCGCCCGATCTTCAGCGAGTTCGGTCTCATGCAGCGCCGCGTCAGCGTTGAATTACATTGGCTGCTGGCACTGGCAAAGGATCCTGCGATCAGTGAAGTTCCGGCCTTTTCAGCGGCTGCGCAAGATGCATTGCTCGCCATCGGCAGCATTTTTTCGGAATCAGACGCAGCGCGCATCAAGGAGATCGAGCGCACCACCAACCATGACGTGAAAGCCGTCGAATACTTCATCAAGGAAAAGGTGTCGGGCAATGCCGAACTGCTGGCAGTCAGCGAGTTCATCCACTTTGCCTGCACTTCCGAGGACATCAACAACCTCGCCTATGCCTTGATGCTGCGCGACGCGCGCAGGGACGTGCTGCTGCCTGCACTGGATGGCGTGATCGCCAAGCTGCGTGCGATGGCGCATGCGCATGCGGGCCTGCCCATGCTTTCGCGCACCCATGGCCAAACCGCATCGCCAACCACCCTGGGCAAGGAGATTGCCAATGTCGTTGCCCGCCTCGAACGCCAGCGCCGACAGATAGCTGCGGTGGAGCTGACCGGCAAGATCAATGGTGCCGTCGGCAACTACAACGCCCACTGTGTGAGCTATCCGGAAGTGGACTGGCCGGCCTTCGCCCAGGGCTTCGTCGAATCACTGGGCCTGGTTTTCAATCCCTACACCACGCAGATTGAACCGCACGATTGCGTGGCCGAAATCGGCGATGCGTTGCGTCGCGCCAACACCGTGCTGATCGACCTGGCCCGTGACATCTGGGGTTACATTTCACTGGGCTATTTCAGGCAGACCCTGAAAGCAGGCGAAGTCGGCTCCTCGACCATGCCGCACAAGGTCAATCCCATCGACTTCGAGAATGCCGAGGGCAATCTCGGACTCGCCAATGCGCTGTTCGAGCATTTCAGTGCGAAGCTGCCGATCAGCCGCTGGCAACGCGACCTCACCGATTCCACCGTGCTGCGTGCGCTGGGTACCGCCTTCGGCCATACCCTGATTGCACTGGATTCGCTGTCACGCGGACTGGACAAGCTCAGTGTCAATCCGGAACGGCTGGCGGCAGACCTTGATGCCAGCTGGGAAGTACTCGCCGAAGCCGTGCAAACGGTCATGCGTCGTTACGGATTGCCGGAGCCCTACGAACAACTCAAGGCCCTGACCCGAGGCCAGGGCATCAGCCGAGAGGCATTGAGCGCATTCATCAAGACCCTGGACCTGCCTGAGGATGCCAGACAGCGCTTGCTGGAGTTGACGCCGGGCAGCTATACCGGACTCGCCGAATCGATGGCAAGGAAGAAATGACTGCTTCCTCCAGCCTGGGCAGACAAATCGCTGAGGTCACCGAGGCGCTCGGCAATGCAGGCATACCGTGCGCGCTGATCGGTGGTCTTGCCCTCGCTTCGTACCAGGTTGTGCGTGCTACCCAGGATGTTGACCTGCTGGCCCCACTGGACATGTCGGAAACGATCGACGGGATGCTGATACAGCTTGGTTACCGTTGCCTGCATCGCGACACCAATGCCGGCAACTATGTTCGCAACAGGGAACGCGTGGACTTCCTGTATGCAAGTCGGCCCATTGCGTTGCGACTGCTGCGCAACGCCAGACAGATCACCACCGCCCTGGGTCCGCTGTGCGTGGTCAGCGCAGAAGGGCTGATCGGCTTCAAGCTGCAAGGCTGGGTGAACGACGCGCGAAGAGCCCAGGACCTTGAAGACATCAAGGCTTTGTTGCGCGCCAATCGTTCGCAGCTGGATATGAACGAGGTTCGCGAGTACTTTCGACTGTTCGACAAGGAATATCTGCTCGATGAACTCCTCTGCAATCTCCCCTGAGCAACCCATTGCCAATGGCGCTGGCCTCGGCGTACCTGTCGCCCCTGATGAAGACCCCTACCGCACGCTGGATGATCTGATGGTGGTGATCGAGGCTTTGTGCCCCGAATGGCCGGAACGGGGAGCATTCGTGGACTCCGGAAAAATGTTGCTGTAACCGGCGTGCGTCGGTTCGGTTGCCCGGCAAGGTGAAGTTCGGATGAGCGCCCAACACACGGCAAGGTTTCCCATCGAAACGCGGGCCACGCCCGGCAAAATGCTCGGCATGTCGCCAACGGCATTCCTGCGCGACTACTGGCAGCAACGGCCCTTGCTGATACGCCGTGCATTTCCGGATTTCATTGATCCACTGCAAGCGGATGATCTTGGCGGACTGGCCTGCGAGGAGCTGGCGCTGGCCCGCATCGTCAACCACGATCCACGCGCTGATCGCTGGACCCTGCGCAATGGACCGTTCGTCGAGGAGGATTTCGCGACGTTGCCATCGTCGCATTGGACCTTGCTGGTCCAGGACGTGGACAAGTGGGACGCGGATGTCGCCGCCTTGCTTGAGCACTTTGCGTTCATTCCCTCGTGGCGCATCGATGATGTGATGGTCAGCTATGCCGAACGCGGCGGCACGGTGGGCGCGCATGTCGACCAGTACGACGTGTTCCTGATCCAGGGCATGGGCCGCAGGCGCTGGCAGATCGACGCCAATCCCCGCGCACCCAAGGCATTCCGTGATGACGTCGAACTGAGACTGCTGCGCGAGTTCACGCCTTCGCATGACTGGATCCTGGAGCCCGGCGACATGCTGTACCTGCCGCCCGGCATTGCCCATTACGGTGTGGCGGAGGACCCCTGCCTGACCTATTCGGTGGGCATGCGTGCGCCGGCCATGGCTGAAATGCTCAGCGATTTCTCGGGATTCCTGGCCGAGCGCATGGGCGAGGACCAGCGCTATTCCGATGCCGGCATGACGACGGCACGCCGGGCTGGAGAGATTGACGATTCGGTTATTGGGAAGATCAAACAAGCGCTCTCGGATTCGTTGGCGCTTGAGCCGTCATTGCTGCGTCGTTGGTGGGGTTGCTTCATCACCCGCTATCGCATGGCGCATGAAATCCAGCCGCGGCCGAAACCCTTGGGTCATGCGCAATTCGCAAAGCAGATCGCAAGCGGCGCCAGCCTGTTGCTCAATCCATGGACGCGCCTGGCCTGGTCGAAGCACGGTCGCGGGGCAATCCTGTTTGTGGCTGGAGAATCCCTCGCCTGTCCCCGCGCGCTGGCCACGCGCCTGTGCCAGCGCCAGCCGTTCGAGCCGACAGAACTGCTTGCGCTGGGCAACGAAGCCCTTGAGCTGCTGCGTGCGTTGTTCAATGCTGGGCACCTTGCCTTTCGACGCTCCCGGAAACGCCATGATCCCCGATGATTTCAGCGTGGAACCGGCAGCCTGGTCGGTAGACCAGGCCGACCTGCAGTCGGTTCGGCATGCCGTGTTCGTGATCGAACAGGCTGTCCCCGAAGACGAGGAATGGGACGTCCTGGATGCCCAGTCGCTGCATGTGATTGCGCGCGATGGCCAGCGACGCCCGATCGGCACGGGCCGCCTCACGCCCGAAGGCAAGATCGGGCGCATGGCGGTGCTCAGCGAATGGCGTGGACGTGGCGTCGGCGAAGCCGTGCTGCGCGTACTGCTGGAAGCGGCAGCCCAGCGGCATCTCAAGAAAGTCGAGATCCACGCGCAATCGCACGCACTCGGGTTCTACGAAAAAGCAGGATTCGAAGCCTATGGCGAGGAGTTTGACGAGTGCGGCATTGCCCATCGCCACATGCGCATCGACATCCAGGCAGTCGACCCGCGTCCACCAGTGCACGCGCCTAACCGCCAAGCCCATGCCCTGGCAAGCCAGGATCGCGAGTCGCTGATTGACGCGATGATCGCGGTCGCCAGCGGCGCACGCCGCGAACTGTGCATCATGGTTCGCGAACTCGACAACGAACTGTTTGACCGGCACGAATTGCTCGATGCCATCCGCCAACTGGCGATTTCCGGCCCGCATGTGCAGATCCGCGTGCTGGTGCGCGAAGCACTGCGCAGCCACTCCGATGCCATTCGCCTGGTCGATCTCGGCCAGCGCCTGGCCAGCGTTTTCGCATTTCGCACACCGGTCGAAGAAATCGATCGCCAGTACCCGGGCAGCTTTGTGGTCAATGACCGCGGCGGCTGGTTCGAACGGCCCCTGGCCAGCCGATTCGAGGGCGAGGGCAGCACCTATGCGCCGGGTCGGGCGGCACAGTTGCTGGCAAGTTTCAGCGCCATCTGGGAGCGCAGTGAAACCTGCGCCGAAATGCGCCGGCTCGATATCTGAATCGCCCCTTTCCGATGCAGTCGCAGCGGGCGAAAACCGCTGCCGCAATGCAGCAATATGCGACGCCAGCGGCTATACTGGCCGCTTCGCGCCAACGGCCAACCTGTGGACTGCGGTTGCTCCAGCCGTGCGGTGCACGATACCCGACTTCCGACCCTTTCGCCTAGACGGTGCCAGCGTGACTTCCTCGACCCTTTTGCAGCAGTTCCAGGCCACTTCTGCCCTTGCAGGCGGCAATGCGGCATTCCTCGAGGCAATGTACGAAACTTGGCTGTCGGACCCATCGGCCATTCCCGCCGAATGGAGCGCGTACTTCGCCGGATTTGCACCCAAGGTCCCGGCCGAAACAGCACACAGTTACGCCATAGCCCGCATCGAAGCGGCACAGCGCCAGCAACCTGGGCGTTCCGCGGCGACTTCGACGGTGGACAGCGTGGAAGCGCAGAAGCAAGCCGGCGTACTCAAGCTGGTGACGGCCTATCGATCACGCGGCCACCTCGCGGCTCAACTTGATCCGCTCAACCTGGCGGCAACCTACGACGATGAGAAGCTGAAGGCGCTCGGCTTGCTGCCGCGTCCGTCGGCACCGGACCTGGAACTGGCCACCCACGGCCTGTCGGACGCCGATCTGGACACCGAGTTCAACACCGGCTCGCTGTCCGGCCCGAAGCGGCTCAAGTTGCGCGATCTGGTAACACTGCTCAAGGCCACCTATGCCGGCAGCATCGGCGTCGAATTCATGCACATCACCGATACCGCCCAGCGTCAGTGGGTGCATGAACAACTGGAGCGCGCCGGTGGCAACTTCGGACTGTCCAGCGAAGACAAGACGCGCCTGCTCAACAAGCTGATCCAGGCCGACGGGCTGGAACGCTACCTGCACACCAAGTATGTGGGCCAGAAACGCTTTGCCCTGGAAGGCGGCGACAGTCTCATTCCAATGCTCGATGAAATGTTGCGCCGTGGCGGCAGTCGCGGCCTCAAGGACATGATCATCGGCATGGCCCATCGCGGCCGCCTCAACGTGCTGGTCAACACCCTCGGCAAGCCACCCTCGAAACTTTTCGACGAGTTCGAGGGGCGCTTCGACCATGCCGAAGACCCGGCCCACTCGGGTGACGTGAAATACCACATGGGCTTCAGCGCCAATGTGCGCACGCCCGGCCAGACGGTGCACGTGGTGTTGGCATTCAATCCCTCGCACCTGGAAATCGTCGATCCGGTGGTGGCCGGATCGGTGCGTGCGCGCCAGACCCACCGCGACGACGGCAAGCGCGAGCATGTGGTGCCGGTGCTGATCCACGGCGACGCGGCCTTTGCCGGTCAGGGCGTGGTCATGGAACTGTTCAACATGTCCCAGGCCAATGGCTTCTGCGTGGGCGGCACGATCCACATTGTGGTCAACAACCAGGTCGGCTTCACCATCTCCAACCCGCACGATGCACGCTCCACCCTGTACTGCACCGATGTGGCCAAGATGGTCAATGCGCCGGTGTTCCATGTGAACGGCGATGATCCGGAAGCCGTATTGTTCGTGTCCCGCCTGGCCTACGACTTCCGCCAGACTTTCAAGCGCGACGTGGTCATCGACCTGGTCTGTTACCGCCGCCATGGCCACAACGAGGCCGACGAACCGGCCGCAACGCAACCGCTGATGTACCAGGTGATCCGTGCGCGCCCACCTCTGCGCGAGTTGTATGCGGAACGCCTGGTGGCCGATGGCGTACTCGCCGAGGCCAAGACGCAAGCCATGGTTGACGACTACCGCAAGCTGCTGGAAGCCGGCAAGCCGATTCCCGGCGTGGATGCCGATTACCACGACCCACACGGCGTGGACTGGTCGCGTCATCTGCATGCCGATGTCTTCGAGGTCGTCGATACCGGCGTGGCAAAAAAGTCGCTGGCTGCGCTCAGCACCCGCGTGTTCGAAGTTCCCGCCGGCGTGACCCTGCATCCACGCGTGGCCAAGATCTACGCCGACCGCGCCAAGATGGCGGCTGGCGAGATACCGCTGGACTGGGGCTACGCGGAAAACCTCGCCTATGCCACTGTGGTGGCCGACGGTAGCGACCTGCGCCTGGTCGGCCAGGATGCCGGGCGCGGCACCTTCTTTCATCGCCACGCTGTCATGCACGACCAGGTCAACGGTTCGCGCCATACGCCCTTGCGCACTATCCGCGAGGATGCCGAAGTCGAGATCATCGATTCCCTGCTGAGCGAAGAGTCGGTGATGGCTTTTGAATACGGCTATGCCACTGCCAAGCCGGAAACCCTGGTGATCTGGGAGGCGCAGTTCGGCGATTTCGCCAATGGCGCCCAGGTGGTCATCGACCAGTTCATTTCTTCAGGCGAAGCCAAATGGGGTCGCCTGTGCGGCATCGTGCTGTTGCTGCCGCATGGCTATGAAGGCCAGGGCCCGGAGCATTCCTCGGCACGCCTCGAACGCTACCTGCAATTGTGCGCGATGGAAAACATGCAGGTGTGCGTACCGACCACGCCCGCACAGATGTTCCACATGCTGCGCCGGCAGATGCTGCGCGCCTGCCGCCTGCCGTTGATTGTGATGACGCCGAAATCGCTGTTGCGCCACAAGTTGGCGGTTTCCAGCCTCGACGAACTGGCCAAGGGCCACTTCCAACTGGTCATTTCCGATTCGACCGCGGCCAACTCCAAGAAGGTCAAGCGCGTCGTGCTGTGCTCGGGCAAGGTTTACTACGACCTGGTCGAAGATGCCACCAAGCGCACGGCCAGCGACGTGGCCATCGTCCGCGTCGAACAGCTTTATCCCTTCCCGCGCACCGAACTGAAAGCGGAACTGGACCGCTTCCCGGCCGCCACGGAAATCATCTGGTGCCAGGAAGAACCCATGAACCAGGGTGCCTGGTACCAGATCAAGCACCACCTGCAGGCGATCACGAGCAGCAAGCAGATCGTTGCCTACGCAGGGCGGGCGCGCTCGCCTGCACCCGCCTGCGGCCACATGGCACGCCATCTGGTCGAGCAGGCGGCATTGGTCGAACAAGCGCTGGTCTCACCGATCAACAGCGACTACGCTCTCGAATGATCCACTGAATCACACCCTCACCCGAATCGCATTGACGCCGCATCAGGACACCCTCCATGAGCCTTGAGATCAAAGTTCCGGTTCTCCCCGAATCCGTCTCCGACGCAACCATTGCGACCTGGCACAAGAAGCCCGGTGACGCGGTCAAGCGCGATGAAAACCTGGTCGATCTGGAAACCGACAAGGTCGTGCTGGAGGTACCGGCGCCTGCCGATGGCGTGCTCAAGTCGATCAATGCCGAAACCGGCGCCACGGTGACCAGCGGCGCGATCCTCGGCGTGATCGAGGAAGGTGCAGCAGCAAGTACGTCGAGCGCAGCGAAACCCGCAGCGCCTGCGGCCAGCGCGAAGCCTGCGGACAAGTCCGCCGCAGCATCCGCGGCAGCTTCCGTGAATGAACTCTCTCCGGCAGGCCGTCGCGTGGCCGTCGAGGAAAAAATCGACCCGAGCCAGGTCAGCGCAAGTGGGCGCGGTGGTCGGGTGACCAAGGAAGACCTGGTCAACTACGCAAAAGCGCCGACATCAGCGCCGGCCAAGGCTTCCGCGGCACCAACGCCGGGCAGCCGCCCGGAGGAACGCGTGCCGATGACGCGCATGCGCGCGAAGATCGCCGAACGCCTGATGCAGTCGAAGAATTCGATTGCCATGCTGACTTCGTTCAACGAGATCAACCTGGCCAAGGTTGCGCAAATGCGCAAGCAGTTGGGCGAGCAGTTCGAAAAGACCCACGGCATCAAGCTTGGCTACATGAGCTTCTTCGTCAAGGCTGCCGCAGAAGCACTCAAGCGCCACCCGATCGTGAACGCATCGGTCGATGGCAACGACGTGATCTACCACGGCTACCAGGACATCTCGGTGGCGGTATCCACTGATCGCGGCCTGGTCACGCCGGTGCTGCGCGACGCGCAAAACATGAGCTTTGCCGACATCGAGAAGGCGATCATGGACTTTGCCAAGCGCTCGCGCGAAGGCGGCCTTACCATCGAAGAGCTGCAAGGCGGCACCTTTACCGTCACCAACGGCGGCACCTTCGGCTCACTGTTTTCGACACCGATCGTCAACCCGCCGCAAAGCGCGATCCTCGGCATGCACACGATCAAGGAGCGAGCCGTCGTCGAAGACGGCCAGATCGTTGCCGCGCCGATGATGTACGTCGCCATCAGCTACGACCACCGCATCATCGATGGCAAGGACGCGGTGTTGTTCCTGGTCGACATCAAGAACCAGCTGGAGAATCCGCAGCGCATGCTGCTGGGCCTGTGATAAAGCCGGGAATGGAGAATGGGGAATCGAGAATGGGTTGGAGCCGGGAAGCGAGAACAGGGAATCGGGAATCGCTTGGAAGCCGGGAAACGAGAGTTGGGAATCGGGAGTCGTCAATGGCGAAAGCCAAAGCTCAAGAACCCGACGCATGAAGCGAAGCGCGCTCCCAGCCGTTGATTTGCCATTCCATGTTCGCGAATTCTGCTGATCGATTCACGATTTCCATTCTGCGATTTCCCGCTTGACCAATTCCCCATTCCCTATTCCCCATTCCCGTTGTGAGCAAATGAAATGAGCGAAAACTACGACGTCATCGTCATCGGCGCCGGTCCGGCCGGTTATGTGGCCGCGATCCGCGCCGCGCAACTGGGCATGAAAACCGCCTGCATCGATGCGTTCATCGGCAAGGACGGCAAGCCCGCGCTGGGCGGCACCTGTCTCAACGTGGGCTGCATTCCGTCCAAGGCCTTGCTGGATTCATCGCGGCAGTTCCACAACCTCGTGCATGGCTTCGAGGCACACGGCATCAGCGCCAAGAGCCCGAGCATCGATGTGGCCACCATGGTTGGGCGCAAGGACAAGATCGTCAAACAGTTCACCGGCGGCATCACCGCGCTGTTCAAGGCCAACAAGGTCACCGCGATTGCCGGATTCGCCACGCTCAAGGCCAATCGCGTCGTCTCGGTCAAGGATGCCGATGGCAAGCAATCCGAATACACCGCAACCAACGTCATCATCGCCGCCGGTTCCGTGCCGATCGAACTGCCATTTGCAAAATTCGATGGCAAGCACATCGTCGACAATGCCGGAGCGCTCGACTTCAACGAAGTGCCCAAGCGCCTGGGCGTCATCGGCGCTGGCGTGATCGGACTGGAGCTGGGCAGCGTGTGGCGTCGTCTTGGCGCCGAAGTCACCATTCTCGAAGCCTTGCCGGATTTTCTTGCTGCCGCCGATGCCGATGTCGCCAAGGTGGCCGCGCGCGAGTTCAAGAAGCAGGGACTGGATATCCGTCTCGGCGCCAAGCTGACCAAGGCTGACGTGGGCAAGAAGGGCATCACCCTGGGCTACTCCGATGCCAAGGGTGAACAGAGCCTGGAAGTCGACAAGCTGCTGGTCGCGGTCGGTCGCCGCGCAGCCACTGTCGGCCTGTTGGCGGAAGGCAGCGGAGTCAAACTGGATGATCGCGGCCGTGTCGAGGTTGACCAACACAACTGGACCGGCGTCGAAGGCGTCTGGGCGGTGGGGGACTGCGTACGCGGACCGATGCTTGCGCACAAGGGTTCCGAGGAAGGCATTGCCGTGGCCGAACTGATTGCCGGCAAGGCCGGACACGTCAATCTGGATACCGTGCCCTGGGTGATCTACACCGAGCCGGAAATCGCCTGGGTCGGCCAGACCGAAGCGCAAATCAAGGGGTCCGGTGTTGCCTACAAGACCGGCTCGTTCCCGTTCGCCGCCATCGGCCGTGCCGTGGCGATGAACGAAACCGCCGGCCATGTGAAGATCATTGCCGACGCCGAGACTGATCGCGTACTCGGCGTGCACATGGTGGGCCCGCTGGTTTCCGAACTCATTTCCGAAGCCGTGGTGACCATGGAGTTCAAGGGCAGCGCGGAAGACCTCGCCCGCATCGTGCACGCGCATCCCACCCTGAGCGAAGCCGTGCATGAAGCGGCCCTGGCTGTCGACAAGCGCGCCATCCACAAAGCCAACTGAGTCCAGGAGGGACTCATCCCGGACAGGCCATGGATGGTCGATGATCCGGAATCCAGCAAATTCGCGATGGACTCATCCCGGACAGGCCATGGATGGTCGATGATCCGGGATCCAGCAAATCCGCGATGGACTCATCCCGGACAGGCCATGGATGGCTAATGATCCGGGATCCAGTGTCTTCTCGCACCTGCGCCCGTAACGTATCCGGAAGTCTTTTGCCGTCGTCCCGGCGCAAGCCGGGACCCATTCTGATTACGCCACTCTCCAAGATGGATCCCGGCTTGCGCCGGGATGACGAGAAGGGCGAATTGAGACCAGGAGGGACTCATCCCGGACAGGCCATGGATGGCTGATGATCCGGGATCCAGTGTCTTCTCGCACCTGCGCCCGTAACGTATCCGGAAGTCTTTTGCCGTCATTCCCGCGAAAGCCGGGACACCTCCTGATTTTTCCATTCACCGAAATGGATCCCGGCTTCCGCCGGGATGACGAGATGGGCGAATTGAGTCCAGGAGGGACTCATCCCGGACAGGCCATGGAAGACAAGTGATCGAGAATCCAACACTTTCTCGACTCATCCCGTCAGTTGCCGTCATCCCGGCGAAGCGCTTTACAACAGCCGAAGGGCTGGTCAAGCCGGGATCCACCTTGATTCTGCTACCCTCCCGAATGGATCCCGGCTTTCGCCGGGATGACGAGAATTTTGGCAATGCGCGAGCGCGCACCGTGTGTCTATATCTTGGCCAACAAGATGCGCGGAACCCTCTACGTCGGCGTAACCTCCGATCTCGCAAAGCGTGTTTGGGAACACAAGCACAACATTGTTCCCGGATTCACCAGGAAGTATGGCGTCCATGATCTGGTCTGGTTCGAGCAGCACGAAGCCATGGCATCGGCCATAACGCGCGAAAAAGCCACCAAGGAATGGCGGCGCGCCTGGAAGCTGGAATTGATCGAGACATCCAACCCGGATTGGCAGGATCTCTACCAGCACCTCCTTGTGCAGCCGTAACGCCATGCTGCCCCACCCAAGAGACGCAAATCAAAGCAATGAGCAATGAACCATGAACCAGAACTTCCGCGCCCTGCGCGTTCGCAATGACGAAAAGGGCTACCGCGCCGGCATCGAGGAGATGGCCGCAAGTGAACTCACGCCGGGTGAAATCCTGGTCAAGGTTGCGTTCTCGTCGGTCAATTACAAGGATGCGCTAGCCGGTACCGGCAAGGGCAAGATCCTGCGGCGCTTTCCGCTCAACGCCGGTGTCGATGTGGCCGGTTATGTCAGCGAATCCAGCGACCCAGCCTTCAAGGAAGGCGACGCCGTGCTGTGCACCGGCTGCGGCCTGTCGGAAACCCGCGATGGCGGCTATGCGGAATACATCCGGCTCGAATCGAAATGGGCCATTGCGCTGCCGCAGGGATTGAGCCTGCGCGAATCGATGGTGCTCGGCACCGCCGGGTTTACTGCCGCCCTCGCCCTCTTTCGCATGCAGCAGAACGGACAGACGCCTGACCAGGGCCCGATCGTGGTGACCGGAGCCACAGGTGGCGTGGGCATGCTCGCCATCGACATGCTCAGCCGCGCCGGCTACAGCGTGCATGCAATTACCGGCAAGGTGGACCAGTTTGATTTCCTGATCGATCTTGGCGCGAAACAGTGCATCGCCCGCAAGGAGTTGTACTGGGGCCAGCGCCCGTTGGAGGCTGCACACTGGGCGGGAGCCATCGACAACGTCGGCGGCGACATGCTGGCTGGGCTGAGTCGTGTCATCAAACCGTACGGAAACATCGCGATCTGCGGCAATGCCGGCGGCGTCGAATTGGCCACCACGGTCATGCCCTTCATCATCCGCGGCGTCAGCCTGCTTGGAATCGCCTCGGCCGGCACGGCGCGCGAGATTCGCGAACTCATCTGGCAACACTTGGCGTCAGACTGGAAACCGCGGAATCTGGAGAAGATCGCCACCAAAGAGCTTGCGTTCGACGAACTTATGCCCGTTTTTGAAACCATGCTCAATGCCGGATCCTTCGGTCGGACCCTGGTTCGCGTCGGTTGATCCGCTTGGCTGGTCGCGCGCTGCACTCATCGCTAGAATGACCCAGGCCAACCGGCACCCAGGGGACTTCGGAACACACTATGGCTCGAGTATTGATCGTCGATGATTCGCCTTCGCAGCTGATCGGCTTGAAGCGCATAGCCGAAAAGCTCGGCCATGAAGTCATCACCGCGGAAGACGGTTCGGCAGGCGTCGAAGTGGCCAAGCGCGAATTGCCCGACCTCATCCTGATGGATGTGGTGATGCCCAACTTGAACGGCTTCCAGGCAACCCGGACCCTCGCCAAGGATCCCAAGACCAGCCATATCCCGATCATCCTGGTCACCACCAAGGACCAGGAAACCGACCGCGTTTGGGGCATGCGCCAAGGCGCCAAGACTTATGTGACCAAGCCCGTCGACGAAGACGAACTGGTCAAGGCCATCAACGAGTACATGCCGCGCAGCTGACAGGTTGCGAAATAGCGCCTGCGTTGCCATTCAAGGCAACTCTGATCAAGTGGCCGCATTCGGCGGCAGGCGCAATCCCGCCCGTTCGTTGTCCCAGATCATCGACATGATCTGCCATTGACCTCGTTCGTTGCGGTAAAGCTGGATCGAATTCACCCCGCGCCGCTCGGGCTTGGCGTCAGCGAGTGATCGGCGTGCCTCATACGCGCTCCAGGCATGGGCAATGTTGCCAAACTCGAGCACGCTGCGGCCAATCTCGATTTCGAAGAAATCATTTGCCGCGAAGAATTCCCGGGTATCGGCAACATATTCATCCAGGCTCATGATCTTGATCCACGGCTTGCCATCCTGATCGACTCCCGTGCGCATTTGGCGCGCCTGCGGATGGAAGATCCGCTCCTGCACGGACCAGTCGCGGGGACCTGCCGGCCCCGAAATCATCGCGTACATGGCGCTGATCACTGCGGACAAATCGCCCAGATCAAGATCGTCCTGCATGCTCATGAAGTCATTCCCCCTGGGCTCATTCGCGGTATTTGCCTGGCAAAACCGATGCTCACGTGCGCGGGTTGAACGCGAACACCTTGGCCATGGACTCGTAGACCTTCTTCTGTTCGTCAGTTTCCGCGGCAGGAGCGTGAACCTCCAGCACCACGATCTGGTCGCCCGTCTCCTTGCCTGGCCAACCACGACCGCGCAAGCGCAACTTGCGCCCGCTGTCGGAACCTGGCGGCACGCGCAATTCCACTTCTCCGGCCAATGTCGGCACCGTCACCGTTGCCCCCAGTGCAGCTTCCCATGGACTTACCGGGAGTACGCAGACGATGTTGCGTCCGTCCAGGCGGAATCGCGGATCATCGTGAAACGCCACTTCGAGCAGCAGGTCACCGGCAGGCCCACCGGCGGCGCCCGGATTGCCTTGACCGTTCAAGCGAATCTGCCGACCCGGTTCGATGCCGGCAGGAATCTTCACTTCGAGCGTCCGCTCTCCCTGGGCCGGGTCGCGCAAGGTGATGCGCTCGCGGCTGCCCGCAAATGCAGACTTGATGTCGATCTGGATGCGCGCCTGCACATCGCTGCCGCGCCGGGGTCCACCGCGTGATCGTGGCCCGGCTCCCCGGCCAAACAAGGACTCGAAGAAGTCGCTGAAATCGGCATCACCGAAACCACCATCACCCGCAGCGCCGCCATGCCTTCCTTGCCAGTTCGGCGGCGGCCTGAACTCGTCACCGGCCCGGTACCCGCCGGCGCGCAGCTGATCGTACTCACGACGCCGCTCCGGATCCTTCAGGGCTTCGTATGCTTCATTGACCGCCTTGATTTTTTCCTCGGCGCCGGACTCCTTGCTGACATCCGGATGGTACTTGCGCGCCAGCTTGCGATAGGCGCGCTTGATCTCCGCATCACTGGCGTCAGGTTTCACTCCGAGTGCGTCGTAGTAATCCTTGAACTGCATGCCCCATCCATCTGAAAAGTAGAAAGGCCCGCAACGATTCTAACCGTCGCGGGCCCGTGGACCGAAACCGGCTTGCGCAGGTCAGGCGTTGATGGAGATCCGGCGCGGAGTCGTTTCCGGCTTCTTGGGAATGGAAATTTCGAGGACGCCGTGCTTGCCCGAAGCACTGATGTGATCGGCATCCGCGCTGTCGGGCAATGCAAAGCGGCGGTAGAAGGAGCCTTGCGAACGTTCCAGGCGCGTGAACTTGCCGTTCTCGAACGATGCCTGGGTACTGCGCTCACCCTTGATGGTCAGGATGCCCTTGTCCATGCTCACCTCGATATCCTTGGGATCCACGCCCGGGATATCGGCAAGAATCACGAAGCGCTTTTCTTCCTCGCCAATGTCCACCCGCGGGGCCCACTGGCTGGTGACCACGTTCGACTGATCGGATTCTTCGGTATTGATGAAACGATCGAAAACCTGGCGCAGGTCGCGCTGCAGGCCGTTGCCGATGTTCCAGCTGGATTGACGTGAAATACTCATTGAAGCGCACCTTTGTCGGATTGCAGCACCACGGCCGCGTTGGTTCCAAGGTAGGGATGGGCGCATTGATTTCAAGATGCTTCCTTCATGCATTCGGGCGATGGCCGTATCATGTCGGTCCCCCAACCTGCCACGGCAAGGAATTTCAATGAGCATCCAGATTGGCGACAAGATTCCGGCGTCCACCCTCAACATCCTCAAGGATGGCGTGCAGGCGGTGAATACCGATGAAGTGTTCAAGGGCCGCAAGGTGGTCCTGTTTTCGGTGCCGGGGGCGTTCACACCAACCTGCTCGGCAAAGCACCTGCCGGGCTATGTGGAGAAGCTCGGGGAATTCAAGGCCAGGGGCATCGATGTCGCGTGCATGGCAGTCAATGACGCATTCGTCATGAGCGCCTGGGGCAAGCAGCAGAACGTGCCCGAGGAATTGCACATGCTCGCCGATGGCAACGGTGCATTTGCCGATGCCATGGGACTCAAGTTCGATGCCAGCGCATTCGGCATGGGCAACCGGGCCAAGCGCTTCGCGCTGTACGCGGAAGATGGCGTGGTCAAGGTTCTGCATGTGGAAGCGCCCGGGGAATTCAAGGTTTCCAGTGCCGAGGCGATGCTCGAAGCGATCAGCTGAAACTCTCTGACCACGGGATGCGCAGGCCGCTGCCCGGGCTTGCGTCGTCAAGCCAGACCCGGATCTGCTCGAATACTTCCGCGCTGTCGAGCAGGTCCAGATGGTTCCTGGCATAGGCGATCATGCAGTCGGACTCTGCCAGCCCGAGATTGCGCTGGGGGTCCGGGTGCCTGCCCAGCGCGCTGGAGACGGGCACCAATCCATCACCGGCCAGCCGCGTTGCCGACAAGCGCAGGTGTTTCGACAAGGTTCCTGCAATTGCACGACAGTGCACACTTTCAGGCAACGGCATGGCCTTGCGCACGCCACGGCGTGAATGGAATCGATCCTGGCCTTGCCAGTCGCTGTCGCACAGGTTGGCATGCCTGAGGTCGGTGATGCCTGCACTGCGCATCTTGCCCAGGCGCGACAAGGCAACCGTATAGGGGCTTCGTCCGAGCACACGGTCGATGCGGTTTCCGGCACGCTCCAATGGCGATCCATCGTGCGGCGTGCCGATGAAGATCATGTCGCGCAGGCTGGCGAGCCAGCGCTGCCCGGTTTCCCGCGCATGTGCGCAGGCACTGCGCGCGAGCAGGCCTCCCATGCTGTAGCCAATGATGGTCAATCGCTCCAGCGGCACCGGCCAGGCATCGACCAATGCTTCCAGCTGCTCGGCAAGCTCGCGGCCATTGCTGGAGATGTGCAGTCCACTGTTGTAGTGGAGGTACAACGTCGAGTAGCCCAGGGCATTGGCAAGGGCCTCGCCGTGATCATGGTCGCGACGACGCCATTGCAGGTCGCTCATGCAAAGGCCGTGCACGAAGACGGCAAGCTTGCCGCTGACGCACGGAATGCACTGTCGAAGGCTCTCGGATTCAAGTTGAAGCGGTACGCCATCGCGCCGTAGCCGCATTGGAATGCTCAGCGAATTGCCGCTCTCGTGCAGGTGATCGCCAACCAATCCATTGAGCGCCGCCACCAGGATCTCGCGCTGCCGGTAAACCTGTCCCGTGCTGCCCTTGGTATTGAGCAGCTGCAACGCGTGATCCATGCCATCGCCGATCTTGCGGGTTGCCCCACGGATGACGCGATACACGAAACCGGCAATCCCCGGCGCAGGTTCGTTGCTGGGCTCGGCGAGCGCACCCGGCAGCCGCGCCACATTGTGATGCAGGTTTTCGAGCAAGTCGGTGGCCGCCAGCGCAGCATCCATCGCCAGGCGGTTGTACGCCCGCAAATCGCTGGCCTTGACTGGAAAGTCCTTGCGCATCGGCAGCAACTGGAAACAAGGCAAATGAACGCAGCCGGCAGCATAGGCAGGCTCTGATCGAGCATGTGCTCTAGGGAAACTCTGAACAAGTACGGAACTCATTCGTCGCGAGCAAGCTCGCTC
>ERZ795061.332-NODE-332-length-49316-cov-5.970788_pt1 | contig 49316 bp, 42 predicted proteins | sample MGYA00375145_ERZ795061 | MGnify/ENA primary metagenome ERZ795061 (study PRJEB30190, sample SAMN05720144) | anaerobic digester metagenome | isolation source: active sludge of municipal wastewater-treating anaerobic digesters | place: USA | collected 2014-12-22 ... | reverse complement strand
TTCAATTTTCAGAAACAAACCGACCGAAATCGTTGAACCGGAACGCGATATGCCGGGAAGAATTGCCAGCGCCTGTGCAAACCCCACCGCCAGTGCGCTAAACAGCCCCCAGTTGCGGTCGTTCTGCACGACAAAACGCGTCGCGAAAAGAATGATTCCCGTTCCCATGAGCAAGACCGAAGTTTGCAGGGGGTTCCCGAAGGTCTCTTTCAGCGGGTCCTCGAACAGGACCCCCAGCAGAGCCGCGGGAATCGTTCCCACGATTATGTACGTCGCCCAGCGAAACTCCTCTCGCGCCCACGGTGAACGCCGAGCCGTCATATCTGCAACTCCCGCGATCGTACCTCTGATGATCGGTGCGATGCGGTACCCCATGGCCGCGAAAACCGCGACAAGGGTTCCCAGATGAACCACGATCGCAAGGTCGACATTCCCCTCCCTGATGCCGAGGAAATGCTCCGCGTACACGATGTGCGCCGAACTGGAAACCGGAAGAAACTCCGTCAATCCCTGTATAACCCCTACGACAGCGGCTTCAAAAACGCTCATAGAAAGCTCCAGAATAAAAACCGGCGGGAACGATTCGGTGCATGTTACCTGAGCCGCATGATCATCGCGACCGTCCGTCCCGTGGTGCCGCCGCTGGCACGGTGGGAGAACAACAGGTCACGGCGGCACACCGTGCACATTGAAGAGACGTCTATGTTTTTCATCGCGACGCCTGAGTCCTCGAGCTGACACACCGCAGCTGCAGACAGGTCAACGTACAACTTGCCGTCCCGCGGGTGTCGCTCTACTACATGTTCCTTTCGAAACCGACTGGCGACGTCGTCTCCCACCTCGAAACAACACGCGCGGATGTGGGGCCCGATCGCCGCGCGCACTGATTCGGGTCGGGTGCCCGAAACCGTCCGCATCGCCGTGATGGTTCGCGGAATTACTTCGGCCAGCACGCCCTTCCAGCCCGCGTGAATTGAAGCCACAATCCGTCCGTCTTCCGACGCCAAGAGGACCGGGACACAATCCGCAGTTCCCACCAGCACCGGTATGGCTTCCCGGGTGGCGACGAAGGCGTCAGCACGGTGTGCCGCTTCGGGACTCACTTCATCGCACAATACCACTTCTGAGCCATGCTGTTGTGCTTGCAGGGTTACCATTTCCGGCGTGATTCCTGCGGATTTGGCGAGCAGCGACCTGTTTTGCAGAACAGCATCGGAGGAATCCCCGACGTGCAGCGAAAGGTTGAGATACGCGAACATCCCCGCGCTCACGCCGCCGATTCTCGTCGTGAATCCGTGCCATACGCCGGGTATTTCGTCCAGCAGCGATGAACGGAGCATTGGCAGGCCGGTTTCTGAGGTGAGGCGGAACACGTTACTCGTCCTCGTCGTCCGGCGATTCCTCGGCAAACGGCAACGGGCTTCCGGCGATCATCGCGCGCAGTTCGTCTTCGTCGTCGCCTTCGGTCGCAAGTCGGTGTACCTCTACCACGTTCGGCACTTTCCGGAGTTTCGAAATTACCCGTTTGAGCTGCTTGAGGTTCTTCACTTCCAGCAGGAACGCGCTGTGAGCGCCGTCAGGCAGGGTGCGAATTTCCGCGTGCCGTATGTTCGCGCCCGTGCTCGCAATCGTGCTTGTCACGTTGCTCAGGAGTCCTACTCTGTCAGAACCCTTGACGATGATCGCGGTTTTGAAGGGACCCGCGCCCCCGATGACGTCCCTCGCCTCCCACCGAACGGGTATGAGGCGCCCCGCGTCCTCCTTCAGCTGTCGGATGTTCGGGCACTCGCGGTGATGAACTGTCAAACCCCGCCCCCGGGTGATGAAACCGAGGACCGGATCTCCCGGGACGGGGTTGCAGCATCGCGCGATTCGCACCAGCGGGTTATCCATTCCGCTCAGGACGATCCCTCCCGCTTCCGCATCAGCCCCGGGTAATTCTTTCTGAGGCCCCTCTTCTTTTGTCTGCGCCGGAGCGACCATGGAACGTATGTGGTCGAAGACGCGTTCCGGCGCGAGATCCCCAGCGCCCACGGCGGCGAAAAGATGCTCGCGGTCCTTCATGTTGAACGCCGCCGCCGCCGCGGCCCACTCTTCCTCCGGGATTACCAGCCCGGCCTTCTTCAGGCGTTTCTCTACAAGGTCGTGCCCGATCTCGACATTAAGCGCGAATTCTGCCTGGCGAAGCCACTGCTTCACCCTTGTTCGGGCTTTCGCCGTTTTCACGAGATTGAGCCAGTCGCGGCTCGGTTTCTGGTTGGCCGACGTGATGATGCGGACCGAATCGGACGTCTGGAGTTCGTACCCAAGCGGCACAATTCGCCCGCCTACGATCGCACCCGATGCATGAAGGCCCACCTCCGTATGGACCGCGAACGCGAAATCCAGTGCGGTCGCACCTTTCGGAAGAGGTATCACATCACCTTTGGGAGTGAGGGCGAATATTTCATCCGGAAAGAGGTCGATTTTGAGTTGCTCGTAGAACTCGTTCGGATCGCGAATATCCTTCGACCACTCAAGAAACTGCCGGACCCAGCGCATCTGCGCGTCGATTTCCCCCGTGGCACGACCTTCTTTGTACAGCCAGTGGCGCGCAATTCCTTCTTCGGCCACCTCGTGCATTTCCCGTGTGCGGATCTGGACTTCCACCACGGTTCGCTGGTTGTTCGTTACGGTTGTGTGGAGCGACTGGTATCCGTTCGATTTCGGGTTGCCGATGTAGTCCTTGAATCGCCCCTCGAGCGGGCGATAGTGCTGGTGGAGATATGCGAGCGCGTCGTAACATTGATCCGCGGTTTCGACGATAATGCGGACCCCCAGCAAGTCGTAGATTTCCGACAGCTCCTTGCCTTCGGAAACCATTTTGTTGTGGATGCTGTACAGGTGTTTGACCCGCCCGCTGACTTCCGCCGGCATACCGCGTTTTGATAACCCCGCCCGGATTTCATCGCAGAACTGCTCGATCGCATTCCAGTATTCGTCTTTGCGCTGTGCGACTTGGGCCTCAAGACGGGCGTAGGCTTCTGGATCCGCGTAACGGAACGCAAGCTCCTCAAGCTCGCGACGAACGCGCGCCATACCGAAGCGATGCGCGAGGGGAGCATAGACATCCAGCGTTTCCCGGGCGATCCGCAAGCGCTTTTCAGGAGGCAGATAGTCGAGCGTTCTCAGGTTGTGAAGTCTGTCCGCGAATTTTACGAGAATGACTCGTACGTCCTTTGCAACCGCGAGCAGCATCTTCCGGAAATTGTCTATCTGGTTTTCCTTGTCGCTTACAAGCTGCATCCTGGAGATTTTGGTAACGCCGTCCACAATCGTGGCTACATCATTGCCAAAATTGACCTCGATTTCCTCTATCGGGGTTTTCAGGTCGTCTTCGACGACGTCGTGCAGAAGACCTGCTGCAAGAGTCTGTGTATCGAGATGGAGGTCGACAAGGATGCGGGCCACATGCACCGGATGCACAAGATAGGGCTCGCCGGAAGAGCGGAAATGCCCTTTGTGGCGTTCTGAAGCGAAGCGGTACGCTCTCCTCAGAGTTGGCAAATCGATGTTTTTGTCGAACCGCGAGGCCAGTTGCATAGTCTCCGCAAACAGGCGGTCGCAGTATGCAGTTTCCGCACGAGTTTTTTCGGTTTCGTCGGGCACGTTCATCGGAGGTCCAGAGCGTCCGTCCCGCTATCCGGCATCCTCATCCACCGATCGGCGTGCCGAAGGGCAGATGTGCCTGCGCGCTGCCACAGGTGCATTAAAGATAGCGCAAGAACGATACGTGCCGGAACTCTGAGGACTTCCGCATCATCTTCCCGTTCTGACGCAACGAGGAACCTCCGGTTTCGCCCGGTTGTTGTTCTTTGCGGGTGAACGAGCGTTTGGCGCACAGAATGTGCCTCGGTATATTTGTTAATCGATGCAACCAGTGCAGGACCGCACAGGTTGATACCAGATTTGTGGAGGAAAGTTATGGTGGACGCACCAGTTGCCGTTGATTCTCTCGTTACTATCTCCGATTCAGCCGCGAAAAAGATCCGTGAGCTGCTCCAGGAAGAAGGAAACCCAAATTACGCGTTGCGCCTTCAGGTTGTCGGCGGCGGTTGCGCAGGGTTTCAGTACAGACTCGCGTTCGACGACGAATTTGCGGAAGATGATGAGCTGCTGGACTATGAGGGATTCAAAGTTGTAGTAGACCCCATGAGCGCGCGATACGTGGAGGGCGCTACCATCGATTATGTCGAATCTGAAATGGCGTCCGGTTTCAAGATCGAGAATCCTAATGTGGTTACCACATGCGGTTGCGGGCATTCCCACTCATTCTGAGCATTTCGTGCGAGCGCATGTTCTTCTTTCGGCCCGGCGCCGGTAAGGGTCGCTTATAACGCCACTCGGGACATCGTTTGATGACCGGGTGGTTTTTTTTCCATCTGAGCGACGCGTGCGGGCTTTTTCCGGTACGAACTCTACTCTTGGCCTTGTTTTTGCAACCTCCATGCTCCGCAACAAAGTGCTCGACATATCACGGCTGGTATGGCCGGGTCCAGTCAATGGCCTGAATCCGAGGAATCCACGTTGAATTCAATCCCGCACGGTTTCTTCCGGCGTGTCGCCGAAAAGTGGGTGGCGTTCAGTCTTCGTCACCCCTGGCTGACCGCTGGCGTATCGCTCGTTTTCACCGGGCTTGCGTTGTGGGCGGCCTCATTCCTCTCTCTCAAAACCGATCTGGCCACGTTGCTGCCGCGCGATTATCCGAGCGTGAAGGAACTCGATCGGGTTCAGCGGAAAGTCGGGGGGCTGGAGAAGGTTATTTTCGTCATTGAGTCCCCTGATTCGGCCGCCAATCACCGGTTTGCACTTGCGCTGGGCCGGAAACTGCTGGCGGACTCCGCATACAGCTATGTCGAATGGAGCCGCGACCTCAGTTTCTTCGACGACCACAAACTCCTCTACATGGATCTTGAAGATTTGGGAGAGGTCTACCGCCGCGTTTCGTCCAAGGTTCAAATGGACGAGTTCGGCGAGCCACTCGACTTCTCCGATATCGAGGAAAAGTACAAGGGGACGAACGGTTCCGGGAACAATTCGAACGGTTCTGACGGATGGGCAACCTCAGATGGCACAACCCGGATCCTGATCGCATATCCGGCCGGTCAATCCGGTGACGTCGGTTTCTCACGAAAGGTCATCGCTTCCGCCAGAAGGCAAGTCGCAGCCTTGAACCCGGCGTCGTTCAACCCGCAGCTCGAAGTGTATTACGGCGGCGAGTTCAAGAATCGCGTGGACGAATATGAGTCTCTGGTGAGCGACATAAAATCCACCGCGATCATCTCGATTCTCGGGATCATCATCACGATCTCGCTCTATTTCCGGCAGTATTTTGCGTGGCTCTACATCGGTTACCCGTTAATTGCCGGCCTCGGGTGGACTTTCGGGATTACCGCCCTCACCGTCGGGCACCTGAACCTCATCACGGCCTTCCTGATAGCCGCGCTGACGGGTCTCGGTATCGATTTTGGCATCCATGTGTTCCAACGGTACACCGAGGAAAGGGGGCGCGGGCAGGACCTCAAAACGGCGACAACGCGGGCGATCGTCAACACAGGTTCCTCTCTTCTGACCAGCGCGACGACCACCGTGGCCGCTTTTTACGCGCTCACGATAACGGATTTCAAAGGGTTCTCCGAGTACGGTTTCATAGCCGGAACCGGAGTCTTAATGACGCTCACTGCCGTACTTTTCAGTTTTCCCGCGTTCGTCGCGATCGGCGAACGCCTGCACCTGGTAAGGCACCGGCACGCCGCGAAAAAATGGGCGGAATCCACCGCGACCTTTCCGTTCGCCAAAACGGTCGTATTTGGCACGGTATTCCTTCTGGCGGTTGCGGTGTTTGCTGCGGCGTTCTACCCGCGCGTGAGATTCGATTACGATTTCTCCAACCTTCGTTCGAATATCCCTGCGTCGAATCTCGTGAAATCGAAGATTTCGAAGATACAACCCATGGAGTCCGCTCCCGCAGCTATTGTTGTTGAAGACTCGGCCGCGCGGAGGGAAGTGGCAGACGCCCTGCGCGCAATCCAGCGAACGGACACGCTGAGTCCGACGATCAAGGAAGTGCGTACCCTCGAAGGGTTTGTGCCTGCGGATCAGGACCAGAAGATGGCGCTGATCCGGCGGTTGCGCAGGGTTGTCGAAGGCCACGAGGAAGCGATCCTTCAAGGGCAATCCAATATCAACGTTGAGGGCCTCAAACGCTGGTTGAACGTGAATGAGATCACCGCGTCGGACCTTCCGGACTTCATTGTCCGGAAATTTCGCGGGCCCGACGGCAGCCTCGGGGAATTCGTTGTCATAGGTACTTCGGTTTCCCTTCGGGACGGCAAACAGACGATTGCGTTCGCGGAAGATATCCGGGAAATCGATACGCCTCATTTCGGGAAGTTCTACGCATCGGGCAGCGCGGTAATTTTCGCAGACATGTTGCTGGTGATGCAGAAGGACAGCGTGATCGCGATTACCGTGACACTGCTGGTGGTATTCGCCATCGTGCTGCTGCAGTTTGGAACGAAACGCGCCGCATTGCTTGCGATCCTGCCCGTTCTGGTGGACGGTGTGCTGGTTGCCTTCTCAAAAATCACGGGAACCGACTTCCATGCGAAATTTGAGGAACTGGCGTGGCTGTTTGGCGCGGAGGCCGTTCTGGGTGCTCTCCTCGTGTTTCTTTTCGAGCGCAAGGCGTTCAAAACCACGATTTTGGTCATGGCGCCGCTCCTCGGTGGTGTTATTCTCATGATCGGGACCATGGCGCTGACCGGCGTCCGTTTCAACTTCTACAACATTGTCGCTCTGCCCAGCATTCTCGGCATGGGCGTGGACAACGGCGTCCACTTCTATGCGCGTTATCGAGAAGAAGGGCGTGGCTCGGTGCTGTATGTCCTCAGGACTACCGGGGCGGCGGCGCTCATGGCCTCGCTTACGACCATGGAAGGTTTCGGCGGGATGTTGACGGCAGACCATCGGGGCCTCTACTCCCTCGGTCTGATTTCGATAATCGGCATGGGAACGTGTCTGTACATGTCAGTTGTCTTCCTGCCCGCGTGGTTCGCATACCGTGAGGAGCGACACAAGAAGACTGACTGAGCGGGCCTCGTGGCATCGCGGGAAAAGGGCATGCTACCTCCTTATGCGGATATCCGACATCTGCATCTCATCGGGATTTGCGGTACGGCAATGGGCGCCTTGGCCGTGCTCCTGAAAGAGCGCGGGTTCCGGGTTACCGGTTCTGATAGCGCGGTCTATCCTCCAATGAGTGAGGTGCTGCGAGACCATGGCATCCACGTTGCGTCGGCGTTCTCGTCGGACAACATCACGCCCAGGCCAGACCTTGTTGTCATCGGGAATGCACTTAGCCGCGGCAATGAGGAAGTCGAAGCGGTCCTCGAACGCAGGATACCCTTTGTATCCCTGCCGGAGGCGTTGCGCGAGTTCTTCATTCGTGGGTCAATCTCGATCGTGGTTACCGGCACGCACGGCAAGACAACAACAAGTTCGCTTCTTGCGTGGGTTCTGGATTTCGCAGGGCTGCAGCCGGGTTTCATGATAGGAGGTGTACCCGCGAACTTCGGAGTAGGCGCGCGCACTGGATCGGGGCGTTTTTTCGTCAGTGAAGGCGACGAGTACGATACCGCGTTCTTCGACAAACGATCAAAATTCCTGCATTACCTTCCGGACATAGTTATCGTCAACAACATCGAATTCGACCATGCGGATATTTTCGGGGACATCGGCGAGATAGAACTGAGTTTCCGGAGACTTCTCAACATTGTTCCCCGAAATGGCCTCGTGGCGGCAAATAGGGATGACCCGCGGGTTGTCCGGCTTACGGAGCACACGTGGCCGCCGAAGGTGATGTTTTCGCTGTCAGGAGATGCCGACTGGCACGCGCGCAACGTGCGCGATACCGCAAGTGGCGCTACGTTTGATCTCATTGGGCCCTCCGGGCAAATAACGTGCGAGTTGCCACTTTTCGGTCGTCACAATGTCAGCAATGCGCTCGCGGTTGCCGCGGTGTGCGCGCATGTTGGTGTATCGCTCGAACAGATACGGGACGGCATGCGGAGCTTCAAAGGTGTAAGGCGCAGACTCGAGAAGCTTTACGACGCGCAGGATATTGTTCTTTATGACGATTTTGCGCACCATCCGACCGCGATTACGGAAACCCTGCGCGGTGTGAGAGCGGCACACCCCGGATCCCGCGTATGGGCGATTTTTGAGCCGAGGTCGAACACGACCGTGAGACGGTTTTTCCAGACCGAACTTGCGGACGCGCTGGCATGCGGCGACGTTGTGCGGTTGGGAGCAGTACACAGGAACGACAGAATCCCGGAGAGCGAACGACTTGACATCGCCCGGCTGGTGTCAGACCTTCGCGAACGCGGGGCGGACGCGGAATCTCTGCCAGATGTCAGCAGACTGTGTGAGGAAATCACATCCACCGCCCGCGCGGGTGATGTTATCGTTGTCATGAGCAACGGCGGATTCGGGGGGCTGACAGGATTGCTTCGTGACGCGTTAGAAAAGCGGTTTGGTGCATCAGAATCCGCGACGTAGAGGTGCGAAATGCTCAGCTCACCCAACTGGACTATCGCCGAACGGCACATGGTGCGGTACCATATGTCCCACCTCATGTGGTGGGCGCTGATCGCCATGAGCGCGCCCGTGATCGCGCTGAGTCTCGGTGCCGCACTTGTCAGGATCGCTGTTCTCGAGCCGCGCGGTGCAGGGTTTCTCATCTGGGGGATCACCGCAGCGATCGCCGTGCTCTCCCCAGTGGTGGCTTTCGTGATCGAACGGGGCCGCATCCGCTCCGTACCGGCCGACCGTCCCCTTCGCGCAGTGGTGATGTCGTACAAGCACGCAAAGCTGTGGGTGATCGCCGTGTGTGGAATCGGGGCGCTGTCGCCTGTTTTTGCACTGTATGTCTCCGGTTCGTTCTCCCCCGCGCTTGGCGCTGTCGTACTTCCTCTTGCATTTCTGGTGATTCATTTCCCTCACGCAGAGCGTTTCACGGCGTTCGTTGACAGCCACTTTGACGGAGTGGGATCGTCTCAGGAACCAGAATAAACTCGTTGCCGCCCGCCGACCCCCGGTGCTGCGGTCTCCTCCTCGGGCGCTACCCGCCGCTCATTCCATTGGCAGGCCGAGACACCTCCCGATTTCCGCGAAAACAGCATCCCGGTCGATTGCTCCCCGGCATCCAGGTGCTGAGATTTGAAACGGAACGATATCCGGTTTTGGCCAGAACCAGGGGAGATTCCCTTTGCGTACGATTCTTGTGGCAGCGGCGGCTGCCGCGTGGGTGGTATGTGCATGGTCGCAGGCTTCTGCGGCAGTCATAGTGACGACGAGCGGCGAGGAAATTGTCTGCGAGATCGTGCGCGAAACGGACACGTATTTCGTCGTCGACCACCGTGGATACCGGAGATACGTGCTGAAAACACAGGTTCGGTCTCTGGATCGGAGAGCAGGGGAGGGATTCAATCTGGGTCCCGAGCCGTTAAGGAACATTGAGTGTTCTGGCGGGTACCGCCTGTGGGGGAGGTCACAAAGCCATGGGATTGGCGCATCAGCGATTTTTGCCAGTTACCCTCTGAACGAAAATCTTCTTGTCCGGGTGGGTGTTGAGGCGGGCCGGGGCGACGCATCGTCCTCGTTCGAGGGCGGTGATCTGCTCCCGGGGCCGATATCGTGGGTTGGAGGTATGTGCGGTGCACAGTGGCAATTGCAGCCCTGGCGGGTGCGGCCTTTCCTCGATGCCGGGATAGGGTATTTTGCGATGCGCCATTCCGTTGCTGATTCCGGCGTACTCTGGATGAAACAGGCCATTGCTGCTATCGACGGTGATACGAGTTTCGTGTACTCTGAGCCCATGGATGGTGCGTTCGGCGTCAGCTTCGGGGCGGGTGCCCTCATGCCTGTGTCTGGACGGTTTGCACTCACCCTGCGGACGTCCGTTCTCGTGTTGCATACGGGCTTCACGCGCCAGTGGTACTATCCCGCCTCTGCCCAAGAGGAGGAGATGACGCTGCGATCATCCCACGGAATCACGCTGGAGATGATCCACACGACCGTGGGCGTTCAATGGGCGTTTTGAGCTCCGGCGGAGGGGCGCCCCATGTTTCCGTGTCCCGGAGAGAGGCCGTATCGCCCGCAACCGGAGTGCTTCTGATCTGGAGCGGTTCCGGCGTTTTTTCCCATCTGGCCACCAGCGGCTGGAATGCGTTGCAGGCCGCATGGTGGGAATCGCTGTGCGGCTCCCTCGTAGTCCTCTTTTTCCTCCCGACAACTGGTCTGTTGAAACAGGTGACGGCTTTGCAGCCGGGTGATGTCGTGCGGCTGAGCGTGCTGGGATTGCTCGCGCACACCGGCTACTACTCGTTCCTGTTCCTCGGCTTTGCGTCCGGGTACCAGGTCGAGACGATGGCCTTGAACTACACGTGGGCAGTCTTCATGGTTGTGTTCGGCGGGTTGATCAACCGGGCAGTGCCGAAGTGGTACCAGTGGGTATCCGTGGGGCTCGGGGTTATGGGCGCAATACTGGTGGTGGTACCGGGTTCTGAAAGCGCAGCGCACGGGGCTGCAGGTGCGCTGGCGGGGTTGGGTGCCGGGCTTTGCTTCGGGCTCTTCACGCCGTTATCCGTGAGATGGTCATATGATCCCCGGCTTGTCACGTCATGGATGTTGTTTCTCAGCATGCTCGTGTTTTCGTTCGTGATGCTTTTCTCAGGAACGTCGTTCAGTTTCCAGGCACAAGGAATGATCGGCGCGCTTTACATGGGTATCGGGGTGGACTTCGTGGGATACGCGCTGTGGCAACGCGCGAACCGTCGCCTAGATCCGTGGGTTGTTTCGGTGTGGGCGTGCCTCGTTCCGTTATTGAACATCACGCTGCTCACGCTGGTGGCCGGTTTGAGGGTGCCGCTTCCGGTGTACCTCGGCGGCGCTCTGATCGTGGCCGCGCTGGTCGTGCAGAACTTATTCGCGTTCGTGACGCGGCAGACAAAACCGCGGGCAGTTGAGTTGGCCCCGCGTGACGAAGGATGATACGCAGTTTCTTTAGGGGATCCGCCCTTTTTGACCGAGGATGAAACGATGAACACATTTGCAGGGAAAGAACGGCCGCACAGACCTGACTGGGAGGCGTTTGTTGCAGCTGTTGCAAGGCGAGGCACTCCGCAACGGGTCCACCATATTGAGCTCTACCAGGACGGCGAAATCCGCGACGCGATCGCGGATCGTTACGGGCTCGCAAATGGTCTCGACAAAGCGGACCCGTACTTCGCGCAGAAGCGGTACATCGCCGTGCAGCGATTCTGCGGGTTTGACTACGTGGTGGCGGGATTGACCGGCCTCGATATGCCGCTGAATCAGACTGCGATTCCGGACACGGCGGGGCTGAAACGCGATGGCGGAAGGAATTTCGTGAATGAACACACCGGCCCGATTACCACATGGGAGGAGTTCGAGAAATACCCCTGGCCTGACCCAAATACGCCGGAAGCAACTTGTCTACTCGAGTGGTACGAAAGGAACCTTCCGGACGACATGTGTATCATTGGCGGCCTGACTGGCCATTTCGCCGAACTGTTAACCTGGTTGATGGGCTATGAAACCCTCTGTTACGCCCTGCACGATGACAAAGCGCTCGTAAAAGCGATCGCAGACCGATTGCACGAGTTCTATGAAGCAGACGTCCGACGCCTCCTTCAGTTCGAAAGAGTGAAGATGGTGTGGGGAAGCGACGACATGGGGTTCAAAACAGGTCTTCTCCTCAGCCCGGCCGTAATGCGCGAGTATGTGCTTACCGGACACCGAAAACTCGCGCAAATGGTTCACGGGGCTGGGAAGCTTTACCTGCTTCACGCGTGCGGGAATCTCTCGTCGATAATGGATGACCTGATCTTCGACGTGAAAATCGACGCCAAGCACAGTTTCGAAGACACTATTGAGGACGTCCGCCAGGTAAAGCACATGTATGGCCGCCACATCGCGCTCCTCGGAGGTATCGACCTTGACTTCCTTTGTTCTGCTTCCGAAGAGCGAATCCGCGAGCGGGTGAGGGAAACGCTTGCCGTCTGTCAGGCGGGCGGAGGGTATTGTCTGGGCACAGGGAACAGCGTCGCCAATTACATCCCCCTTGATAATTACCTCGCGATGGTGGACGAAGGTATGCGTTGGAGCTGGTAAAGAAAAAAAGGGGCGCGCAAACCGCGCCCCTTTTTTTTCGGTCTGCGAACTCAGTTCAGGTTTCGGCGACGACCTTTTTATGCCGAGGGTCCATCAACCTCACAGCATTCTGCCACAATGCGTTATCCCTGTGCGTGTCCTTCAATCCGAGTGTTCCGAACCAGGCAAGCGACTGGGCATACGTCATGTATTTCTCAACGGGCGGGTAGCATGAACCCCAGACGATGCGGCTTGGCGCGAAGTGCTGCTTTGCCATCTGGATGAAAGGAAGGAGATCGTCATAGGGATAAGCCTTTTTGCTTTGCGTATACGGCGAAGAAAACTGAAGGAACACTCCCTTGAATTGCGACAGATCCATCACTCGCTCGTACGTCGCGTACGGAGGTGGTTCGCTCGGTTCCGGGTACCCCAGGTGCTCAATCTTCAGCCTCGCGGCAGGGTATTTCTCTAGGAACGCCCTCAGCCGCTCCACCTGCCCCAGGTCGTGGGGCTGAAGTCCCAGTACGCTGATCACGGCTTTGCATTCGACCGCCATTTCCCACAGATCCGGTCTGCGCGAAAGGCTCATCGCGGGTAACCTCACACCGTGCAGGCCATTCTCCTTCAACTCCGACCTCAGGATTTTCGGGGCGTTCGAAAGAGTGAGATCAACCATGCAGATGCCCCAGAATCGCTGCGGGTATTTTTCGATGCATTGTCTCAGGTACGTGTTGTTCGTCTGGCCCATGTGCTGGACGATCACCGCGTGGGTGACGCCGTTTGCATCCAGCTGGGAGATAACATTTTCGATGGGGCCGTATTTGTCGCCCGCGTGTACGTGACAATCGATGATCGGCATGGAAAACCCTTTGCACACGCAACAGAAACGCGATGCTGCGCTTCTTGTGTTACGACGATTGGTGCTGTGAACCGGACTTCAGGGGTGCCCGCAGGCGGCGTCGTGGCAGGCGTTGCTCCTCGAACGACAACCGCAACCTGAGGTAATTATAAGAAGTGCAGCGCAGTATGAGAAGTGGGGCGGCTGCAATGGGCTTCGAATCGTGCCAGACCATCTGTCGAGAAACAGGACCTGAAGGTCACCATTTCTTGTGACGCCAGAATATGAAACCCCCTACGATCGAGAGGAACGCCAGGCCCATGATGATCCAGAACGCATATGGCTGTTGCTTCAGATTCCAGGGAAGGTCCACGTTCATCGAAAATGCGCTTACGACAAACGTTGGCAGCATGATGAAAATCGTAATCAGGTTGAGCGTCTTCATAAGCACGTTCAGGTTGTTGCTTACAATGGAAGCCCGCGCATCCATCAGGCTGGCGAGGATGTTGGCATAGATTTCCGCCTGACGGAAACACTGGTTGTTTTCGACGATAATGTCGTCCAGGGATTCAAGCTGTTCAACGCTCAACCGGATCTTTGCGGCATTGCTTTTAAGTTTATCCATCAACGCGCCGTTGCCCTGGATCGCGTACAAGTAATACACCATGCTTTTCTGCAGTGTGAACAGATCGATGAGCTTCCGATTGTCCATCGATGACTTGATCTCGTCCTGAAGGTTGTCCGAAATCATGTTGATCACCTTCAGGTGTTCGCGGAAATGAAAGATGGATCGGTAGAGCAGGTACAGCAGAAAATCTGTCGCAGTCTTAACGCGCGCAAAACGCGCAATGTTCAGAGACGGGATGTCCTCCGACGCAACAACAACTACGCGGTCTTTGAAAAGAAAGACACCGACCGACATTGCCTTCAGCAAAAGTTCATCCGTGGCCGAGTAGTTCTTAGGATTCTTGAAAATCAGAACAGTATGTTCGGGCTCGAACTCGAGACGCGGTAACTCGTCGGGGTCAAGCGCTGATGTGAGGGTGTGCTCGTCAATCTCGAGCGTTTCTGTGAGGTAGGTCCGTTCTTCCGCGTCAGGATTCACGAAAACGGTGGCAAGCGCGTCGTCTTTGGTCGTTTGCACCAGCTTGTTGTCTACGACGTCGTAATCCACCCGCATCCTGACACTCCATGGCCTCAAGGGCGATTTCAGGCCGCTTCCGCGAACCGCGAGTCCGGCGGAGATACCTCTGAAAATTACGCAGTAACTGCGGCCTGAAACCAGTCTTGCGGTCTTCGAAAAAGGAAAAAACCGCGGGCTCTGCGCAAGAACCCGAGGACTGTGCCCGCTTTGAGGGACCATCTAGACCGCAGTCCCGCGGTCGCCCGTATCCGATCGGAACCGGGTCGGCCCCGGTCCGGATTCGTCAGGCGAGGCGTTCAAACGGGCAACGAAACAGGTGGTGTAGCGCGTTGGTTGTATCGGAAAGGATTCGTGTTCGCCGCAGCCGCCTTCCCGCCACGTGCACGTTGCCCGGAAACGGCCATTGTGTGAGAGCGCTGCTCTCGGGTCGGGATTCGTTGAGCTTCCCTCGCTGATCGAACAAGACCGGAACCATCCGCGCAAATCGCACGGCGTCCTCTTCGGGAGTTGAAGATCAGGTGAAGCAGCGTCGTTACGGTACCGGCGAGGGTTCGTGAGGTTACGAAGAGAGAAACATCAGACCCGCCATTGTTGCGCCGGATGATACCGGAATGATCGCATTGTCATTCACGCGAAGGGGTAGTGCCTCCGCCATCGTCGCGACAACTGCACCGGCGCAGACGCACGCAAGCGGTAATTCTGCCCATGCTGCGCCCGCGACGAAACACGCAACCAGACACGCAACGGACCCTTCAATCGATTTTCCGGGGAGCCACAGGTGCTTGCCGCAGAGTCTGCCCGCGATCGCCGCGGCGCCGTCACCGACTGCCCCGAATGTCATGGCGACAATCGCTACCGGAACCGGGAACATTGCGGCAGTGAGTGCCTGCCCGACCATCATGTAACTTGCTCCCGTCATTCCCGAGTTTTCGCCGGAACGAGTCAGAGCGCCGAACAGGCGACGGTAAACGCGACCTGCGAATGGCCAGTGCAGCCTCAACACGTCCGCGGCGACGACCAGCACAGCGGCAAGAAGAAGCAGAGGCAGACCGCGGCTCCTGCCGACCTGCGAATACCCTATCGGCAGAACCAGACCCATCAGGTGGATTAGTTTGCGCAGAATTTCCTGCCGAAGGGAAAAGTGCGAGGAATTCTCGCTATCCATCAGGGCCCCGCTTTTCTCTCGAACACCGCCACGAAGAATCCGTCCGTGCCATGGATGTCGGGGAACACGTTCAGGTATGCTCCCTTACAAACAGACGGAGCAATCCCGGCAGGGATATTGTGGTGCACGGGTATGGAGATGAAGTCCTGTGCATCCCGAAGCCAACCCTCTGCTACTTCCCGGTTCTCCTCCTGGAAAAGGCTGCACGTCGCATACACCAGACGACCGCGGGGACGAACAAGACGTGAGTATGTTTCCAGTAGTCTGCGTTGCATTCGCGCGTACCGCGTAACTCCTTCCGGAGTGATTCGTCCCAGAATGTCCGGGTTCCTCCTCGCGGTTCCGCTCCCGGAACACGGAGCATCCACAAGAACCACATCGGCTTGCCCGACAAGGCGCCGGAACACCGCATCGTGCGGCACGTCCTCAGTATCTGCCGAAACCCTTTGAATCCGTACGTTCCTCACCCCGGCACGTGCAGCTCTCACTCTCAGCTCTTCCAGTTTCGCCTCGCTGGGGTCGAACGCCACGATCGTGCCTTCGTTCCGCATCATCGCTCCCAACGCAAGGGATTTCCCTCCAGCGCCCGCGCACGCATCCACTACCACCATCCCTGAAGCCGCGCCTGTGGCAAGTGCGACCAGCTGGCTGCCCTCGTCCTGAATGTCAAAGGCGCCCGAAACGAACCCCGGGAGGCGCCGCACTTCCCTTCTCTCTGAAAGCCGGATGCCCCAGGGGCTGAACATGGTAGGTACAACGGCGACTCCCGCGGAGAGGAGTTCCGCGATCAGCTCTTCTCTATATTGTCGTACATCATTGTTACGCAACGTTATAGGCGCCTCCGTCTGAAGGGCGATCGCAAGAGACCTCGCCCGCTCGAAACCATAATCCTGCGTGAGTCTCCTTGTTACCCAGTCCGGCAGGGAAGCCCGTACAGCCAACTGGTCAGGGTCCGCGCTTTCCCAGGGATTCAACGAGAGAACGCCGGAGACGAACTGTTCCCAGAACCGGGGAGGAAAACCGAGTGAAGGGAAAACACGGCGATAGACGGAGGTCACCACGCCGGCATCATACCCCGACATAATCAGCGCACCCCCGGGAATCAGCCTGTCGGTTTCTTCCGCCGGCAATCCTGTTGGGCGTTCCTGTGCAAGTGTCTGCAACAGAGCATTTTGCAGTCGCTTTTTCCAACGGTACGTAGCGATGACGACGTCACCAATCAGTGCCCGATCAGAACTGCCCAACTTCGGGCGTGAACGGAAATACGACTGAGTGATTTTTTCGAGAGTGGAGTCGCCGCGTTCCACTCGGGCATTGATTTCGAGGATGTGCCCGAGGTTGTGAATTATGTGCCGTTCACGAACGGCGCCAATTGCTCCCACGAGGGGATCGGTCTTCTCCATCAAGCCTCTCGTGGTGTCACGCGCTGGATACCAAGACTCCCCTCGCGCCCGACACAACATGCGTGGAGAGAGAAAACAATATGCAGCCCGCACCGAGGGGGGCTGTCCTGAATCCCAGCCACAACCGGCTTCGCGCGCCTGCACAGGCGGCGGATGCACTCGTCAATCACCCTGAACGAGGATTGCGAACACGTGCCGCGGACCGTGCACTCCTACAACCATCTGAAGCTCGATGTCTGCGGTCTTGGAAGGTCCCGAGATTACTGTCACGTTGGATGGTAACAGGGCAGGGTGATCTTTCAGAAGCCGTTGCGGCAGGTCATAGAGATCAGGTATCAATCTGTCCGCCTCGACAATCGCGATGTGAACATCGCCCAGCAGACTGACCGACCTCCCTTTCTCGCGGCTGGTCGTGAGCACAAGGGAGCCGGTTTCCGCAATCGCGTAGTCTGCTGAGGTCAGCCCGCATTGCATTCCAAATGCGGCGGCTTTCCGTGACTCCTCCGGTTGTTCGGGGTTCCACCGCTGGATTTCCAGCCCCGACATTTCCGCGAGGGTACCGAGACCATACCGGTCCACAGTTCCATCATTCCAGGCGTGAAGCGTTCGTATGGAGTATGTTCTGGCTATTTTACTCACCGCATCTACTACCGCCGTGCGCGTCGGGACGATCTGCGCGTCGATTCCTGCGGCACGGGCATTTTCGATGAACATTTCCGCCAGCTTTCCGTCGCGGACGCTTCTACCCACTTCCGTGGTGATTCTCAAAGAGCCGGATGTTGGCCTTTCAGGTAATCCCCTCGCGGCAGCTTCGCAGACCCGTTGAAGGAATTCCAAGCGCGCTTCAGGTTCCTCTTCCATTCTTCCCTGTTCCTTCATTCTGCGAGGAGTTCTTCCACCACGGCGGGTAGTTCGCTCAACCGGGTGACAACACCGTCGGGACGGTCACCCGCACCTAGTCCTGTTGCGTTGTTCCGCCAGTTCGGAACGCGCGCGAGAGATTGCAAATAAAGTAACTCATCGCCGCCCGGCGGATACCACCCTTTCGCCGAAAGCTCAATTTCGCAAAGGATTGCCCTCATGCCCGATCTTTTTGCGGGAATGACGTCCGCCTCAAGGCGATTACCCACCATAACAGCGTTTGCTGCGTTGCAGTTTGCCCTGCTGAGTGCCCACTCAAACAGACGTGTGTCCGGTTTGTGAAATCCAGTCAACGAGTCTAGAGCGACAATGGAAAAGACTCCATCGAACCCCCAGGCGGGGAACTGATTGGGAAGATGAGCTGGTTGGTCCGCGATGATCCCGAGCGAGTACCCGGACAGTTGCCGTAGAATGCACGCTGCGCCGGGGATCGGGTGAAGTTCCGACTGCCCCGCGTTTCGTACGAAATGTGCCACACCCTCGACCCAGGCGTCGTACCCAGCGGGCGAAAGCAGCTCCCTCGCGATGCCGTAATGAACACCCAGCTCGCCGTCGAGAAGTCGCTTTTCCCGCAATGCCAGCAACTCCTGGAAGGGAAATTCGTGCCCCGACTCTGCACCGATGGCTTTTTGCAGAGATTTATAAATCTGGAATCTGAGCCTGTCTTCGTTGACAAGGGTATCCCCAATGTCAAAAAACAGCCATACATCGCTCACGCCGACGTTCCTCCCGCGGCGCGCGCGGCGTAATCAGATAATACGCGGCTTGCTTCGCGAAGGTGTGGAATCTGAGCCATGAGCGTCACTGACTGCGTTACCGCCGATGCCAAGTAGCGCAGGTATTCGGTCTTTTCCCTGTGGTAAGCGGCATACGCGAACGCGCCTGCATCATGGAGTTTGCGCTGAATGGCCGCGATCGTCACGAGATAACGGTGCTCGTCTTCCGGAATTGTGAGGCCGGCCATGCTTGCGTACATGCTCGACAATTCACATCGCTCGGTCTCGTCGAGGTCAACGTACGAGTCGAAAAGAAATGACGCGAGGTCGTACTGCCGTAGTCCCTGCCTTGCGTCCTGAAAATCGATGAGCCCGTAAGAGCCGTCATCGCGCACAAGAAGGTTGCTGGACTGGTAGTCGCGGTGCGTGAACACCCGGGGTTCCCTGCTCAAGCGCGCCCCCAACCATGCGAAAGCCCGGTCAAGGACCTTCGATTCGGCCCGGGTCGGCTCTACTTTCCAGTGCCGCGCGATCAACCAGTCGCGGACGTGGAAACGGTATTCAAAGCACCACTTCTCCTCGTCGAAATGGAGCTGAAAAGCAGGACAAGGAAATGCATCATTCGGCCTGCACTCGTGAAGCCGCACGAGTAACCCGATTGCCTCCTGCAAGAGGCCGCGACGGTCCTCGTGTTCCGAAGAGATAACCTTCGTGAGCGTTCTGGTTCCAAAGTCCTCGAGAAGGGCGATTCCCTGACCGCGCCATCGGGCCAGAATCGCCGGTGCAGGGATACTTTGGCTGCGGAGGTAATCACCGTTGGAACAGAATGAGTCGAAGGTTTCAGTTTCCGCAGTTGGAACGACCATCACGACGTACGTCGCTGCCGTATCGTTCGCTTCCGCCGCCAGTGACAGACGGAAATAACGTCTTCCCGACGCTCCACCGTGAATGGAGGAAAGCTCGTGTCTCCGGGGTGAAGAAGCGGTACTCAATTCCGGACCGTATTAGGGTTCGATGTCGAGGCTCGTGGGGGCGGAAAGGGGTACCGGCTTGAGATTCGAAAAACGAATGCCGGCGAGATCGCTCCTCACGCGAACGTAATCCTGGACTGTTCCCGCATCCGCCCAGTATCCTGAATGAAGATACCCGTGTATGTGGCGGCCCTCCCGCAAAGCCGGCAGGTAGAAGGCGTCGATTATGGACTCCTTTCTCTTCAGCAGATAATCGAAAACGGCAGGTTCCATGACCTGAATTCCCGCAAAAACCAGCGAGCGGCTGCATTTTGTTCGAACGCCAAGCTCTCCCCTCAAGTCCTTCACGTGTTTGCTCCGTGGATCCCAGACGACAGGCGCGTACTGACTCCGGCCCTCACGTTCCACCAACACCATCGTCGCGATGGCTCCGCTGCGAATGTGTGTTTCGAGGACATGTTTGAGATCAATATCACACACCACATCGGAGTTCAGAAGGAAGAATGTTTCGTTGCCGAGAAAACGCTGCGCATTACTCAACCCGCCGCCCGTCTCGAGAAGGTTCTGCTCGCGGGAGAAGCTTACGTTCAGCCCCATGTTAGAGCACAGTTTCAATGCGCTTTCGATCTGGTCTGCCAGATGGAATACGTTGACAACTACATCCTTCACTCCCGCTTCTTTCACAAGCCCGAGCGGATACGCAATCAGAGGCTTCCCGTTGACAGGCAGGAGTGACTTTGGAAGAGTTTTGGTGTACGGCAACAGCCGTGTTCCCAGCCCTGCGGCGAGAATCATCGCTCTCATGGAACTGCCTTTTTCCGTCCTTCTCACGTCACCCGTGTGGTCGTCTTTTCCTCGACCAGATCCACGATGTTCTCGTCGATCGGAAACGAAACTCGACAACCACGAACAATTATCTCCTCAATCGAAACCCCGAAGTAATTAAGAGCATTGGGGTTGAAATCGAAATCCATTGTTACCGAATAGGTAACCCACACCGCCCGGTCCTCGCGAATGATGTCGATTGTCTGCGTTGCCGCTCCCCTTATCGTGGCCCGTTGAATGGCCTCCACCTCGCCCGGTTCAAGCGCGGAAGGGTCCCAGAAAACCTCCGGTTTCTGAAAGCATGCCTGAATCGCGGAAGCGGGTGCTCGCGGATCGAGCAAATCGTACTCGGCGACGGTTGTTCGAACGGCCACGGCATGCATCCGTGTCCCGCTGCCTCTTCCGGCGTCAGTTGCACGCGCCTTCACAGTACGTCCTGCCAAGGAGTTACCTCCACCTCCTCATCTGCCGCCGCGGAACGGTAAAGTGCGTCCATGATCACGTTCGTCACCACGACCTGTTCCGGTGGTATGGGCGAGGGCCGACCATCCCGCACACATTCCAGGAAATCTCTCGTCTCCAGCACGAATCGGTCTTCCTCCGGGGGCAGGTCCTGCGGAATCACATTGACCATCATCCCGAACTGGTCGCCGTAGTACTCCAGAGGTCCAAGAGCTACGCCGCCTTTTTCTCCGAGGAAAAACGAGCGGCCCATGCTGTTTCCGTGTATGGCCCACGATGTCTTGAAGGTGATACAGAGGCCATTTTCGAAACGAATCCATGCTGCCCCGAATTCCTCCACATTGGTTCGGTCAACATCCCAGCTGTGCCCGCCATACACCTGTGCGGACGGGTCTTTCGTGATGGCCATGCAGGTGGTACCGCTTACGCGCTTCGGCCTGGGATGTCCGAGCAGATGAAGCGCCGTGTCAAGGGAATAGACTCCAATATCAACCACGGCGCCGCCGCCGGCGGTCTCTTTTCGGGCGAACGAGCCGCTTCCGATCCAACGCCGCCGTGTGCTTATCGTTTCCCCGTAGTACACCCGTCCCAAGGCGCCGGAATCGATTATTTTCTTCGCTGCAATCGTCTGCGGGCTGTACCGCGAATGGATTGCGATCATCAGGATACGCCCGCTTTCCCTGGCTGCTTTCGCCATCGCCTTCGCGTCATCCAGCGTTGCCGCCATCGGTTTTTCACAAAGAACGTGTTTGCCCGCCGCAAGAGCGTCCACTGTGGGTTGTCGGTGCGCCTGGTTGTACGTGCACACACTGACCACGTCCACGTCATCGCGCGCGAGAATTTCGCGATAATCGGTAGTGTAAAAATCAACGCCCCACCGGCTTGCAGCTTCCTCTGCGCGTGCGCCGTCGATGTCCGCAACGGCCACGGTCTTTCCCAGAGAGGAGTTGGCCTGGTAGCCGCGGACATGGGAATTCGAAATGCCTCCAGTGCCGATAATTCCAATACCGATAGACATTTACGGCTCCTTGCTCCACATGGTGTGGCGTGGTTCCGAAATCGGGAACGAGCGATCGGTACGAAGAAGATACGACCTCCGGGGCGAACCGCGCCACTGGAGCCAGTTCGAAGCTCTCCTGCGTTTGCGGGTTCAAGAACCGCGTTGGCGGTCGGAACGACCCGTTTCATGCCGAGAAATGCTTTTCTGCTCGCCGGTAGATTCTGTCGAGGTCTCTCTGCACCTCGTCCGGCAATGCGAACGTGTGCCGAGAGGGGAGGCGCCGGGCTTCTTCCCTGAGTCGCGCGTTCAGTTCCCGACTTCCGGAATCCTGCCACGCAGCAAGAAGGCCGCGCTCGAAGAAACGCGGATACCAGCACGATTCCCGGTACAGTTGCAGTGTGGAATCCAGTCCAAGGAACCCCCGCGACGCTCCTTCGATGACGTCCTGGACACACGCATCGGGATCGCACGACGTGTCAAGCCCACGGACAACAGCTTCCACGTGCGCCGCGATCTCACAGTCGAGCAGGAGTTGTTCCGCGCTGAATATTTCATCAAGGCTCAACGTTCCCGCGCACACGAAATGGCGCGCGCCGAGAAGCGCACCCGCCGTCATGATGCTGGCCTTTTCCGCCGCGGCCTGCGGTCCCGGTGTTTTTGCCATCGTGTGGATATTGGCAGCCGAAGGTTTCCAGTGGGTGCCGTGGAAGTATGCATCTACTTCCGCGGAAGCCAGTTGCATCAGCAGGTTCTCCGGGGAGCCAAACACTATCGACAGCGCTCTCATGTCGAACGGGAAAATCTGGATCTCCCAGCCTACGTCGAGGTCGCAGAGTTCGTGCATGATCATCGCGCTTCCGATCACCTCCGCCGCCGCCAGTGCGAAGGCTTCCCCGGTCGCTTGCGGCGCAGTTGCTCCCGCCGACGGCATGGAAACCACCCATGTGGAGGCGATCCTTTTTTCAAAGGCCAGAACGGCGGCGAGCGAGTCCCCGGCGAGAGTGAGCGGGCTGACAAGATAGACCGGTAAGAGCGTAACGGGATGGCCGGCCGTTTCCGCCATGTCGAGCACGTACTCGCAAGCCGCTACCGATCGAGGATCCGGCGGCTGAAAACCGTGCCGGGTGTACGTGAGGCTGAGGTAATAAATGGAGACCGGCTGCAAGTCCGGGGGAACGTCCATGGGTGTTCCCGGAGCTCCAGCGCGCACGCCCTGGTCTGCAAGAACGTCCACCGTTTTCGCTGCTTCGACCAGCGTGTCCACTGTGTACGGCCTGATTTGCCCCGTTTCTACGTCTCGAACGTGCGGGGAATACTGGCTCACGCCGAGTGTGATTTCATGCGTCAACGGGGGTGTCGCGTCCATACCGCTCACTTTCCCGCCTTTTGCGCGTTCCTGCTCCAGAAACGTGCGGGTGATGTGCCGGTCAAAGACCACACGACCGTTGCGGAAGCACATTCCCTTCCGGCGAAGCGCAGGGACCAGGTCTTCCTGAACCTTGATACCCACCTCGTCGAGGATTCCGTACGCGGCTTCTTCGATATGCTCAAGATCGGAGGAGTTCAGCAGGGGGCTTCGGATTGCCGACAGTGGTGTGAATGGCATTGTCACTTCCCGCTCCAAGGTGGATGGCGTACTTCTCGTTAACCGTTTACACCGGTGACGACGATGACACGCTCAATGTGTGCGTAGTCACGATGGATGGAAATGTCTCCCTCAGGAAGGTAGGATTGGCACATCCGAGCCACAACGGCGGCCTGGCCTTGTCCGACCTCAAGCGCAACCACCCCCCCGGGAACAAGGACCCGACGCATATCAGCCAGCAGGTGCTCGAACAGGTCCAGGCCGGTTTCGCCCCCGAAAAGCGCAACGTGAGGTTCGAATTCGACGACATCAGGAGGCAACGCGTTCTTTTCGCCAGCGGCCACGTACGGAAGATTCGCAACTACAGCGCGAAACGTCCCCGCGCGAAGCGGATCGCTCAGATTACCCTGGACGAGATGCGCGCGACCGTGTACGCCGTGCTCATGCGCATTTCTCCTCGCGACCTCCAGCGCTTCGCCAGATACGTCAACCAGAGCAACTTCCGCCTCAGGCAGTTCGAGCGCGACCGTGATGCCTATGCACCCGCTTCCGGTTCCTATGTCAGCAACGAAGGTGGGCGTTGTCGTTTTCAAAAGAGGAATGACGTATTCCACGAGAAGCTCGGTTTCCGGGCGAGGTATCAAAACCAAAGGCGTGACGAAAAAATCCCGCCCGCAGAACGCCGCTGTGCCCAGAATATACGCCAGCGGTTCGTTCTTGCCGCGGCGGCGCACGTACTCACGGTATTTTGCGACTTCCCCGGGACTCAGAACTCTCTCGAAATTGACGTACAGATCGATCCGCTTGCAGCCAAGAACGTCACACAGCAGACGCTCCGCGTTCAGGCGGGGATTTTCCATGCCGCGACCCGCGAAGTACTCTGTTGCGCGAGTCAGGTAATCGAGCAGGGTAGTTGGGGTTTCAAGACTCATGGGGTGCGTGTCAGACCGGGTATTGAGGCCCGTTCTCTACCTGGACGTTGGTGAACGCGTAGCCATGGCTGACGAAGGCTTCACGAAGACGTTCGAAATGGTCCCCGTCCTTCCAGATTCCTATCACGGCGCCTCCTGAGCCGGGAAACTTGGCGGGGGCTCCGAGCGATCGTGCTATCTCGACCATCTCCAGATTCTGGTCTCCGATCACCTTTTCACCAAACAGCCGAAGGCGCAAGTCGAAATTCCTGTTCATCAGATCGCCCAGTTTCGTCCAATCACGTTGCGCGAGCGCTTCTCTTCCCTGCTCCGCGAAGTCGGCGAATTCGCGCATCGCCAGGATCACGTCTTCGTCGCCGCGGCTCCACCGTGCCCGCACGTCGCTGTGGGCTTTTCCTGAGTCTTTGGGCTTGTTGATGTAAGCGAGGAAAAGAGGGGGCACTGACCGGGCATCCAGTTGCACGTACCGGCCATATCCTCGCTGCAGCAGAAGTTCGCGGTCGAAGTCCATGTACACCACGCCGCCGTACGTCTGGATCACCCGGTCCTGCAGCCCGGCGCGGATATCCAGTTCCTCTTCTTCGACGCTGAGGACGAAGGACGGTTGAATCTCCAGTGGAAACTGACTCTCCGTGATTCCAAAAAGCGTGCGAAGCCCTTTCGTAAGGGCGGTTATGATTGCGCTTGATCCGGCGAGACCAACCTGCCGCGGTATCGTGGTGTCGTAACGGATAGTGAACCCCTTGGGCGGCAGTGCGATTTCGTTCTTCGCGCAGTAATCGGCGAATTTTTTGCACGTCGCATATATCAGGCGGTACCCGCCCTCATACCCCTGCCGGATTGCCGTCTCTCTCAGATCGGCAAGCGATTCGAACGAAAACGGGTCTGAATTGGGGTGGGGAATAATGGAGATCCCTTCTCCTTCCTCGAGGGTCACCGTGGCGGAAAAGTTGGTTATCGCGCAGGAAATAGTCTTTCCGAAGTAGCCATCGGAGGGGTTGCCGAGGAGCCCGATTCTTGCAAGTGCGCATGTCTTGATGGGATTCAATGCCGTTCCCCTTTCGAGCAATGCGTGTCGCGTTTTTTGCGAGGTGTGAGGCGCTGGCCCGCGCAGACCCGGCGTTGTGTTTTTTCCGGTCTGTTTCGTATCAAAGGATAAACGTCGTATCAAAGATACGCGGAACAAACGCGGGCGCGGCGCCGTAACATAAAAAAAAGCCCCTGTGGTTCGGGATGGGGATTGACGAATAACGCACTCATGCGTATGTTAAGGTCGAGTTGGTTTGCTCAGCTGTCCAGAATCGTACCGTTTACGGTATAGTGCCAGACGGGAGGAAATCGTATGAGACGTGCGCCTTGGGGTTTGGTGCTTATTGGCGGCCTCGCACTTACGGCTGTCATCGGATGCACCCCTAAGCCCAGTCAGGAGCAATTGCAGGCGCTGGATCGAACCTGCGCTTCAGCGACGGATGCGGAGCGTGCGCTGGAAACAAAGCGCAGGGAACTGTCTGATGTAGAACGCCAACTGGGCCCGAAGCGCCAGGTACTCGCGGAACGTCAGCGGTACCTCGGTGAGGTTCGTTCGAATCTTCAGGCAATGCAGTAAGCGAGCTTGCGATGATCGTCCACAGGGCTGCCGTTTGCGTTCTTGCCTGTGGCACGGCACTTCTTGCAGGATGTGCGCCTAGCGCTCAACCGGGTGCGCGTCCGGCGGCAGGTGCTCTGGCAGAGCGGGCGTGCCTGGAGGCGGCAGCGGCGGAGACCTCTGCTGCAAGGAAGATGGCGGCGTACAGAGCATCGCAAACGGATTTCTCAGCACAACAGGCACGGCTGGTGGAGTTGCAGAGGATCCGGTCGCGTATCGCGACAGGTAGAATGTCCGACGAGGAACTCGCCGCATGGGAAGTCGAACCGGCACCAGTGCAGGCTGCTCCGGCGGAAACCACGCAGCCTGCCGTCCCTGCCGTGACTGCTCCGGGGGATTCGGCAGCTGTTGAACAGGCACCGCCGGCACCGGAATCACAGGAAAGTGCTGCTCCAGCGGCAGCGGAAGAGCAGGCACCGCCATCGAGTGAGAGTGAAACGACACCCGCTCCTGATGCGGAAACGGCTCCGGCCGATTCTACCGCGCCGGGCGGCGAAAGCAGTGCGGAATGACACTGAAATGGTTTTCGATCAAGGGATTACGACCGCGAATTACTTACCCCGTGAACACGGGAAGGGGGTCACAGGTATGACTCGAACGCTTTTTGCAGTGGCTTTGGGCGTGTTGCTTGGGGTATATGCGATGGCTGTTGCCCAGACGGCACCGCAGATGACGATGCAGCAATACGAAGCGCGGCTGCGCGAATGCCAGAACCGTCAGCGAGCCGCCGATAGCACGCGCGCGGTGGTGGAGCAGCAGATTGCTCAGAAGCGGGCGGAGCTGTCTTCGCTCGATGAGCAGATTGCCTCCACCAATCGGCAGGTCTTGGAGGCCGTCGCGGCGGATAGCGCAGCGATACGCGCCTATCTCGGGCAACTCGACGGGATAATCCAGCAGTTGCAGGCAATGCGGCAGCTCCCCGCTGATCAGATTGTTGACGCACGGGAACGGGGTGACCTCGACACAATTGCAAATCAATTGGCGCAGCTGAAGACCAATCGGATCGCCGCCCTGCCGGAAGCAAAAGCCAAGATCCAGACAGCAGATCAGATGATTGCGGAACTTCGCGCTGTCCAGCGTCCGGTTCCCGAGGTTCGCCGGGATCAGTACACGGTGGTTCGTGGCGACTACCTGTGGAAAATCGCCAAAAAGCCCGAAATCTATGGCGATCCCTACACCTGGGTCCGTCTCTACACGGCGAACAAAGACAGAATTCGGAACCCCGACCTGATCTACCCGAACTGGGTCCTCGGCGTACCCCGCAACCAGGCCCCCGGGACCTACTGGGTGAAGCGCGGCGACCGGATGCGGACCATCGCCCAGGAAGTCTACGGTGATCCGTCTCAATGGACGAAGATTTACCGCGCGAACCGGGACGTCATAGAAGCGGTGAGCGGTGGCCGCAGGGTGATCTACCCGAACATGATTCTGACGATTCCGCAGAACTGACGAACGAGACTCGCGCCTTGTGATCCGGCGGAGATGATGTGGTTCGGATGCCCTCTGGCTCCTGCGGGGAGCCCGGGGGCTTCCTTTTTTGGGGAGGACGCGTGAGAACTTCATGAGAGCCAAAGCACAGCCGTTACTGACTCAGTCGATCGACATCGAAGGAGCGGACATGCAGCACCTTTTCGGTCCGCTTGACAGGAACAGAAAGGAACTGGAAGAGGAGTTCCATGTCTCGCTTGTTTCACGTCAGGGGCAGTTGCTGGTACGAGGAACAGAAGCGGAAGTGGCGGCAGCGGTCAAGGAACTTGACCAGCGCCTGAGAGGGGATTTTGTGGCTTCGGGACCTGGAACTGCCTCCTCCCCGGTAGCCTTGTCAAAAAAGCGCTCGGGGGAGGGGCACCCTCCGACCGGGAGCCCGGCAGGACCAGTGATTCTCCACACAACCAACAGGATACCCATCAGCCCGCGCTCCCGCGGTCAGAGGGATTACTGCGAAGCAATTGCACGGCATGATATCGTTTTTGGAATCGGACCGGCCGGGACGGGCAAGACCTATCTCGCGGTTGCCATGGCGGTAGCGGCGCTGAAAAAAAGAGAGGTGACGCGTGTGATCCTTGCGCGTCCCGCGGTCGAAGCGGGGGAAAGTCTCGGGTTCCTGCCGGGCGATCTTAAGGAAAAGGTTGATCCCTACCTGAGGCCGCTGTACGACGCCCTGCACGAGATGATTCCGCCAGAAAAACTGAAAAACTATCTCGAAACGCATGTAATTGAAATCGTGCCTCTGGCGTTCATGCGGGGCCGAACGCTGAACAGCGCGTTTGTAATTCTCGATGAGGCGCAGAACACGACGACCCGGCAGATGAAGATGTTCCTGACTCGGCTCGGCGCGGATTCAAAGGCGGTGATAACGGGAGACATCACGCAGATCGATCTGCCCGCCGCCGTTCCAAGTGGCCTGATCGACGCGAAGCAGATCCTTTCCGGTATCGCCGGAATATCATTCGTGTCTCTTTCAGAGCGTGACGTCGTTCGCCACAGGCTTGTCCAGTTGATCATCCGTGCGTATGATCGTGTGGAAAGTTCGCACGGCGCTACCAACAACACGAATCAACTGGGCGCATGAGGGGCCCGCGGAATGCGAGACCACCTTCAACGGCTCGTCCGCCACGATGGGGTACTTGTGCGCCTCCGCCGATCCTTGCGGGGGCGGTTGACGGAGGAGTACCGCAAGTATTTGCGCATCCTGGTCGGACTGGTCGGTATTGGCCTCTTCATGGCGCTGTTCCCGCGCGAGCGGATGAATGAATACAGCAGCTGGCGCGAGGGTATGGTGGCTCCGCGGGAGGTGATCGCTCCTTTCTCGTTCAATGTGAGAAAAAACCCTCTCGAACTTGAAACAGAAAGAAGAAAAGCCCGAAATTCCGTGCCACCGGTCGTGCGCATGAACCCGATCATCGGACTGCGGAATCGCCAGCGTGTTGAGCATTTTCTTGATTCGCTTGCCGGCACCCCCTCGACCGCTGCCGGCACCGTTTCTGTTTCCGGAATTCGCCCGAACCGGAACGCAATCCAATGGTTGAAAGCGGGTGGCGGGAAAAACCTTGGCATTGCCAGAACCGTGCTCGGTCCCGTCCTGGAACGGGTGTATGAACGTGGCGTCGTGCCGGTGGAGGACTGGCAATTCTTGAAAGAGCTCGTCCAGCGGAAGGTTGAGGCCGGTGCCGCCAGAGGAGACTCCTCTGACGTCGTAACGGTGATTCGCGGTGATACGCTTGAGTACGAGCAACCCATCGGGCTCATGATGACCGCCGAAGAAGCCCGGGATGAACTCGGCCAGTTGATCACCCGCGTCGCGATGGAGAACGCCATTCAGCTTTCATCGGATGGACTGCGCGCGTTGTACGCGGTCGCGGAAGCAGCGCTGGAACCGAATCTGGCATACGACAGGACAGAAACCGCTGACAGACAGGAACAGGTGATGGCGGCGGTTCCGATTTACAAGCGAACGGTGTTCAAAGACGAGCGGTTCATTGAGAGTCACGCCGTTTTGACGGCCGAAGACATTGACGAGGTAGGTTCCCTCGTGTCAGCCCAGCGGGCGCGCCTCCGGCAGGCGTTCGGCTGGCAGCCATTGCTGGAGGTTGCCGGCCAGCTTGGCATCGTGTTGCTCGTGATGGTCGGCGTTGCGGTGTACCTTCGGACGTTTCACCCGACCATCTGGACGCGGCCGGCGTGGCTGCTTCTCTGCGTCCTGCTCGCGTGGATACCGTTGCTTGCAGCTTCTTTCGTTGCACAGAACCCGTTTCTGCCAGTCTACATTGTGCCGCTTGCTCTCACAGCAATGCTGGGTACACTGCTTTTCGGTGTCGAGGTTGGCCTTGTGCTGGTAATGGGAGCATCCCTTCTGGGAGGGGCGATGCTCGGGTTTGAGTACCGCGTGGTCATCGTCAACGTCGTCGCAGGTTTCGTTGCGGCGTTCTCGGTGAGGAACGTGCGCAATCGGAACCAGTTTCTCAGCGCGATGCTCTGGTTGCCACTCGCAATCGCGTTCACGACCATCGCAATCGATTTGATCCAGGACACCACCGCGAAGGCGATGTGGAAGGATGTCTGGCCCGGCGCGTTGAACGGGTTCACGGTTCCGATTCTCGCGATGGGGTTGCTTGCGGTGTGCGAAAAAGTGTTTTCCATCACCACCAACATGACGCTTCTCGAGCTCTCTGACCTCAACGCCCCACTGCTTCGCGAGCTCTCCCTCCGTGCTCCGGGGAGCTACACCCATAGCATCATCATTGCCAATCTCACCGAAAGTGCGGCGGAGGCAATCGGAGCTAACGCGCTTTTGGCGCGTGTCGGGGCGTACTACCACGACATTGGAAAAATGTTGAGGCCGGACCACTTTGTCGAGAACCAGCTTACCGTGCGGAATCCGCACGACCGCCTGACCCCGCACATGAGTGCTCTCGTGGTCAGCGCCCACATCAAGGACGGCGTCGATCTCGCGGAAAGAGTGGGGCTGCCGAGGCAGATCATCGATTTCATTCCTCAACACCACGGCACGATGTTGATGACGTTTTTCTATCGTAAGGCGCAGCGCATGTACGGCGAGGAAAACGTGAGTGAGGAAGCCTTTCGCTACCACGGACCCAAGCCGCAGACGAGAGAAGCGGCGATACTGATGATGGCCGACGCGGTCGAAGCGGCGGTAAGGTCGCTGCGCGAACGGACGCCAGCCCATGTTCAGAATACGGTCCACCAGATCATTCGGGAACGTCTGGACGACGGCCAGTTTGACGAATGCGCGCTCACGCTGCGGGATCTCGATCTCATCGAAAAGAGTTTCCTGCCCGTTCTGGCAGGTGCGCTGCACAAGCGCATCGAATACCCGGAACCGATCACGCCGGAACCTCTGGTGAAGGAAGGCCAGGAAGAGGCTGTAACCGGCCACACGCATGGGCAGTCTCCGGAATACCACGGCAGCTCGGGCAGCCGGCGGATCTGAAACCCAACTCAAACTTCTTTTTCCGTATCTTTCTAACACCGACATCCGTTTTCACAATCCCGTCCGAGCGAACTCATGCGTGCGTCGCACCAACCACAAGTGCACATCAAATTGCTTGTTGACGCACCGGCGAAGCCTCATCTTCGCGGGATGCGGCGGGGGTGGAAGGGCGCATTGGGGAAAATGGCGGATGAAGTGTGGAAACGGGAGCGCGGCAACATACCCGCATCGGTTGCCATTGTTTTTGTCGGGCCAGAGCGCATGCGGGAATTGAACAGAAGTTTCCGCGGCAGGGACGCGGTGACGGATGTCCTGACGTTCGATCTGGCAGACTCCGTGGATAGCGTGGAGGGTGAGATCTACGTGTGTCCGGAATTTGCTGCCGGGCAACTTGGTACCTACGGCACGGATCTCCACCAGCAAGTTGTCAGACTGGTTTTACACGGCGTGCTGCATCTGGCAGGGCACGATCATCACACACTGGCAGACGGGAAGCGTATGGCAGATCTTACGCGCCGCTATTTGCGTGAATTCGTGTGGTAATGCGTCTATTGCCTACTTGAATGGAGGAGCAGTTACACCATCGTGGATGACTCATTCAGTATCTGGTTTCTCATCGGGTATGCGTTCCTGTTCGGCCTCAGTTGGGTGTTCGGTCGGGCGGAACGTTTTCTTTCGCTGCGGTCCGTCGCCAGTGTGCAGGCGCTTGTTGATGCGAACCGGCTGCGGGTTCCGCGGTTTCTGCTGAACTCACCGGCGAAACGCCGCGTGGCAGTCTCTTTCGGGATCGGTGTCCTCGCGGCAAATCTCATCCTTGTCGCGGGCGCCTTCGTGTTTCTGACGAGCGTTCCGGGGCTTTCCGGCGCCGGTCTGGTTCTCGCGTACGGTATCGCGGCTCTCCTCGCATTTGTTCCGCTGGCGGTCACTCACTTTGTGGTTCCAAACCTCAAGACAGCCGATGACATGTCCGGGCCTTTCCTCCGGCTTGCCGCGCCGCTCCTTGTCGCATGGGCGGTGCTCACGTTCCCGCTTTCATTGCTTCTGGACAGGATTCTGACGCATCTCGCGCATCAGCCTGAGAATCGTGAGGCGCGTGAAGAAGCGCTTCTGGCACTTGTGGAGGGCGACGAGGTAGACGGTGTGCTGGAGGCGGACAAGCGTGACATGATCAGCTCAATCATGAGTATCGATGAAACACTTGTTCGAGAGGTGATGGTTCCGCGGGTTGACATGGTGGCGATCGAACGAAGCCAGTCGCTCACCGATCTCCTGGAATTGATCCGCGAGACTCAGCATTCGCGAATTCCGGTGTACGACGGCAAACTCGACAACATCGTCGGCATTGTCCACGCGAAAGACGTCCTCGACGCGGTCAGTTCATTCGGTGGCGCAAACGGCGGTCCTGCCACCGCGGAGGACGCGATGCGGGAATCGCACGTGCTGTTCGTCCCCATGACGAAACGGGTGGACGACTTGCTGAGGGAACTGCGCAAAGAGAAAAAGCACATGGCGATCGTCGTGGATGAATACGGAGGTACCGCGGGGCTGGTCACCATGGAAGATGTTCTGGAGGAAATTGTGGGTGAAATCCAGGACGAATATGATGAGGAAGAACAACCGTACAAGTGGCTGGACCCAAAGAAACTTGAGGTATCGGCCGGAATGAGTATCGCCGACCTGGCGCAGCTTCTCGGGGCTGAGTTCCCCGAGGAGCAGGGCTACGAGACAGTTGCGGGCTTTCTTTATCACCAGTTTGGAGCAGTTCCGTCAAAGGGGCAAAGCACCCGTTACGGTCCATACACGTTTACCGTGACGGGCGTTGACGCCCAGCGGATTACCACGGTTGACATTGAAATACACGGCGACGAAGCACGGGGAACGGAATTTGACGATTCGGACGCGTGAACTCGTTCTCATTTCGGTTGCGGCGGGGCTGAGCGTTGCACTCAGTTTCCTGCGGCTCTTTTCCATGCCACAGGGTGGATCGGTTACCCTGGAAGCGATCCCGCTTCTGTACGTCGCATTCCGTTTTGGAACTGGCGCTGCGATGGCGGCCGGGGCCGTTTCCGGCATAGTGCATTTGCTTCTGCGCCCGATTATTGTCCATCCGGTGCAGGTTGTTCTGGATTACCCGCTTGCGATGGCTGCCTGCGGCGTGGCCGGGGTGTTCCGAGGCGCCAATGCCGACCGTTCGGTTCGCGCTGGCCTTACCGTTTTTCTGGGTGTCGTGGTCGTATTTGTGGCCGGGCTTCAATGGTTCGAATTGCGCCGGGTAAGCCGCATGGACCAGATTGAGATGCAGCAATCTCCAGATTCGCGCATCGTGATGTGGGCCAGTGCGGACACGATTCTCGGAGGACTCCAGACGAAAATCATCACGTACCGCAACACCCCCGCGGGGCGTGTCTCTGTGGTGGGGGTAACAACCGCTCACGGAGAAACTGCACGGGATTGGCTGGATTACGGGCTGAACGTCGTTCGCGCAAAACAACACGAGTGGTTGGGGAATTTCCTTCTGCTTGCGGCGGCGCTGGCGGGAATTGCACTGGTTGCGGCACGCCTTCCACTCACTTCCGTGGCTCTCGGCGTGACTCTGGCGAGCTTCCTCAAATGGGGCATACACGTAATCTCCGGTGCCATCTTCTTCTCCGCGTACGCTCCTTTGGGGGAAAGTGCATGGATTTACAGCGCTGCCTACAACGCGGCATATGCGATTCCGCAGCTTCTCCTGGCGCTTCTGCTCCTTCCGCCGCTTCTCCGCAGGGGTGCGAACAACGCGCAGACAGCGGGTCCGGGCAACTGATTCCAGCCGCATGTGGCCTGTTGCGCCGCAACATCTTCTCTTCCCGCCGAATCGGCACGTCGCACTTCATCGACGGGCGCTCCTGACCCGGGAAATGTCCACGGTGATAAACAGATTTCTCGAGTTCTCCGTGTCGTCCTCGTGGTGCTCGGAACGGAACGTTACGAAAGCCTCGGCGCGTACGCCGAACAGGCGTGCCCCGCTGACAAGCGCAGTGAACTCGCTGAATACGTAGTCGGTGGAATAGGCTGCGGAAGGATGCCGATAGACCCTTTTGCCTGCGCGGATACTCACATCAGAAAAGCCCGAAGTGCGCGAAATCAGATTACAACCGGCCTGAAAAAAACGCTCGGAGTATTCGTCTGCCGGTGAACTGGGTGATTGCTGCATTCCCGCGCCCGCTCCCAAACGGGTGCTGACAAGTCCGGGTTCCCACTTCGCTTCGGCAAGAAGTTCCAGATTACGAGTGCTGGGAAACACGTCACCCGCAGGGCGGAAGGCCAGGACCGCGCCATTGATTCCGGTCTCCAGCGACCAGGAAGGGTTCAGGCGTCTCGTCACACGCGCGTGCATTGTGGCGGAGCGTTCGTCGGGATGTGTCCCTGGCGCCGGGTAGTCTTTCCACGCGGCAATCACACCACCGGAAACCAACCAATCGAGTGAAGGCACCCACAGCGCGAACGAGTTGCCGGACAAACCCCAGTACCCCAGTTCCGATGAATCCGGAACAAACTCATGTTCCACGCCGGCTTTCGCAGTCCACGTACTGAGATCTCGTGTGGTCTCCAGCGCCAGACCGTGCCAGTGCGAGATGGCGTTGGTGTACACGGACGAGGTCCGGTCGTACCACACTCCTCGAACCGAGTGAACGGACCCCCAGGTCCCGGGGTACGCGTGCGGAAGTGGCGAGAGCGCGGCGACCTCTCCCGACGTTTCGATGTACGAACTTCGTGACACACTGTTCGCGCCGTGGAAGCGCCTGGCGCTGAACGTTCCGTCCAGGTTGATGCCAACGGGCGAGGTGTTCTTCCTTTCCGCGGTTCCCCGGAAGTCGTACCGAAGTGAACTCATTCCCGCGGCGAATCGGTTGTCCAGAGTGATGTTTCCCCAGGAGCCAAAAGCACCGGACGACACCACGCGCAGTTGCCCGTACGCGTCCGTCGTTACCTCGGTCGTTTCAGCCTCCACAATCCGAAACCCTTCGCCCGCCACCTCGGTGGCCGCGTGCAACTCGTACGTGGTCTCCCACGGATCGCCTGCGCGCGCAACACACGGGCCTGACAGCAAGACAAGGACCAGAAAGAGGAAGCGAACGAAACTCGCGCGGGGTTGTACCACAAGCGCGCCTTTGGAGTGGACGATCCAGTACGGCCGGCAGGCCGCTGTTTACCGGGAATCAGGGGGGTGAAGAACCGGCCCCACAAGAATAGTGTCTGCACACGTGCCTGACAAGAGGTCAAACGCCTCACCCCACAGAATCTCGGCCTGCTCGCGATCTCCCAGCAACCACTGCGTTTCCGCTTCGGACGCAATGGCATCCGCCTTCGCAGTGCAGATGGAATCGGACGAGGCGCCACGTGTTAGCTCGTACGTCTCGCGCCAGAGAGCGAAATCCTCGTCCAGATTGACTGACGCCGGCGAGTCAGAGGCTGCCTCAAGGGTGCTTTCATCGCATCTGCTGTCGGGGAACACATCAGGCGAGCGAGCGGGCGGAAAACACGCCGGAACAGCGCAGACGATTACCAGAAGCAGGCTCCATCCAGTGCGGAGAAGCCGCTCCGCCGACGAAGTCGGGAACCCAAGCCGCGGAAAACCGCTGGGGATTGTGTCAGCGAGCATTGATTCGTTGCGCAAGGCGTGCGGCGATTCGTGTCTGGGCCAGAGCTCTGCGAAGATCCCCGTCCGCGAGCATCCGTCGCGCATCTGCCTGTCGGTTTCGTGCCTCCACGAGCAACGGGTCTGTCTCGTTCCCCAATGCCGTGGAAGCACGTTCGATCAAAATATCCGTCTGCTGGAGCGCCGTGCGTACTGACGCTTCCGTTACTTCTCCCAGTGCGCTCCGCAGAACCTGTTCGGCGATCTGACGCGCTTCCTCCGCGAGTGCTCTTGCTCGGATCGAGTTTCCCGATGCGAGTTCCTGCCGGGCGTTCGCGATCACCACACGGCCTCGACGCAGCTCCGCGCTCGCCTCGTTCGTGGTTGCGTCCCCGGACGCGACTTCGTCCGCCCGCGCAAGCGCAGCCTCTGCGTCAGCAATACTCCGCGACGCGAGATGGGCGGAATACGTTGCGGCGTCAAGTGTTTTGAGAACCGCTTCTGCATTCTGCATCGCCCGTTCAAGGAGTCGGGCTTTCGCCGCCGGTTGGACTGCTTCATCGGTGTTCTGAGCCAACTGAAGAAACTGCTGTGCTCTTTCGGCCGCGCTCCTTACGGCATCCCCCCCGTTGGCGTCGGCCATCGTGCGAGCGCGGCGCACCATCGGTTCGGCGGCCGATTCCAGTACTCTGCATCGCTGTCTGAGCTGGCGCGATGCTACCGCGCGCTGCCAGAGCTGACGGGCCTGAATCTGGGCAGTAGCGGAGAGTCGCACCGCGGCGTCATGGCGGCCCTCGGTCTGCGCCTTGCGCGCCTGATCCAGCAGCAATCTCACCTGCGCCGTCTGATCGGGTGGAGCGCCTTGTGCAACCGCATTCTGCATCAGAGTTTCTGCGTCACGCAGCGTGGCATCTATCTGTGGGGAACGACCGGGCGGGGTCCTGAGGATCTGGTTCGCCCGAAGAATCAGGAGCCTTGCTTCGTCAGCATTCGCGGCAGCGCGCGCTGTTTCACCCCTGCGCCGAAAGGTCTCTGCCTGGTTCAACAGCGTTTTCGCTCGTGATAGCAGAGACAGCGCTTCGCTGTTGTTTGTCTGACGTGCTGCGTCGAACGATTGCTGCCATTCTTTTGCAAGCGCTGGCAGAGGATCTCCTGCAACGCTGCCCTGCTGAGGACCGCCTCCGCCCTGGGAAATTGCACCGCGGGGAGAAACGAATATCCCGAAAACCGCAATCACGGCAACGTGCAAAAGGCTCCGCATTCTCATCTCATTCCACTCCTGCCCCTTTCGGGACAATCCTCCCGCAACTCCCGTGCCGGAAAAACTGCTGCGGCCAGCGACGCAGGAAACAATCCCTCCCAAGGGCAACACATGTGGAGCACAGAACCTTGCCCGCCGTACACAACGTACCGATAGGTACATTCTCGTTGACGAAACGAGGTCTCCCCGCACCGGTCATCTGCGGCGGACGATCACCACAGGTTGAGAACGCCGGAAATACTTGCCTTCCTCGGGTGAAACAACCTCGATGTGGATAATATACACTCCAGTGGGAACCTGACGGCCGCTGCCGTCCATTCCGTCCCAGCGGACGTACGATTCTGCGGGAATGCGCTCACGGGTGAGCAGGGTCCGTATCTCCCGCCCTGCCATATCAAAAACGGTCAGCGAGACCGAAGACCCGTGCTCAGGTGTCACTATTCTGATTCCGACGGTATCCGTCGCGGGTACCGGGTCCGCCACACACTCGAACCCTCGGGGCAGCGGATAGGATGCGTTGTTGCGCAGCCCCGGCGTCGCTTTCGCCGATGCCCACGATGGCGACCATGACTCGAGAATGCTGCCGTCGCTGGCGGAGTCGGCTCGCTCCAGTGAACGACCTTGTTCCGGAACGGGATAATGTGCTTGATCAATGGAGACATCTGTTGCGTCCACAAAACTTACGCGCCGCGAGGATGAAGCACTTCGGCTGAGATACGGAAAACCGCCGGCGACGCCACAAACAAGTGTACCCATTCCGTATCGCGTCCGGACGCCTTCCGGCGATTCGGCGACCACAAGGTAATCTCCCGGATACAGCAACGGCCCGTAATCTACTGCGCCGCTTCCCGTAGCAGTTTTCAAAAGACATCCCGCGAGTGACAAAGGGTCGGCTCCAGCATTCAGGATCTCCACCCACTGCCCTTCGCCCTCCGAGGGGTAGGCCATGATCTCATTGATAAGGATGGATCGGGCTGGAAGCCCTACGACGCATCTCAGTGCCTGCGTGTTGTCTTTCGAGTTTTCGTCTCCTGCCAGCATGGCGGCGAGCACCAGCGGGCCCACAAACGGTCGTGATACCGGCATGGTTTCAACCCCGGTGAACGTCTCCGCCGGTTGCAGAGATCTCACGTTCCAACGGATGAGCGTGTCCTCCACGGCTGAAGGGACGGAGTCCCCGTCTTGGTCAGCGAACAATATGACGGGGAATGGCCCTGTGGTGTCGGTCCCCGCGTTCAGGAGATCGAATCGTACGGTAAGCTGTTCGGGAGGATGCAGAGTATCGGGACTTGCGCTGGCATTCCTGATGGAAACGTCGCACGCGTTTCTGCGGCGTGAATTCGGGCGGCCCGGTGTGCCGTCGGGCACAAGGCTGACTGCCCAGTTGTCCGGCGTATCAGGCCCCCGCACATCAATTTTTTCCAGCGAAAGCGCCGGGAACACGGCCTCCGGGAGGTATGAAACGCGTTGTTCACAACCACCCGAAGAACGGAGCACAACCGTGTTAGCGCGGCTGTTTATGAGGCCTCCTCGTCCGAACGCGGCGTCTCCTATCGTGACGACAAGAGCCTCAGCCGGAATGTCGTGGTAGGGCTCGTTCGCGCTGAAATACCCCGGGTCCAGTATCAGAGCGAACCGCCCCGGTTTGAGGATGAGCCCGGACGAAACCGCGACAATCGCGTCCGTTTCGTTTGTGTCGCCAACAACGTATTCCCCGAGGTTCACCGAATTCGTTCCAACGTTGAACAACTCGATGAATTCACGAGCGGTTTCGGTGCCACTGGGGTTGACCATGATTTCAGAGATCACCAAGGGGCAGGACTCCGCTACGCCGCGCCGTGCCTCCGCGGAAGAGGAGAACGTTGCGCACGCGGCTGAAAGAATCAGAGCAGCCCGTGCGTACGGCGCAAGCCCCATTCCGCGGTCAACAAGAGGATGATGCCACATAGAACCCACCCGGCAGAGCCCAGCGAAACGGTGCGTTCGCTGTATTCAAAAACGGGGGACAGAGGGATTGATGCCAAGAGTTGCTCCGCATCCCGTGCGTTGGCGAATCTCGATCCCGGATGCGCGGATGCGATCCGCGACAGGACGTCCGCCTGCATCTGCACGATGTCATCTTCCGCGCTTGAAGCGTCGACAAGCACACGGGTTTCGGAGGTTCCCAGAGACCTGGTTCCTGAAAATGCCTCTGCGCGAAGGGTATGGGCTCCCGTCAGCAGTCCCCGTATCCAGACCGTATACCTGCCGGGGCCAGAGAGCGATGCGCACCCCGTCCAGTTGTCCGGTCCGTCAGTTGCCACGATCACTGATGCGTTGTCCACGGGCTTTGAAGCCTCATCGGAGACGAACACGTCCACGCGGACCGGCTCACCGAGGCGGTGGAACGGGCGTCCTGTCTGAACCCGGACCATCTGTGACGCTTCCCGTGAGACCAACCACCGGATCGCGGCCTTCCAGAAGGCCGTTCCCGCCGGATTCTCGATCCCCATTCCCCGGGGCAGAATGTCCCAGCGCGAATAACCCGACCCTCCGAACACGAGGACACGACCCTTTTTGGCGTGTCCAGCCACGGCAACGGGACCCGCGTCACAAGCGACGAGAACGGTTGCGCCCTGGCGCGGCCTCAGTCCGGAGACCAACCCAGGCAAAGGAGGGACCGACTCCCAGGAAGACCATTCCGCAAACCCGGGGTCCATTCCTGAAATGGGGTGTGCGAAAAGTGGAGCCGCAAGCCTGACTTCGAACTGCCCCGGTTCGAATCTGGCACCTGTCCACTCGACAGGAAGTATTTCGCGCAGGCGAGGCAACACGCTGTTCGTTCCGAGGACACACAGAAGTCCACAGCCTTCTTCGACTGCACGCACAACCGCATCCTGAGTGACGGGAGGCAGTGTGTTCGCGGCAGGGTCGAGCCATACAATGAGGTCCGCCCCCAGGACGCTGTCCGGGGAGAGTGCAGCGACGCGACGAAAAGGCGTTGCATACCAGATCGAAAGGTCGTAGTCCTCGCGTGCGCCGAAGAAACGATTCCAGAAGCCGATATCGGCGTTCGGAACTCCCGCGATGATGAGAGCGCGCTTTTTCGCCTTGACTACTTCCAGCGAAAACATGCGCCGGTTGTTTTCTGTGTGAGATTCGCCGCGGACTCCCTCAAGTTCCACGGTGTAGGTCTGCGTCCCCCGCGTTGAGGGCGTAAAGGTCAAATCTACGTCTGCTTTTGCGCCTGTTTCCTGAGGAAGAACGATTGCCCGGGTGATTTCCCTGCCCTGGTGCAAAAGGCGCATGGTGGAGGCTTGCAGGCCCGGAATCGTATGTTCCCATGTAACGGTGACGGACACCGGTTCACCCTCGACCGCGTAAGGGGGCGCAGCGACACCCACGATGCGCGCATCGGGTCGGGGGTGTGGATTGCCCACCCCCACGACGTACGTCGGCAGGGCAACCTCCTGTGCGGCACGGACGGGCTCCGTCCCGGAGATGTTGGATCCATCCGTAATGAGAATGATTGCGTCGGGCGGTGGGAACACACGCCGCTGGCTCAGAATTGCCTCACCGATTTCCGTCGCGGGCCCGCGGAAGGACAACGTGGCTTCGTCAAGGACGCGGACTGTGTCCGCAAAGCCGAAGGCGACCACGTCCGCCAGAGCTGACACGCGTTTCATCGGTGCACTGGCAAGGATTGAGCGCACAGCCGATTCCTGCCCGGCGCGTGCGATACTCCGGCTTTCGTCGATCAGGAGGGCGATGCGCCGCGGGCGCGGCTCCGTCCCCCGGCGTTCCAGCCGCGGGTTCAGAAGGGCGAGAACGAACGCACAAAGCGCGAGCAGCCGCAGGCCAAAGAGGAGTGCCCTGCTCCTTCGCGGAACGGATGGGATCGTTCTCCGGTAGGAAAAAGCAGCCAGCAGGATCAGCGCGAGACCGAGTGCGCTCCACAACCACCACCACTCGCGGAAGGTGATTTCCCAACCGGCGGAGGGAAAATTGGATCCGTTCATCCGAGGAGTGTCGTGCCGTTCATTGCTTCCACGACCGTTTCATACGGCGTGCCCTTCGGAAGAAGACCAGGATCATCAGCACGAGGGCGACGAGGAGCGCAAGATCCCATGTGATGCCATCCCACCGAAGGATTACCGGCCACAGCGCCGCGATCGAGAAGAATATGGCGAGCCACTCCCACCACTCGCCTTTTGCCCACTTTCTCTCGTCCCCGACCGAAGACGGGGGCGGATAATCCTTTCTGCGTCCCATTTGCGGCAATCCTCAGGCTTCCAGCGGGGCGACCGTTAATCCGTCGGTGTCCACGTGGGTCACCTCCGCGCGGCTCGTAATACCATGTTTCGCCCATGCCTGCTCCATGGCGCGGGCCACAGCGTCCGATGAATGGAGCGCCAGCGCGACTATCGCCGGACCCGAACCGGATAAGCATGCACCGAGCGCTCCAGCCGCTCGAGCCGCCCTGCATACGTCGTCGAACCCCGGGATCAGCGGCGCTCGATATGGCTGGTGCAATCTGTCTTCCATCGCGTTCCCGACTGCCTCCCAATCGCCGGCTGCCCAAGCGGAAGCCATCCAGGCGGCGGCGCGCAGGTTGAAAACGGCATCTCCCAGGGGTACCTGCTGAGGAAGGACCGAACGCGACGTGTGAGTAGTCAGCTCGAATTCCGGTACCGCCGAAACGAATAACGCGCCGTCGCGCGTGGGAATCGGACGGATTGCAACTCCTGAAGGGCTCTCCCTGGTAAGGACAAGCCCACCCTTAACGGCGGCCGCCACATTATCTGAATGCCCCTCGACAAGGGTGGCTCGATTGATAAGCTGGTCCGGATCGATCTCTCCCATGGTCAACAATTGCGCCGCCGCCATTCCGGCCACGATCGCCGCCGCGCTGGAACCCTGACCGCGCGCGAGAGGAATGTCGTTTTCCATGTGGATAGAGATTCCGGGAAGTGCTTCCGCATCACTCTCAGACCCGAGTATGAGTGCACGGTATATCAGGTTCGTGCGGTCACGAGGCAGAATACCTGCCCCCTCGCCATGCAGCGTGATGTGCCAGGCGCCCTTTTCTCCACGAACCGTGACGGAAAGACTCAGATACCTCTGAAGCGCGAGCCCGAAACAATCAAAACCCGGGCCGAGGTTCGCCGTCGTAGCCGGAACGCGTATGCGCCATCCCAGTGGTCTTTTTCCCATTGTGGAACTCGTACTGGTGAAGATGCCGGGTGGGTATTGGCCTGAAGTAAGCCCGATGCGGGTTCGCACCGTAAAAATGATCGTTCCATGGCGATGCGCCGTCAACGGGAATGCGCTGGATTCACGCGGCGTTGCACGTGGCGCTTACGAGCGGAGTCCGGCGACGCGGTCGTACAGCGTGCAGAAATTCTCCACCATACGTGAGAGCGAAAAGTCGTTTTCCACCATCGCTCGCGCTCGAGACGCCCACAAGCGGCTCTCCCCGGGCTCATTCCGTACGTGCGCGAGACCCTCGGAAAGCCCTCTGGTGTCTCCGATTTCCGTGAGCCACCCCGTCTGCCGGTGCCGAACGATTTCCGATGTACCGCCCGCAGCCGTTGCCACCACGGGAACGCCCATCGCCATCGCTTCGAGAATCGCATTGGGCAGACCCTCGCTGAGCGACGTCTGAACCAGGGCATCAAGGATCATGAGCACGGAAGAGATGTCGGGGGTGTACGGATGCCAGATCACGTAGTCCGCGACGCCTCGCGCCTCCACGTCACGACGGAACGCTTCCGCGGGTTCGACTTCATCAGGCAGCGGTGGCTGACCGGCGCGTACAAGGCGGAAATCAGGGTTCAGGCGAACCATTTCCTCGACCACCGCGGCCAGCGTGTCAAGGCCTTTCACGGCACACGAACGGCCGACATGACCGACAACGAAATGATCCGAAGTCAGGCCCAGTTCCTTTCTTCGCGAGATGCGTTCTTCTTCCGTTGCGTGGAGTTTCGCCTGGACACGCGCCAGATCAATTCCGTTCGGAATCACGCGCACGATACGTGCCGGGATCCGGTCGTTATCGATGAGGTACCGTGCGATGGCTTGTGCATTTCCGACCACCGCATCCGTCACGCCGAGAAGCAACCTGTCAATCGCGAGGTGAACCGCCGTCTTCCAGGTTTCAATGCCTCCTTCGGAGACTACGACAGCCGGGCGTTTGTCTGGCTTCACCAACGCCGCGATTCTGCCCCACGTATTGGCGGTGGAGAGGTGGCAGTGCAACACGGCTGGCCGAAATTCATCAATAATTGCCCGAATGCGCGCGAGCACGGCAAGGTCAATTTTGTGCCTTTTCTCCAGAACGATCGTTCTTGCGTGTTCCGCGAACTCCTCCGCCAGCGCGCCTCCGCGCATGCCGCACACGATTGGCTCCCACCGACTCCCGCGCAAGCCCTTGACAAGGGTCAACGTCTGGCGTTCTTCTCCGCCTGCGCCAAGGCTGCCAAGGAGATGCAAAACTCGACGGGTCATTCCGCGCTCTCCTGAAAGAGAGTCTTTCGGTTGCAATACACCACAAAGCTGAGCCAGATGGCAATCGCTGCGCCAAGAGGAAAAAAGATCAACCGCAGGAAGGAGATTGTGACCGCGAACGTCCAGATGCCGATACTCAACGCACCGTACATGAACCAGAGTGCTCGTGCGTGCTCCCGCGCGACCGACAGCCCGACCATCGCGAAGATGTACACGTACGGGAAGAACTGCGCGTTGTGCCTCGGGTTTCCGCCGAGTTCGATAATAGAGTAGATCACCATCTCCGCGGCCATCACCAGGGCCACTGTTGCGACAATGCGACCGTTTCTCCTGAAAGCTTCCGCGACCCCGAGAACAAACAACGGGATCAACGTCCACCGGAGCAGGCCTTCAGGGATGTACCACCTGTCCATCTCGATCGGCATCCACGGGAGTGGCGACAGCAACTCACGCATGGTTCCGAGCGGAAGAAACGCTACCATTTCGCCCGGCGTCGACAGGTGTACCCCTGAGAAGTACGACGCAGATGGACGAATCCCGCTCAGCCCTACCTGCGTGAGGTAGAGCATGTCGGCGATGACGTTTTTCCTGCCGAGAGCGGTAAGGATTCGTACAAAGTCCGTTGAGGCGAGGAAGAAGGCCGCGCCCGCCCCGGCCGCGACGTAGATCAGAAGAAGGGAGACCCTTCGCCCCCGGGCACCGATAAGGACCCCGAGCAGCGAAGCTGGCGCCACGACCATCGCGATGTAACTGCGCATCTGCATCAGCAGGAAGAAGCTGATCCCGTACCAGAGCAACCCGCGCAGGCTCAAGCGGTCCGCCAGAAGCAATGAACCGTACACCACGCCGGTGCCAAACAGGATTGCCCCCGAATCGCGGAGAAGATGTGCGTCGACGATGAGTTGGGAGGTTGATAGCCAGACCAGCCACGCTGCACGCCGCCCAACTTCCCGGGACCACACATGACGACCAATGTGGTAAGCCATCACTCCGACCGCGGTTCCGGCGATCCCGTTCGCGGCGACAAGCAGGAGGGGCGTCCGGAGGATGGAAATGTGCAGGCCTGACCAGAAAAAGAACCCCCAGGAACTTGTCCCGGTTGCCTTCACCATTTCCACGGGAAGGATGCGGCCAGGCTCCCACAGAGAGGCGATTCTGTTCCCCAGTGTCCAGTAGAGGCGGGTGTCAGAGTAGCGTTCCGGATGGTCGAACACCCACCAGGCCAGGGTGGCGCGCAGAATGAGAGCACAGAGCGCTCCGACGAGTAATCCTGATCCGTCTTCGCGGGTAACGGAACGAACAATCCAGATGGAGAGAACGATCGCGCCAGCACACACGTAGAAGAGAAACGCGGATACTTCCGGAGGCAACACGATCACGGCGCCGAGGAGAACGGCGGATGTTGCACCGGCGATTGCCAGTTGGTGGACTAAGTCCGCTCCTCCGGAAAAGCGGCCTGCAACGTTCATGTTCTCTTTCCCACCATCGTTCGGGCGAACCTCACTACGTCCCTTGCGCCCACTGCGGCAAGACAGGCCGACCACAACAGCACAGTGAGGAGGGCCCTGACCGAAATCCCCTGAAAGGTTGTGCCGAACCATGTCGTCATTGCCGGCGCAGACACCAGGCACCCCGTCAGGACCACAATGAGGATACCCACGCGGGTGACAGACACTGGCACGGTGTACACGGTCTGCCCTGCGAACCACATGGTTCCCGCGGTGGCGAGGTGCCCGCACAGCATGGCAATGGCGGCGCCCATCCCTTTCATGGCGGGAACAAGAAGCACGTTCGCGATCACCATCACCACGAGGCCTATGGCGTAGCTCACCGATTGCCAGTGGGTGCGCTCAGAAACGGAAATCTGGACAAACAGGAACAGCGACAGGTTCGAGAAAAGGGTTGCCGCCAGCATCGGGCCGACCAGCCGGATTGCGGGAAGATACTGGCTGCCCATGAGGAGAAGCACTGCTTCGCGTGCGAACATCAGAAGCGGCACGATGCAGACCACGTTCGCGGCGATGAAGTACAACAACCCTCTCGCCTGGATTTCCCTCGCGTCGGGTTCTTGTTTGATTCCCATGAAAAAGGGACCCCATGCCATCACAACGCCGATACCTATCGTCGAAACGATGTACGTCAGGCGTACCCCGACTCCGTAGTACCCAGTTTCTTCCGCAGATGCCCCGATTACGAGGAAATACCGGGCGGCGTTTACCAGGCCCCAGCTCGCGAAGGCCGCAGGAAGTGTGGGAAGCGAGAACCTCAGCGCCCGGATGGCGAACGGAAGGCTTCCGCGGAGCGCGTACAGACGACGAAGGGCGTATCCGCTGGCACCCAACCCGAAAACAGCCCCCGCGACCCTTCCGATGAAAATGGAAGAAATCCCGGCACGCCACCAGACAAGGAAAAAAAAAGTGAACAAGACCCAAACAAACGCACGCACACTCAACAATCCGAGTTGCTTGAACGGCTGGTGTTGCAGGCGGAACAGTGTGGCGGCCTGGTCGCTCATCACCATGAGGGGAACACTCAACAACGCCCAGTGCCATGCCGGCAGATCCTGAAGACCGTCACGGAATGCGTGCAGTCCCATGACGCCCAGAACGAGGAACACCGTGCCGGATACGGATACTATCGCGAGGTGTGTGGTGACTAGTCGCCTGCGGTGCGCATCCTCTTCATCGTAGTAGTACCGAGTCAGCGCCTGGTCGAGGTTGAACCCGACCGCGAAGTAGGTCAACCCCGCGGTCGCCGTAATGACGTCGGCAAGTCCAAACTGCCCGGGGGTGAGGTACCGACCAAGGATGGGGAGGACAAGGAACGGAGCGAGCGTGTCCAGCACAATCCCGAAGGTGTAGACAGCCGCTTCTCCGGTCAATCGCCGCGTGTTCATGCCGGCATAGATTCCGTCAGGCGTCGGAGCGGGAACGGAGATCGTTCATTTCCCGGACGCGCCGGCGCAACCGGGGGTACTCCTCAAGGGCATACGCCAGCAGAATTCCCCAGACGATCGCAATTGCGGCGGAAATCGCGATAATCCTCCCTCTGCGGGGCCATGACCGGATTTCCGGTGGGGTGGCTCGATCAATAATCGTGAGAGACGAGACGTCCCTCTGTTCCTCCAGTTTTGCGACCTCGTACTGCTGGAGGACAAGTTCCTGGATCAAGGTCTGTATCTTGATTTCCCGCTCGATACGAGCCCACTGAAGAGCCCTTTCCGGCACTTCTCGAAACGCGAACAACGGGTCGGAAGTCCCTCGCCCTTTCGTCTCGATAAGGGCTTTCCTCTGCGCCGCGAGTTGCTCCCTCTGACTCGTCAGCTCCCGGAGGGAGAAATGATCCGGGCCAAGCACCTGCCGTGCCGCGCCGATCTGCACGTCCAGCGCCATGATCTTGCCCTCGATGGTGGCCATCAGGTCCACCAGGCTGGCAACCTGTTCAGGCAACGCTACCACGCCGTACCTGAGGCTGAATGCCTTTGCCGTGGACTCCGCTTCCGCAAGTGCACGCCGGTTCTCGTTGAGACGGCGCTCCAGGAATTCGCGCATCTGGCGAGCGTGGCTGGTTTGCGCGTCACGAAACAGACTGTCGACAACGTCCAGATAGCAGTTCGCAAGCGCCGCCGCCAGTTTTGGGTCGCGGTCCGTAACGGCAAGCTCGATGGTCCCTTCGGTTGTTACGACTACCCTGGTCTGCTTTTCCAGAGCGATCATCGCTTCGGAGAGGTTTCGCGCCTTGTAATGAGGCTGAAGGCCGAATCGTTCCACCAGGATCCTTCTGGTGGTCTGGCTGTTCAGGAAACTGGCCAGACGATCCAGCACGGCTCCGCCAGAACCTCGCTTCAGAACCGCGCTCAGTGGATCGCGCAGGAACGATGACACGCTGCCGGCGTCGTCCGGAGGCGGCATGAACGACGCTTTCGCCGTAAACGATGGTGTCATCACGAAAACCGCGATCGTCACGACAGCGATGACGACAGAAAACGTTCCCGCGATGACCAGCCGGCCTCGCCACAGAAACGCAAGGAACGAGGCAAAGGCCATTTTCCCGCCTTCTGCTGCCAGGTTGTTCTCCGTGTGTGTATCCATCAATGGACCACGCTCTGGATGATGAACACGGTCGTAGCAATCTGCGACACGACGAGAAGTCCCTCTTTGAAAAGTTCCCACCACTCGATTGATTCTTTTTCCGGGACGAAAATCGTATCTCCAGGTTCCAGGCGCAGGTCCTGGGATGGCTTGACCCAGAGCCCGGTGCCCTGTTTGATGACTCGAATGCCCCTCCTGTGAGCATTTGAAAGTACTCCGCCCGCCTGGTCGATGTAGAACTGCGTGGACCTTCCTTCGTCGAACTCGATCAGCCCGGGCCTTCTGACCTGCCCTGCGACTTCGATGGTGGCACGCGCGCGGTTAATCACGATCAGGTCGCCATCCACCAGTGGCGCATCGTCAACGCCCCCGGGGCTTTCCAGAGCAGTTCCGACGTCGATAGAAAGGTACCCGCGCAGCTCGCGTGATCTGGCTTTAAAATAGGCGTACTCCTCGCGCTTCATGTCAGCCACGGGCATCCTCGACAACCTGAGGAACTCCTGGTCCGGTTCCGCCTGCACGCGTCGCCTCAGGATGCGGGAGCCGACGAGGGACGCACTCCGGGTGGGCCCACCGGCGCGCGCAATAACGTCAGAAATCCTCGTTTTCCCTTCGATAATCGAGTACTCGCCGGGAAAACGAACTTCGCCTTCTACCGTTACCGACTGCCTGCGTCGCCATTCCGCGACGGGATACACCATCAACCTGTCGCCGGGACGCACCACCGTGTCGGATCCGGCCGCAATAAGACGGTCCAGTCTCACCTTGTTCACCACCGTGGGAGCGGAATCCACCGGAAAGCTCGACCATTCCACTTCGGCGGTCTGGGCATCATCTCGCAGGCCTCCTGCCAGCCTGATCAGACGCAGAACCGTATCCCCCGGGCGGTATTCGTATCCTCCCGGTTTGCGCACTGCGCCCCACACACTTACCGAGTCCCCGCGGACAGGCACGGTGATTACGTCACCCATTTCCAGGGAAGGGTTATCCGTCGTATCGCCGGTGACAGAAAACATCTGGAGGTCAATCAGCCTCGGCGGCAAGCCCGCGCGGCGGAGCTGAACGCGACGCATGGAGGCGCTGTCGGCGAACCCTCCAGCGAGGCGTATCACGGAGCTGACCCTGTCCGCGGGTGTGCCGAGATAGGTTCCCGGTCTCTTCACCGTGCCCGCAACGTGGACACGGAACTCGCGCAGCGCCACCAGACTCAGGGTGATGCGCGTGTTGCGGTACGCGTTTGCAGCCTGCCGGGCGAGAGTGCGCTCGGCCTCTGCGAGGGAAAGCCGCGCTACCGCAACGGGACCTACCGCCGGAAACAGAAGGTCACCCTCCGGTGTGACAACCAGTTCGAATGACTTGTTCGTAGCTCCCCAGAGGCTCACGAGGACACGATCCCCCGGATCGAGACGGTATTTCTCCCGATCTACTCGCATGTCCAGAGGAGTTCCCGAAACTGCGCGGGAAACGCCCTGCTGAGCCGTCCGGTCCCGTTCTTCGGAAACCGGTGCCAGATCCTGCCGTTCCTCCTCGCCACCGGCCCACGGCGTCAGAGCGGTTATCCGCGTTGAAAAAAACAGCGCGGTTAAGGAAAGCAGCGTCAGTATATTCCTACGATTCATGCGGCATCTCGTGGATTTTGTAGTGCTCGTCATACCAGCGCGCGTACTCACCCTTCTTGATGGGTTCCCACCACTCGCGGTTATCGCGATACCAGCGTATCGTTTCCTCCAGCGCATCCTCAAACGTGTAGCAAAGGCTCCATCCCAGCTTGCGAAGTTTGCCCGAGTCAACAGAATACCGCTGGTCGTGGCCCGGCCTGTCCTGTACGTGCTGGAGGAGCGCACGCGGTTTGCCGAGGTAATCCACAATGGCGGATGCCAGGTCAACCGTGTTCACCGAGTTGTCAGCGCCGATGTTGTACACCTCGCCTTCGATCCCGTGATGCAGAACCTGATCGATTCCACGGCAATGGTCGACTACGTGGATGTAGTCACGCACTGCCGTCCCCGGCCCGAAAATGGGCAGAGGACGATCGTCGAGCGCGTTCGTAATGAACAACGGCACCACTTTTTCCGGGTACTGGTAC
>ERZ795061.327-NODE-327-length-49510-cov-7.014073_pt1 | contig 49510 bp, 43 predicted proteins | sample MGYA00375145_ERZ795061 | MGnify/ENA primary metagenome ERZ795061 (study PRJEB30190, sample SAMN05720144) | anaerobic digester metagenome | isolation source: active sludge of municipal wastewater-treating anaerobic digesters | place: USA | collected 2014-12-22 ... | reverse complement strand
CGGACCGGAGAGTCGGTGACCGTCGGCGAGAACACCTCATTCTGGATGAGGCGCCGGTGGGTGTACAGCGAGATCCAGCGCGGGCCGCAGTACGACATGTAGTCCTTCTGCGCCGGCGGGTGGATCGTGCCGTCGTTGATGTCCAGGCCGTACTCGCCGAGCGACGCCATCGGCGTGCCGGCCGGGTCGTAGGGTTCGTAGGCCGGGTAGGCGGGGTCGCCGGGCGTGCCGCAGGGGGCGTGCGCCTGGCCGGCGAAGTGGCCGATCTCGTGCGCCATGGTGATGCCGTCGCCGACGCTGCCCGAGGTCACGCCGCTGGAGGCGCAGCCGATCACCGGCCCCATCGGCACGCCGTTGGGCAGCAGTCCGTAGTAGACGACGTCGGCGCGGTTGCCGTCGTTCGCCTTGGCGGTGGCGAGCAGCGTGTTCAGCGTCAGCCAGCCGGGCGAGCAGCCGCCGGGGGCCGTGGCCGGACCGGTCAGCGGCGTGGTCAGGTTGACCGTGCCGGCGCTCGAGAACACGCCCTCGGACTGCACCGGGTTGGTCGTCAGCGTCCAGGCCGCGGTGGCGGCGAGATCGCCGACCGTCGGCGCGGCCAGCGCGAGCGTGCCGTTGTTGGCCGCGTTCGGGCCGTTGTAGCCCACCATCAGGCCCCGCACCGACAGGGTCTGCAGCAGTGTCGCGTCGATCGTGACGACCTCGGTGTCCACCGGCGCCTCGGCCGTGGCGTCGGTCGGGTACAGCGTGATCGTCAGGCGCAGGATGCCGCGCACGGTGTCGGCCGGGAGCACGAAGTTCAGGGTCGCGCCGAGCTGGCCGCGCTCGACGGCATAGTCCGGCGCGGTTTCGGCGCCCAGCGCGCTCGCGCCGAGGGGCAGCAGGTCGCCGGCGGGCTGCCAGAAGGCGAGCGGGCCGGGACGGCGCCGTTCGACCTTCATGCGGGCGGTGAGCTGCTGTGTGGCGAAACTGCTGCGCACGTAAACCCGCACCCAGGCCGGCTTGAAGGCCACGATGCGCGCGGCGTTGTCGGGCGCGCGGTCGAGCGGGTCGGTCAGGTGCCGGTGCGAACGGAAGTACTGGATCGCCTGGGTCACCTCGGCGCCGACGATGCGCGGGCCGAACAGGGGGCCGAGGTCGCGCAGGGCCACGCGCAGCTCGCCGAGGTCGGCGATGTCCAGTGCCTGCAGATCGAAACGTCCCATGGATGTCTCCTCGTCGTGGGCGGCCGTCGGGCGACGGAGCGGGGCGAGCTTGCGCGCGCCGTGGCCGGCGACGCCACCCCTATCGATAGGGGCGGGCCGCCTCCCAAGAAGGAACGATGGCCGGGCGCGCGAATCGGGCCTACGATCGGGCTCCCCATGCGGCCGGCCCCCGGTGCGTGGGCCCGACCGGCCGCTTCGGAGACCTGCCATGAACATCGGTTTCGACCTGAACCCTGTCGCCGCCTCGGGGCCCGTGGCCGGGCCGGCCGCGGCGCGCAAGGTCCTGCTGGTCGACGACCACGAGCTCGTGCGTTACGGGGTCAAGAGCCTGCACACCGAGCTGCACGGCGTGCCGATCGAGTGGCTCGAGGCCGGTTCGCTGCAGGACGCCATCGAGGTCTACGCCGCCACGCCGGGCATCGAGGCCGTGCTGCTCGACCTGAACCTGGCCGACTGCAAGGGCCTGCAGGGCCTGCGCATGTTCCTGCAGGTGCACCCGAAGGCGCGCGTGGCGGTGTTCAGCGGCACGCAGGACGAGTTCGTCGTGCGCCAGGCCCGGGCGCTGGGCGCGGTCGGCTACGTGGGCAAGGGCTCGTCGATGCACGAGATGCGCGACACGCTCGTCGCGCTGCTCTCGCCGGGCGCGGGCGTCGAAGTGCGCGCTCCGGCGCCGAGCAGCGCGCTGTTCCCGCGCTTCCCGTCGTCGGCGATGTACGACCGGGTCGCCGAACTCGGCCCGCGCCACCTCGAGATCCTGGAACTGGTGCTGTCGGGCTGCACCAACCAGGAGATCAGCAATTCGACCCACCTGTCGCTGGGCACGATCAAGAACTACGTGTCCTCGCTGCTGCTGGCGCTCGACGTGAAGTCGCGCTCGCACCTGATCAGCCTGTTCCGCTGAGGCCGTTTGGTCGCACCGCGCGACGCTCCGACGCCGGTCGAAGCCGACCCCGCGCCGGCCCGGCCCCGGCGCGCCACCTACGTGGCGGTGCCGGCGGACGGACTCGCAGATGACGATGGCGACCCCCTTCGCGGTCCGCGCGTCGACGTCGTGGCCCGGCTGGCCAGTGCCGCCGCGCGGGCCGTCACCGCGGCCCTGCCCGCGCTGACGGCGGCCGCCTGGCTGGCCAGCGCCGCCGCGCTGGCCGTGGTGCTGCCGACCCGCGTGGCCTGGCCGGTGGATGCCGTGGTGATCCTGCTGGGCCTCGGCGCGCTGGCGCTCGGCTGGCGATTCGCCCGGCGCCAGCGCCGCGGCGCCGACCTGCGCGGGGCGACGCTGTGGCGGGTGGCGGCCACGATCGGCTTCATGTCGCCGACGCTGCTGTTCGCCTGGCCCGGCATGCTCGACGCGCCGGTGCGCTTCGCCTTCGTCGGCCTGATCGTCGCGCTGCTGTCGCTGGCGAGCGCGGCGCTGCTCGCAGCCCGCCGACCGCTGGCGCTGGCGGCGGCGGCCTGGCCCGCATGGGTGGCGCTGGCGGCGGCCGTCTCGGCACGCGCCGAGGTCGCCTGGATGGTGCCGGGCGGAGCGCTCGCGGCCGCCGCCGGCGCCGGCCTGGCGGCACTGCTGCACCGTGCCTGGCGCATCCAGACGCGCGCCCTGATCGAGCGCGACGTGCGCATCGAGGCCATCGGGCTGGAGCGCGACCGGGCCCGGCGTGCCGACCAGGAGAAGAGCCGCTTCCTGGCCATCGCCAGCCACGACCTGCGCCAACCGGTGCACGCGATCGGCCTGTTCGCCGCAACGCTCGAGAAGCGGGTGCAGGGCAGCGACCAGGAGCCGCTGGTGCGCAACATGATCCGCGCCATCGACGGACTCGACCGCTCGTTCAACGCCATGCTCGACGTCTCGCGCCTGGACGCCGGCACGATCGAGCCCAACGTGCAGCGTTTCGCGCTGCGCGACCTGTTCCGGCGCCTGCACATGCACTTCGCCGGCCAGGCCGAGGCGCGCGACCTGGGGTTGCGCTTCTCGCCGGGCGGCAAGTCGGTGTCCAGCGACCCGCAACTGCTCGAGCGCATCCTCGGCAACCTGGTGCAGAACGCCCTCAAGTACACCGAGCGCGGCGGCGTCGTCGTCGTGGCACGCAGCACCCGCACGCACCTGAACGTCGAGGTCTGGGACACCGGCTCGGGCATCGCCGAGCCCGACCTGGCGCGCGTGTTCGACGAGTTCGTGCAGGTCGGGCGCGGCGAGCGCGCGCGCACGCAGGGGCTGGGCATGGGCCTGGCGATCGTCAAGCGCCTGTCGCGGCTGCTGGGCCATACGCTCACCGTCGCGTCGCGGCCGGGCCAGGGCACGATGTTCCGGGTCGGCATCGCGCTGGGCGGCCTCGGCGACCTGCAGGACGCCACCGCCGCGGCCGACACGCTGCCGATGGAGGTCAGCGACTCGCGCACCGTGCTCGTCATCGACGACGAGGAGGCGATCCGCGAGGGCCTGCGCCTGCTGCTCGAGGAATGGGGCTACGAGGCCATCACGGCCGGCTCGGCGCTGTCGGCCGAGCGTGCAATCGCGTCGCTGGCGATCGTGCCCGACCTGATCCTGTCCGACCTGCACCTGGGCGACGGCCCCGACGGCATCGCCGCGATCCAGGCCGTCCGGCGCCAGTGCGGCCACGACGTGCACGCCGTGCTGATCACCGGCGACACCACGCCCGAGGAGATGCGCCGCGTCACCGAGAGCGGGCTGCCGGTGATGTTCAAGCCGGTGCAGCCGCGCAAGCTCTACAACGCCCTGCGCGGGCTGATGTCCTGAATCCGGGGGAGACGCCCTGCGGCGTGAAATGACTTTAGGCCAATGTGCACCGGAGGGTGCGGTTCTAGAGTCGGCGCATCGATTCCATCCTGCGCCCCCCGGCGTCCCGCCCGTGCTCGACATCGAACCGCTGTTGACCGCCCTCGAAGGCCCTGCGCCTTGCGGCGCCGACCCCGAGTACGACCCGGCGTTCGTGGCCTTGGCCGAGGCCGGCGCCGGCAAGCCCGAGAACCAGTGGCGGGCCGCCCAGCCGCCCGAGTGGCCCGACGTGCTCGAACGCGCCCTGGCCCTGGCCGCGCGCACCCGCGACCTGCGCGTGGCCGTCTGGGTGCTGCGCGCCGCGGCCCGCGTTCAGGGCCTGGCCGGCGCCGCGGCGGGCCTGCAACTCGTCAACGGCCTGCTCCAGCGCCACTGGGAGGGGGTCCACCCGCAGCTCGATCCCGGCGAAGGCCACGACCCGACGGCGCGGGTCAGCGCGCTGTCCGCCCTGGTGCATCCGTCGGCCGGCCTGGCCGACCTGCGTCAGGCGGCATTGACCGATCGCAAGGGCAGCCTCACCGTGCGCGACCTGGAGCTCGCCTTCTCGCGGGCCGAGCCGATGCCCGGCGAGGCGGCGCCCACGCCCGAGGGCGCGCGCGCCGGGCTGGCCGAGGCGGTGCAGCAGCAGCCTGCGCTGCCGGCCGCGGCGCAGGCCGCCCGCCACGCGGCCGAGGCGATGGCCGCGTGCATCGCCGAGCGCGTGGGGGCGGCTGCCGACATCGATTTCGCCCCGCTCACCAGGCTGCTCAAGACCGTCGACGACGCCCTGCAGGGCGTCGTCGCGGCCGCGCCCGAGGGCGAGGCGCCGCCGAACGGCGACCTGCCGCGCACCGCACCGCGCGCCGCGGCGCCGGCCGGGGAGATCGCCTCGCGCGAGGACGCCATCGCCGCGCTGCAGCGCGTCTGCGACTGGCTCGAGCGCCACGAGCCGAGCCATCCCGCGCCGCTGCTGATCCGCCGCGCGCAGCGCCTGATGAGCAAGAACTTCCTCGAGATCATCCGCGACCTCGTGCCCGACGGTCTCGACCCGATCGAGAAGCTCGCCGGCATCGGCCACGAGTAGACCCGCGACAGACCCCCGACCCCCGCCCCAGGAGCCCGCCATGGCCACCAGCAGCCAGAAGTTCATCGCCCGCAACCGCGCGCCGCGCGTGCAGATCGAGTACGACGTCGAGCTCTACGGCGCCGAGAAGAAGATCCAGCTGCCCTTCGTGATGGGCGTGCTGTCCGACCTGTCGGGCAAGCCGGCCGAGCCGCTGCCGCCGGTGGCTGATCGCAAGTTCCTGACCATCGACGTCGACAATTTCGACGCCCGCATGAAGTCGATGAAGCCGCGCGTGGCCTTCCAGGTGCCCAACACGCTGACCGGCCAGGGCAACCTCGCGGTGGACATCACCTTCGAGAGCATGGACGACTTCTCGCCAGCCGCGGTGGCGCGCAAGGTCGAGGGGCTGCGCCAGCTGCTCGAGTCGCGCCAGCAGCTCGCGAACCTGCTTACCTACATGGACGGCAAGACCGGCGCCGAGGAACTGATCGCCAAGGTCATCACCGACCCGGCCCTGCTGAAGTCGCTCGCCGACGCGCGCAAGCCCGCCGCGGAATGAGCCTCTGAACCCCCACGACCCGACGGAGCACACCACCATGGCCGAAGAAAGCGCAGCCCAGAGCTCGGCGTTGCAGGGCATCGAATACCAGGGCGGCGAGTTCGCCGCGCTGCTGAACAAGGAGTTCAAGCCCAAGTCCGACGACGCCAAGACGGCCGTCGAGCAGGCGGTGCTGACGCTCGCGCAGCAGGCGCTGGCGCAGGCCAACGTGATCAGCAGCGACGTCATCGTCTCGATCGAATCGATGATCGCCGAGCTCGACCGGCGCCTGTCGCAGCAGGTCAACGCGATCCTGCACCACGCGGACTTCCAGCAGCTCGAGAGCGCCTGGCGCGGTCTGCACTACCTGGTGAACAACACCGAGACCGACGAGATGCTGAAGATCAGCGTCATGAACATCTCGAAGCTCGACCTGGGCAAGACCCTCAAGCGCTACAAGGGCACGGCCTGGGACCAGAGTCCGCTGTTCAAGAAGGTCTACGAGGAGGAGTACGGGCAGTTCGGCGGCGAGCCCTTCGGCTGCCTGATCGGCGACTACTACTTCGACCACAGCCCGCCCGACGTCGAACTGCTCGGCGAGATGAGCAAGGTGGCGGCCTCGGCGTTCGCGCCGTTCATTGCCGCGGCCTCGCCGACGCTGATGCAGATGAGCTCGTGGCAGGAACTGGCCAACCCGCGCGACCTGACGAAGATCTTCACGACCCCCGAATACGCGTCGTGGCGATCGCTGCGCGAGTCGGACGATTCGCGCTACATCGGCCTGGCGATGCCGCGCTTCCTGTCGCGCCTGCCCTATGGCTCCAAGACCAGCCCGGTCGAGGAGTTCGACTTCGAGGAAGAGACCGGCGGCGGCGAGCACGGCAACTACACCTGGGCGAACTCGGCCTACGCGATGGGCGTCAACATCAACCGGGCCTTCAAGCTCTACGGCTGGTGCACGCGCATCCGCGGCATCGAGTCCGGCGGCGCGGTCGAGGGCCTGCCGACCCACACCTTCCCGACCGACGAGGGCGGCGTCGCGATGAAGTGCCCGACCGAGATCGCCATCAGCGACCGGCGCGAGGCCGAACTCGCGAAGAACGGCTTCATGCCGCTGCTGCACCGCAAGAACTCCGACTTCGCAGCCTTCATCGGCGCCCAGTCGCTGCAGAAGCCCTTCGAGTACGACGACCCCGACGCCACGGCCAACGCCAACCTGTCCGCGAGGCTGCCGTACCTGTTCGCGACCTGCCGCTTCGCGCACTACCTGAAGTGCATCGTGCGCGACAAGATCGGCTCGTTCAAGGAACGCGACGACATGGCCAAGTGGCTGAACAACTGGATCATGAACTACGTCGACGGCGACCCGGCGAACTCGTCGGAAGTCACCAAGGCGCAGAAGCCGCTCGCGGCAGCACAGGTCGTCGTCGAGGAAATCCCGGGCAACCCCGGCTACTACAAGTCGAATTTCTACCTGCGGCCGCACTACCAGCTCGAAGGGCTGACCGTGTCGCTGCGCCTGGTCTCCACGCTGCCGTCCAACAAGAAGGCGTGAGACCCCGTCTCCCCTGCGTCCACCCATCGCAACCCACCGTCCCGCATCCCCGGGATTCCAAGGAGTCAGCATCATGTCGATCGACACCCACATCAAATTCGACGGCGTCGAAGGCGAGTCTTCCCACGCAGACCACAAGGGCGAAATCGACGTCCTGTCGTGGAAGTGGGACGTCACCAACGCCAGCAGCGCCGGCAAGGGCGGCGGCTCGGGCCTGGGCAAGGCCACGCCCGGCGCCTTCGTCTTCACCCACGCCTACGACAAGGCCTCGCCGGTGCTCGCCAAGAACTGCGCGTCGGGCAAGCACTTCGCCACCGTCGTGCTCACCGCGCGCAAGGCCGGCGAAGGCCAGAAGGACTTCCTGAAGATCACGATGAAGGAGGTCTTCGTCACCGCGCTCGAGCCCTCCGCCGGCGAAGACGGCGAGATCAGCGAAGAGGTCCAGGCCAGCTACAAGGACATCGAGTTCGCCTACAAGCCCCAGGACGACAAGGGCGGCCTGGGCGGCGAGGTCAAGTTCGGCTGGGACACCGCGACCACCGCGGTGCGCTGAGCCCCTGTCGCCCGCCGTGCCGCGTGCCCCGCGGCACGGCCATTCCCGAGGGACCACCATGCCAGTCCAGATCGGTGAACTGACCGCCACCGCCGCCGGTTCGAGCGAGATGTTCCTCGCGGTGCAGACCAAGCGCGCCGGCAAGGTCACCGGCGAGTCGGTGGCCGCCGGCCACGAAGAGGAGATCCAGCTCACCGGCTGGACCTGGGGCGTGGCGGCGAGTTCGGCCGTCGGCTCCACGCAGGCGACCGGGCGGCGCTCGTACAAGGCGCTGACCGTGTTCAAGTCCATCGACGCGGCGACCACCCCGCTGATGAGCGCGCTGGCCACGAACGACGAGGTCAAGGAAGCCAAGCTGACGATGCGCCGCGCGGGCACCGACCAGGCCGACCACTTCAGCATCACCCTCACCGGCGCGCGCGTGGTGTCGATCGACCACGTCGCCTCGGCCGACGGCTCGACGGTCGAGACCGTGGGCTTCACCTTCACACGGGTGCACGTCGAGTACTACCCGCAGCTCGCCACGGGGGCGCGCGGCGGCGGCCGCAGCTTCGACGACGAGTACCTGCTCGGGGGCGGATCGTGAACGCGGCCTCCGCCCAGCTGCTCGCCGCGGGGCGCCCGCGCGAGGCGCTGGCGCTGCTGCAGGCGCAGGTGCGCGAGCAGCCCGGCGACCCCAAGCTGCGGGTCTTCCTGTTCCAGCTGCTGTGCGTGCTGGGCGACTGGACCCGCGCCCTCGGCCAGCTCCAGGTCTGCGGCGAACTCGACGCCGGGGCGCTCGCGATGGTCAACACCTACCGCAGCGCGATCGAGTGCGAGCTGGTCCGCGAGGCGGTGTTCGCCGGAACCACGACGCCGATGGTCTTCGGCAAGCCGCAGGGCTGGGTGGCCCTGCTGGTCGAGGCGATGCGGGTCGACGCGCAGGGTGACCCCGCGGGCGCGGCGCGTCTGCGCGCCCAGGCCTTCGAGGAGGCCGCGCCGTCGCCGGGCACGATCAACGACGAGCCCTTCGAGTGGATCGCCGACGGCGACTCGCGCCTCGGCCCGGTGCTCGAGGCGGTGATCAACGCGCGCTACTGCTGGGTGCCGTTCGAGGCCCTGGCGCGCGTCGCGATCGAGGCACCGACCGACCTGCGCGACATGGTCTGGGTGCCGGCGCATCTCGGCTTCGTCAACGGGGGCGAGTCCGTGGCACTGCTGCCGTCGCGCTACCCGGGCACGGGTGCAGTCGACGACGGCGCGCTGCAGCTCTCGCGCCGCACCGAGTGGCTCGAGATCTCCCCCGGCCAGTACCGCGGCCTCGGCCAGCGCCTGATCACCACCAGCGCCGCCGAGGTGGGACTGCTCGACGTGCGCGAGATTGTGCTGGGCGCCACGGCGGTGGTCGCGGACGGCGAGGCCTGAATGGCCATCGCCGACCCGCGCGACCGGCTGCAGCCGGCGCTGCTCGACCGCCTGGTCGACGAGTCGACCGACGCTCGCGCTGCCGCCACCGACGACGACCGTCGCGTGATGACCAAGGCGCAGCTGCGCCAGGCCGTGCTGCGCGACCTGAACTGGCTGCTGAACGCGGTCCAGCCCCTGGGCTCCGCCGCGGCGGCCTACCCGGGCGTGGCCGACAGCGTGCTGAACTTCGGCCTGCCGGCCATGGCCGGGCAGCTCGCCTCCAAGATCGACGTCAGTGTGCTCGAGCGCACGATCCGGCAGGCCATCGAGCGCTACGAGCCGCGCATTCTGGTCGACACGCTGGAGGTCCATGCCATCGAGGCAGACGACGTGCTCGCCACGCACAACGTCATCGAGTTCCAGATCCGCGGCCACCTCTGGTCGCAGCCGGTGCCGCTGGAGGTGCTGCTGCGCACCCGGCTCGACCTCGAGGCCGGCCAGGTCGAGGTGCGCGACGTGGCGGCCGCCGCGCCGTCGCGCATGCTCTGAACGCCATGGACCCGCGGCTGCTGCGCCTGTACAGCGACGAACTGACGCACCTGCGCGAAGTCGGCGGCGAGTTCGCACGCGAGTTCCCGCGCATCGCCTCGCGCCTCGGCCTCGAAGGCATGGAGGTCGCCGATCCCTATGTCGAGCGGTTGCTCGAGGGTTTCGCCTTCCTCGCGGCACGGGTGCAGCTCAAGCTCGAGGCCGAGCAGCCGCGGCTCATCGCCCACCTGCTCGAGGCGATGTACCCGAACTTCCTCGCGCCGGTGCCGTCGATGATGGTGGCGCGGCTGCACGTCGACCCCACCGACCCGAACCTGACGCGTGGCCACACCGTGCCGCGCGGCAGCGGGCTCGAGGCCGTGCTGGCACGCGGGCAGGACACGCATTGCGAGTTCCGCACCGCCCAGGCGGTGACGCTGTGGCCGATCGAGCTCGTCGACGTGCGCTGGTTCAGCCAGGCGCCCGACCTGCCGATGGCGCGTCTTCCGCAGGCACAGGGCGCCCGGGGCGGGCTGCGCATCCGGCTGCGCACCGGCGGCGGCCTGCCGTTCAGCCAGCTGGGGCTCGACCGCCTCGTCTTCCACTTCGCCGCCGGCAACGACCTCGCCTGCCGCCTGCACGAGCTGGTGCTCGGGCAGGGCCTGGGCACCTGGGTGGGCGGTGACGCGGCGCATGCCGGCGAGCGCTGGCGCGACGCGTCCAGCCTGCGCCCGGTGGGCTTCGAGGCCGACGAGGCGCTGCTGCCCGAGACGCGCCGCACGTTCTCGGGGCATCGCCTGCTGCAGGAGGTCTCGGCGCTGCCGCAGCGGCTGCTGTTCTTCGAGTTCGGCGACCTGGCCGCGCGCCTGGCCGAGGTCCACGGCGACGAGGTCGAGCTCGTCGTGTTCTGTTTCCGCGGGGATCCTGCGCTGGAGTCTTTGGTGGACGCCGGGAGCCTCGCGCTTTTCTGCACGCCGGCGGTGAACCTGTTCCCCAAGCGGCTCGACCGGGTCGTCGTCGGGCCCGGCGCCTGGGAGTTCCACGTCGTGCCCGACCGTGCGCGGCCGATGGACTTCGAGGTGCACCACCTCGACAGCGTCGTCGGGCACGGCACCGGCCGCGTGGCGCTGCAGGACTTCCAGCCGATGTACGCGGCCACGCACGACGCCCCGGCCAGCGCCTACTACACGCTGCGCCGCGAGCCGCGACTGCTCTCGCCGAAGCAGGTGCAGCAGGGACCGCGCTCGTCCTACGTCGGTGACGAGGTCTACCTCAGCCTCGTCGACCCGCGGCATGCGCCGTACCGCGAAGACCTGCGCCAGCTCTCCGTCGGCGGGTGGGTGACCAACCGGGACCTGCCGGCGCTGCTGCCGCAGGGCTCGGCCTGGCGGCTCGACGCGGCCGGCCCGGTGACCCGCGTGGAGGCGCTGCGCGGGCCGACGCGGCCGGTGTCGCGCCGGCCGGTGGGCGAACTGGGCTGGAGCCTCGTCAGCCAGCTCTCGCTGAACCACGACACGCTGGTCGGTGCGACCCCGGCGCACGCCGCCGCCGTCCTGCGCCGTCAGCTGATGCTGTACGGCGCGCCCGAGGACGGCACCTGGACGCGGCAGGTCGAAGGCGTGCGCGGGCTCGACGCGCGCACCGTCGTGCGTCGGTTGCCGTTCGCCGGGCCCCTGACCTTCGGCACCGGCCTCGAGGTGCAGCTCGAGCTCGACGAACTGGCCTACCAGGGCACCAGCGCCTACCTGTTCGCCAGCGTCGTCGAGCGCTGGGTGGCACGGCATGCGGCCCTCAACACCTTCACCCAGCTCGTGCTGCGCACGCCCCAGCGCGGCGAGGTGGCGCGCTGGAAGCCGCGCCTGGGCCTGCGGGAGCTGCTGTGAGCGCCGTCGACCCGCGGCCCGCGCTGCGCGCGCTGTTCGAGGCGGTGCATGCCGCGCCGCACGAGCACGACTTCTTCGCGCTGCTGCGGCGCGTCGAGTCGCTGCAGGCCGGCCCGCGCTTCGGCCGCGCGCTGCGGCCGTCGCAGGAGGCGCTGCGCCTGGGCCAGAAGCCCGAACTGGAGTTCGCGGTCGCGCCGCTGGGCGGGCTGGACCAGCGCGGCCCGGGGGCGCCGCGGCTGGACGTGCGCTTCTTCGGCCTGTTCGGCCCGCAGGGGCCGCTGCCGCTGCACCTGACCGAGCACGTGCGCGAGCGCTCCCGCCACCACAACGACCCCGGCACCGAGCGCTTCTTCGACCTGTTCCACCACCGCTTGCTGTCGCTGTTCTACCGGTCCTGGGCGCAGGGCCAGCCCACCGTGCAGCATGACCGGCCGGCCGACGACCGTTACGCCGCGTGGCTGGCGGCGAGCTTCGGCGCCGACGGGCTGTCGCCGCCGGGCGATGCCCTGCCGCCCACCGCGCGACTGCACCAGGCCGGCCTGCTGGGCTCGCGCAGCCGCCACCCCGAGGGCCTGGCGAAGATCCTGTCGCGGCACTTCGGCGTGCCGGTGCGGGTGCAGGAGCACGTCGCGCACCGGCTGTCCATCGACCCGGCCGAGCGCTCGCGCCTGGGGCTGGCGCGCAACCGCCCGGAGCGTGCCGCCGCAGCAGCCGCGCGACTGGGGCACGACGCCACGCTGGGGCAGCGCGTGTGGGACCGGCAATGCCGCTTCCGCATCGTGCTGGGCCCGCTGACGCTGGCGCAGTACCGCGCCTTCCAGCCCGGCAGCGACGCGTTCGAGGCGCTGCGCGCCTGGGTGCGGCAGGTCGTCGGGCTCGACCTGCACTGGGACCTCGAGTTGCGCCTGGCCCGCGCGCAGGTGCCCGAGCCCCGCCTGGCCCACCGCCTGCAGCTGGGCCGCACCGCCTGGCTGGGCCGGCGCGCGCGCGATCGCGATGCCGGCGACCGCGGCGACCTGCGATTGCGGCCCGAGTCCCGCCCCGAATTCCCCGCCTCCACCGGAGCCTGACGATGACCGAGATCTCGCGCGCCGCGTTGTTCGGCAAGCTCAACCCGCTGGCCTACAAGGCCATCGAGAGCGCCACCGTGTTCTGCAAGCTGCGCGGCAACCCCTATGTCGAGCTGCAGCACTGGCTGGTGCAGCTGATGGGTGCGCCGGACGCCGACCTGCACCGCATCGTCAAGCGCTTCGACATCGACCCGGCGGCGCTCGCCGCCGACCTGACGGCCTCGCTCGACCGGCTGCCGCGCGGCGCGAGTTCGGTGACCGACCTGTCGAGCTGGGTGTGCGACGCGGTCGAGCGCGCCTGGGTCTACGGCTCGCTGATGTACGGCGACGTGCAGGTGCGCAGCGGCCACCTGGTCATCGGCCTGCTGAAGACGCCGGGCCTGCGCCCCGGGCTGATGGCGATCAGCCGCCAATTCGAGCGCATCAACCTCGACACGCTGACCGCGGAGTTCAGCAAGATCGTCGCCGGCTCGCCCGAGGACGGCCAGCGCCCGGCCGACGGCAGCGGCGCGGGCGAACCGGGCGAGGCCAGCGGCGCGATCGCGCCGGCGGCGATGGGCAAGCTCGAGGCGCTCAAGCGTTTCGCGGTCGACCTGACCGAGCGCGCGCGGCAGGGCGACATGGACCCGGTGACCGGCCGCGACGAGGAAATCCGCCAGATCATCGACATCCTGATGCGGCGGCGCCAGAACAACCCCATTCTGACCGGCGAGGCCGGTGTCGGCAAGACCGCGGTGGTCGAGGGCTTCGCGCAGCGCCTCGTGCGCGGCGACGTGCCGCCGCAACTCAAGGACGTCTCGCTGTACGGCCTCGACGTCGGCCTGCTGCAGGCCGGCGCGAGCATGAAGGGCGAGTTCGAGAGCCGACTGCGCTCGGTGATCGACGAGGTGCAGTCGTCGGCGAAGCCGATCATCCTGTTCATCGACGAGGCCCACACCCTGGTCGGTGCCGGCGGCGCGGCCGGCACCGGCGATGCCGCCAACCTGCTGAAGCCGGCGCTGGCGCGCGGCAAGCTGCGCACCATCGCCGCGACGACCTGGGCCGAGTACAAGAAGCACATCGAGAAGGACCCGGCGCTGACGCGCCGCTTCCAGGTCGTGCAGGTGCCCGAGCCGGGGGAGGACAAGGCGGTGCTGATGCTGCGCGGCGTCGCCTCGGTGCTCGAGAAGCACCACCGCGTCGTGCTGCTCGACGAGGCCATCGCCGCGGCGGTGCACCTGTCACACCGCTACATCCCGGGGCGGCAGCTGCCCGACAAGGCGGTCAGCGTGCTCGACACCGCCTGCGCCCGCGTGGCCGTGAGCCAGCACGCCACGCCGCCCGAGCTCGAGGACAGCCAGCGCCGGCTCGAGTCGCTGCAGATCGAGCGCGACATCGTCGCGCGCGAAGAGGCGATCGGCATCGACGTGCAGTCGCGCAAGGCGCACATCGTCGCGGAGATCGACGCCGAGACCCAGCGCCATGCGACCCTGGTGGCGCGCCACCACGACGAGAAGGCCCTCGTCGACCGCCTGCTCGAGGTGCGCGCGATCCTGCGCGAGTCGGCCGCGGCGCCGCCGGCCGACGCCCCCCCCGCCAGCGCGGCCGAGGCTCCGCCCGTCGCCCCGGCCGAGCCTGCGGCCGCCGCGCCGGCCGTCGACCGCGACGCACTGCTGGCCGAGCTGGCGACGCTGCAGACGCGCCTGGCCGAACTGCAGGGCGAGACGCCGATGATCCTGCCCAGCGTCGACGAGCAGGCCGTGGCCAGCGTCGTGCAGGATTGGACCGGCGTGCCCGTCGGGCGCATGGTGCGCAACGAGGTCGAGGCGGTGCTCAAGCTCGCGGACACGCTCAACGAGCGCGTGGTCGGCCAGAAGCACGCGCTCGAGATGATCGCCCGGCGCATCCAGACCTCGCGCGCCAAGCTCGACAACCCGAACAAGCCGATCGGCGTGTTCATGCTGTGCGGACCCTCCGGCGTCGGCAAGACCGAGACCGCGCTCGCGCTCGCCGAGGCGCTCTACGGCGGCGAACAGAACGTCATCACCTTCAACATGAGCGAGTTCCAGGAGGCGCACACCGTCAGCACGCTGAAGGGCGCGCCGCCCGGCTACGTGGGCTACGGCGAGGGCGGGGTGCTGACCGAGGCGGTGCGCCGCCGGCCCTACAGCGTGGTGCTGCTCGACGAGATCGAGAAGGCCCATGCCGACGTGCACGAGATCTTCTTCCAGGTCTTCGACAAGGGCTGGATGGAGGACGGCGAGGGCCGCGTCATCAGCTTCAAGAACACGATCATCCTGCTGACGAGCAACGTCGGCAGCGACGAGATCATGGCCATGTGCCGCGACCCCGAGCTCGTGCCGGGCGCCGAGGCCATCGCGCAGGCGCTGCACGCGCCCTTGCGCAAGGTCTTCCCGGCGGCCCTGCTCGGCCGCCTGGTCGTGATCCCGTACTACCCGCTGTCCGACGAGGTGATGGCCAACATCGTGCGCCTGCAGCTCGGCCGCATCGGCCGGCGCGTCCAGCAGAACCACGGCGTGCCGTTCGAGTACGGCGACGAGGTCGTGAAGCTCGTCGTCTCGCGCTGCACCGAGGCCGAATCGGGAGGCCGCGTGATCGACGCGATCCTGACGAACACCGTGCTGCCGCGGATCTCGCTGGAGTACCTCGGCCGGCTGGCCAGCGGCAGCGCGATGAAGGCGGTGCGCCTGTCGGTGAAGGACGGCGACTTCGACTACGCCTTCGACTGAGCCGGCGTGCCTGAAGCCAGGATGCCTGCGCCGGGAGGCCAGGGCCCCGGGCTGCTTCGACGCCTTCCGAGATCAGGCCGGCGGCGCGCCGTCGACCCAGTCGAAGCCGGCGCGTGCGGCCTCGGTCTGCAGCGCGGCCAGCAGCCGCTCGACCCACCCGCCGTCGATCGCCAGCAGCCCGGCCACGTCGCCGTCGACCCCCGGCCTCAGCACGGCCTCGACGCCGACCCCGCGCAGCGCGGCCGCGTCGCGCAGCCCGCCGGCGTCCATCAGCGCCAGCACCTCGGCCACGCCCAGGTCGGGCGGCGGCGATCCCGGGGCGGACAGCAGCGCGACCTGGGCCTGCCGCCCCCACGCCAGCTGCGCGTCGTCGAACAGGCGCCGCACCGAGGCCTCGCGGCGCGTCGAGCACAGCGCCAGGCGAGCGGTGCCGCCGAGCCGCGCGCGCCAGCCGGCCTCTGCGTGGCGCACGGCATCGCCGTCGACCTCGGTCCAGGCGGCGTCGGCCGTCGCCGGGCCCGGCCATGAAGAGCACGGGAAGGTCGTGCGTGCGCACCCGGCCAGTGCACGCGACCAGAGGCCGGCGACCGCCGCGTCGGGCCCGGCATCGACGGCGTCATCGGCAAGGTCCCAGCCGACCAGCGTCCACGCCGTGCCCGCCGGCGCCTCGCCGAGCTGGAAATGCGCCTCCACCGGGGCGCGTTGCACCCAGATCCGGCGGCGCGGGCTCATCGGCGCTCCGGGGTCATGGCGCGGCCACCTCGGGCAAGGGCGTGAAGCGCGTGCCCTCGGCCCAGTCGAACACCTCGCCGGCGACCACCGTGCCCGATTCGTAGCCCGCGTAGCCGCCGACGATGCACCCGACGACGCCACCGGCCGCGCTGCCCAGCGGCGAGGCCAGGCTGCCGAGCGCGGCGCCACCCGCGCCGACGACCTTGCACCCGGCCCAGGCCGCGGCCCAGGCCACGACGACCTGCGAGGCGCGCCGGATCGGTCGATCGGCCTGGACGATGGACACGCCGTCGATCACCGCGCCGACCACGAGCAGCGCGCGGCCGAGATGGCGGAAGGCCTTGGCGGCGCGGTAGGCCGCGGCGCCCGCCCGGCCGGCCGGTGCGTGGTTGGCCAGCCCGAACTGCTGCGAGGTGCCGGACTGGTTCCAGTGGTAGTCGATCGACTTCGTGCGCACGTTGTAGCCGTGGTCCAGGCGCAGGTGGCGGCGCCCGCTGGCGTCCTGCAGGAACAGCGTCGACGTCGAGCCGCCGCGGGGCTGCCAGCCCCGCGGCCGGAACTCGATGCACAGGCCGTCGCTGCCGGGCAGCGGGATGCGCACGACCGAGGGCGCGCCCAGCGCCACCGGCACCGAGCCCGTCCAGGGTGCCGAGGCCGCCGCCGTGGGCGCACGCTGCGCCGGCGCCACGCGCAGCGGCCCGGGCGCGGGCGTGGCGGTGCGCGCCGCGGTGCCGGCGTCGGGGCGCTCGTGCTGGGTGTCGCCCAGCGCCGGGATGCGATAGCCGCTCATGGAGGGGAGGCGTGCGGCGGCACGGGGCCGCGGGCGGTGATGATGCACCGGCGGCGCCGCGCGGCGGCCATGACTTTGGTCGCTGGGCCGCCGGTCGAGGGCCCCGTACCGTCGGCACTCGACAGCCCCCGCGCGCCATGGACGTCCACGACCCCCTGCCGGAGACCGACGGTGCCGAGCCCGCCGACGCCGAGCGCACGCTCGACCTGGCCGGAGCGCTGGCCTGGCTCGGCGACCTGATCCGTGCCGAGCGGCTGGACGAAGCCGACCAGCTCGCCGCCGCCGTCCTCGAACACTGGCCCGACGAGCCCGACGTCCTGCACTTCATCGGCCTGCTGCGCCATGCCCAGGGCGACGGCGAGGCGGCGGTCGCGCTGATCCGGCGCGCCATCGAGGGCCGGCCCGAGGCCAGCGCACCCTGGAACAACCTCGGCAACGTGCTGCTGACGCTCGGCCGCTTCGACGAGGCCGCGAGCGCCTACACCTGCAGTGCCGAGCTCGACCCGGCCGGCGCGCAGGCCTGGAACAACCTCGGCACGCTGCACCGCAAGCGCGGCGCGCTGGCCGAGGCCGAGGCCGCGTGCCGGCGCGCCCTCGAGGCCGACCCGGCCTTCGGCGACGCCTGGTACAACCTGTCGCAGGTGCTGATCGAGCGCGGCCAGGTGCACGAGGGCCTGATCGCCAACAGCCGCGCGATCGCGTCGTGGCCGCGCCAGCAGCAGTCGCGCGACCAGGTCATCCGCGCGCTGGTGCTGCTGGGCGAACTCGACCAGGCCGCGGCGCTGTACCGCGAGTGGCTCGCCGAGGAGCCCGACAACCCGGTCGCACGCCACCAGCTTGCCGCCTGCCAACGCGAGGCGGCGCCGGTGCGTGCGTCCGACGCCTATGTCGAGCGGGTCTTCGACAGCTTCGCGGCCAGCTTCGACGCCAAGCTCGCCAGCCTGGACTACCGCGCGCCGCAACTCGTGGCCGATGCGCTGGCCGCGGCACTGCCGCCGCCGGCGCGCCAGTTCGACATCGCCGACCTGGGCTGCGGCACCGGCCTCGTCGGCCCGCGGATCCGGGGCTGGGCACGGCACCTGGCAGGCTGCGACCTGTCGGTGGGCATGCTGCGCCAGGCGAAGCAGCGCCAGGTCTACGACGTGCTGCACAAGGCCGAGCTGGTGCACTACCTGGCCACGCAGCCCGGCGCCTTCGACGTGCTGGTCTCGGCCGACACGCTGTGCTACTTCGGCGACCTGGCGCCGGTGATGGCGGCGGCGCACCGCGCGCTGCGCGCGGGCGGCTGGTGGGTGTTCAGCGTCGAGGCCCTGCCCGACGGCGCCGACCCGTCGTGGCAGCTCCAGCCCAACGGCCGCTACGCCCAAACCCGGGGCCACGTCGAGGCGGCGCTGGCGGCGGCGGGGCTGGCGCCGGTGGCGATCACGCCGCAGCGCCTGCGGCTCGAGGCCGGCGAAGCGGTCGGCGGCTGGCTGGTCACGGCCGGGCGCGCCGACGGGTGACTTTCGTCGCTTGCCCGCCGGGCGGCGCTCGCGAACCATCCGCTACGACTCCCGCACCCCACGCGCGCCCATGGCCCAAGCCCCGATCACGCTGCACTCGCCCCTGCCGGACGAGACGCTGCTGTTCGAGTCGATGCACCACGCGGCCGGCCTGAGCATGCTCGGCGAGACGCAGCTCGCGCTGCTCAGCGACAAGGGCGACCTCGACCCGCTGAAACTGCTCGGCCACAGCGTCACCGTCAGCGTGGCCCAGCGCGACGACGCCAAGCGCCACTTCACCGGGCTGGTCACGCGCTTCGGCAGCGGCACCCAGCGCGGCCGCTTCTTCGCCTACCAGATGACGCTGCGGCCCTGGCTGTGGATGCTGACGCGCACCACCGACTGCCGCATCTTCCAGGACCTGACGGTGCCCGACATCGTCAAGAAGGTCTTCGAGGACCACCCGGTGGCGAACTTCGAGTTCAAGCTCTTCCGCAGCTACCGCAAGTGGGTCTATTGCGCGCAGTACCGCGAGAGCGACTTCAACTTCGTCGCGCGGCTGCTGGAGCACGAAGGCATCTACTGGTACGTCGAGCACGAGGACGGGCAGCACAAGCTGGTGCTCGTCGACGAGCACAGCGCCCACGATCCCGCGCCCGGGTGCGAGACGCTGCCGTACTACGCCAACGTCGACCAGGTGCCGCCGGACACCGACCACGTCTCGAACTGGCACTACGCCCAGGCCGTCAAGGCCGGCAAGGTGGCGCTGACGAGCTACGACTTCGAGCGGCCGTCGACCTCGCTGCGGGTGTCGGCGAGCAAGGCGCGCGACTACAAGCTGTCGGACCAGGAGGCCTTCGACTTCCAGGGCGACTACGTGCAGAAGGCCGATGGCCAGCAATGGGCCGACGACCGCCTCGACGAGGTGCAGACCGCCTTCGACAGCTGCGGCGGCGCGAGCAATGCGCAGGGCATCTGCGTGGGTCGGCTGCTCACGCTCGAGCGCCACCCGCGCGAGGACCAGAACCGCGAGTACCTGATCACGCAGCTGAGCGTGCGCGCCCACCTGCAGGGCTACGAGGCCGGCGCCGCCGAGGGCGGCTACCAGTGCGAGTTCTCGGCGATCCCGTCGGCGCAGCAGTTCCGCCCCGAGCGGCGTACGCCCAAGCCCTTCGTGCAGGGGCCGCAGACGGCCATCGTCACCGGCCCCTCGGGCGAGGAGATCCACACCGACAAGTACGGCCGCGTGAAGGTGCAGTTCCACTGGGACCGCCTCGGCGCGAACGACGCGAAGAGCTCGTGCTGGGTGCGCGTGAGCCACCCCTGGGCGGGCAAGAACTTCGGCGTGATCCACATCCCGCGCATCGGCCAGGAGGTGGTCGTCGACTTCCTCGAGGGCGACCCCGACCAGCCGCTGATCACCGGCCGCGTCTACAACGCCGAGCAGATGCCGCCCTGGGAACTGCCGGCGAACGCGACGCAGTCGGGCATCCTCACGCGCAGCAGCAAGGGCGGCAGCGCGGCCAACGCGAACGCGCTGCGCTTCGAGGACAAGAAGGGCGCCGAGCAGGTCTGGCTGCACGCCGAGAAGAACCAGGACATCGAGGTCGAGAGCGACGAGACCCACTGGGTCGGCCACGACCGCACCAAGACCATCGACCACGACGAGACCACGCACGTCAAGCACGACCGCACCGAGACGGTGGACAACGACGAGACGATCACGATCCACCACGACCGCAAGGAGCGCGTGGACAACAACGAGAAGGTCTCGATCGGCGTGAACCGCAGCGAGGACGTCGGCAGCAACGAAGACATCAGCATCGGCGCGAACCGCACCGAGAAGGTCGGCGCCAACGAGAGCATCACGATCGGCAGCAACCGCACGATCAGCGTCGGCGCCAGCGAGACCGCCACGGTCGCGCTGCAGCGCACGCATGCGGTGGGCATCAACGAGACGATCACGATCGGGGCGGCGCAGGAGGTGGCGATTGGGGCCGCGCAGAGCATCACGGTGGGGGCCAATCAGAGCACCAGCGTCGGTGTGAATCAGTCGAATTCGATCGGCGCGGACCAGACCACCAAGGTGGGCGCCAAGCAATCCAACACGATCGGCGCCGACCGCGCGCTGAGCGTGGGCGGCGCCCAGAACACCAGCGTGGCCAAGGCTCGCTCGACCAAGGTCGGCGAGGACGACGTGCTCAGCGTCGGCAAGAACCTGAAGATCGACGCAGCCGACTCGATCACGCTGACCACCGGCAGCGCGAGCATCTCGATGAAGAAGGACGGCACGATCGTCATCAAGGGCAAGGACATCACGATCGACGGCAGCGGCAAGATCAACGCCAAAGCCAGCAGTGACATCGTGATGAAGGGTTCGAAGATCCTGCAGAACTGAGCCTTCCGTCGATCCATCCGTTCAAACCGGAGTTAAACGCCGTGAATCCGAACGACCTGCCTGCCGACGCGACCGCAGCCGGCGCGTTGCTTGATGCCGAAGGCGAGGCGCTGTTGTCACCCTTGTTGCAGGGCGGGATGCACGTCTCGCGCGATGGGCCGTCGGCGAGTGCCTTCAGCGGAGTTGTCCTCGGCGAGTTGCTCGCATTGGCTGACGACCGATCGACGCCGCTGGTGCGCTTTCCGGGGCTGCACGGTGGGGGCGCAGCGCCTGCACGCAGCTGCGTCGACCTGCACGGCACGCACATTGGCTCGCCCGTCGTGCTGGTGTTCGAACAAGGCGACCCCGCGCGGCCGATCGTGGTGGGCGTGTTGCGCGGGCGGGCAGGGTGGCCCCTGGCGGACGTGGCGGCACAGGTCGAGGTTGATGCCGACGGCCAGCGCATGGTGGTCAGCGCCCGTGAGCAACTGGTGCTGCGCTGCGGGCAGGCGAGCATCACGCTGACGAAGGCCGGCAAGGTGCTTGTGGAGGGCAGTTACGTGCTCAGTCGGTCGACGGGCGTGAATTGCATCAAGGGCGGATCGATCCAGCTCAACTGACCTCCCGTCTGCATGTGGCTCATTTCGAACCAAACGCCGTTTGCGGCCGACTATGGCTGGCTTCGAGACGTGGCCGGCAACAAGATCTGGCTGGTCGTCGTGAAAGCGGCCTTCGACATCCAGCCGGACGGCAGATGCCGCCTCGCCGCCAAGAACGACCCCGTGCGGCAGATCGCCCAGCCGTATGGCGAGTTCGGAGAAACCAGCTTGCAGTACGAGTCGGACTTGTCATGGCTGAAACCTGCCACCGACATCCTCGTGCGCGGCGATGCCATCGCACCGGGCGACAGGCGGGTCAAGTCGGTCGATGTCGCGTTGCGCGCCGGCTCCATCCACAAGCGGCTGCGGGTCACTGGAGACCGCATCTGGGAGCGACACGTGCTCGGTTTGAAGATCTCTGATCCCCAACCGTTCGAGCGCATGCCCATCACCTACGAACGCGCCTATGGTGGCTGGGATCGCTCTTCTCCAGACCCACAGAACCACCGGCTCGACGACCGCAATCCGGTTGGCACGGGCTTTGCCGTCCGCGCCGAGACCTGCGATGGCATGCGGCTGCCGAATGTCGAACACCCCGCCGACTTGATCAGTGGCTGGAAAGACCGTCCGGCACCCGCCGGCTTCAACGCCATCGATTGCGCCTGGTCGCCCCGGCGCCAGCTTGCAGGCACGTATGACGAACAATGGCAAAGGACGCGCTTCCCGCTGTGGGCAGCCGATTTCGATCCACGATACGGCAACTGTGCCCCCAGGGACCAGCAAGCCGATGGCCACCTCGTGGGTGGAGAGCACGTCGAGGTGAGCGGGATGTCCGCGGCTGGGCTGCTGGCCTTCGACATACCCAGGGTGAGAATCGGGTTTCGCACGCGCTTCGGCAGCGAGCGCGTGGATCATGAAGGCCAGTTGTGCACCGTGATCATCGAGCCGAACAACGCTCGCCTGGTGCTTGCATGGCAGACCTCGCTCGTCTGCAACCGACGCGCCGACGAACTCGACGAGACGCTCGTGGTCGAAAGGCGGGCCGCATGATGAAAGCGAAGGCATGAGCCCGGCCATCAAGGTGTCCGCCTGGCAGTGCGGCGGGTTGGAACAGATCACGGTGGTTGGCGTGGGAGCCCGCACATCCATCGGTTCCAGTGCGCCCGCGACGGCGGCCGCGGTGCGCGGTGGCATCTCTGGTTTGTCACTTCATCCCAACTTTGTGGATCGTGGCGGCGAGCCGGTGTCCTTCGCAGCGGATCCGTTCATCGACACCGACACGCCTGTCGAGCAGCGCATTCTCGACATGCTGCGCGCAGCCGCGGCAGAAGCGCTGAACCCCACAGATTCGGGGGCACTGATTGCCCCGGACAGTTGCGTGCTGGCTCTGCCGGAGCCGAGGGCGGGTTTGCCTGCCAAGATGGATGCCAAGCTGTCTGCCGCCGTCGCGTCCGATCTCGGCCTGCCTTCGCAGGCCATTCGCGTTCTGCCGCGCGGGCATGCAGGCGGCCTCATGGCGGTGCAGGCTGCCGCCGAGTGGCTGGCGCAGGGCCGGTGCCAGGCCGTGCTGGTGGTTGGCGTGGACTCCTATCACGATGAGCAATCTCTCCGTTCTCTCGAGCTCCATCGCCGGCTCAAGACTAGTGACATCCGCGGCGGATTTCTGCCGGGTGAAGGGGCTGGCGCGTGTCTGCTCGTGCGGCAGGACATGGCCCGGCGTGCCGGCTTGTCTGCTCTTGCTCGCATCCAGTCCGGTGCCACGGCCCTCGAACCGAACCCGCTGCGTTCCAACGAGCCCAGCCTCGGCGAGGGGCTGACCGCTGTCATTGCGGCTGCCACGCAGAACCTGAAGCTGCCGCAGGAGCAGATCACCCTCACGTACTGCGACTTGAACGGAGAACGATTCCGCAACGAAGAGTTCGTCTTTACGCTGCTTCGCACTCAGTCCGCATTCCGCGATCCCAACGACTACGTGTCCCCGGCCGACTGCTGGGGCGATGTGGGGGCCGCATCCGGCCCGCTGTTCGTCGTGCTGGCCGTGGCCGCCAAGCTGCGCGGGCACGCCAAAGGCAGCCACCCGCTGCTTTGGGCCGCCTCGGACAGCGGCTATCGCTCAGCGCTCGCGCTCGCGCTCGAAGTCTAGGACGGCGGCATTCAAGATGATCAGCGTCGGCGTGAACCCGCCCAAGACTCCGGTGACCGAGGGCAGCATGGGCATGGCGCCCGCCGACGTCCCGAACGTCTGCAAGATGCCCGGCCCGCCGGCGCCCTTCATTCCGACACCGCTGCCAAACATCGGCCAGTCCCGCGACCGGCTCGACGATGCCACATCCACGGTCAAGATCGAAGGCAAGAAGATCGCCATCAAGGGCTCGTACTTCATGAGCCAACCGTCGCCCGATGTGGCGAGCCAGGGGACGGGGGGCGGCATCGTGTCGGCAAAGACGCAGGGCAAGACCGAGTTCGTGGCACCGGGTTCGATGGATGTGAAGGCCGAGGGCAAGAACATCCAGCTGCTTGGCGATGCGATGACCAACAATGGGTAACGCCTTAACCTCGCAGGAGAAGCAAGCGCCCAAACCCCCCGGCGCGCTGAAATGCGGTGACGTCGGCACCTACCGTGAACAAGGCAAGCAAAAGACCAACAAGCAGAACCGCGATCACGTTCCCGCCACGTCGTCGATGCTCGCAGCTGCAAAGAAGCATCCCGCTTCCGCGGGCCTGAAGGGCAAGCAGCTGAAGTGCTTCAACAGGTTCGTCAAAATGGATGCTCTGACGGTGGCCATCCCGGGAGGCATTCACAGGAAGCACAGCCGGACCTATGGCGGCAAGGGTGGGAACGCGCGGATCAAGAAAGACGTCCAGAACCTGGAGCAAGCGGCCAAGGACGACTTCGAAAAGATCGAGAAGCACCTTTCAGAGGAATGCCAGGCAAAGTACAAGGAAGCCCAGGCGAAGATCCTGGCTCAGCTGCCAGACAAGCATTTCCAAGAGTGTCGTGCCAAGGCCTTGGACCCGAAGCAATGCAAGTAGGCCAACCCTAGCCCACCCACGCGAAAGCCGCAGCCGGGAATCATCAGCATCAGGAGAACACCCAATGAGCATGGGAACGTGGATTGAACTTCTCGGCAAAAGCCAGGATGACCCGCAAGTCCAGGCGGCGCTGGCCGCCGCAGGTGTGAAGAAGATTCCCAAGCGCGACAAGGACGACTTCAGCGTGATCTTCGAACTCAAGGGCCATCACCTGTGGCTAGAGATGACCGACGAGGCCTATCACAAAGACTTGGAGGACCAAGACATTGGCGAAGGCCCGCTGATCTTGACCTCGGTGCAGGCCGTCCTCGGCAACGGCAAGGCGAAGGGCGGCTACCAGGGGGGTCTTCCCCTGGGGCTTGGTGCTGGAATGACGCAGGACGCGGTCCGGCAGTTGTTGGGCAAGCCTTCGACCATCGTCGATGACATTCCGGCCGACATCTGGATGCGCGACGGCGTGGAGGTGAACGTGACCTACACCCGGGCCCTTCAACTCCAGGCCGTGGCCCTGACCGTGCCCAGCGCAACCTGAGTCCGCACACCGCCGATGAACCCGACTGACCTGCTCGCGCTGTTGGGGCGCCCCGTCACCGACCCCCTGGTGGAGGCGGCGCTGCGTTACCACGCGGTTCGCAACCGGCCCGAAGTTGAAATCGATGACGAAATCGCCGACGGGCCTGTCGTCGAAACCCAGTCTTGGGTGAAGAATTCGCGTGGCGGGATCGAGTTCGGATTCGAAGACGAGGCCTCCTGGATCGGCCTCGATGAAACAGAGTTCGGCAAGCGGCCCATGCTGCTGACTCAGATCTACCTGTACGGGCAGCATCCCAACGTGCGTCCCTACCCTTATCTGCTGCCCTTCGGCCTCAAGCTCAGTGACGACCGCGCGACGGTCCGCCGGAAGATGGATGCGATCGGGTCCAACCGCCATTCCTACGTGCGCGACACCTGGGACATGCAAGGAAACCTGGTCGTCGTGAGCTACGCCGCAGGCGACAGCTGCATCGACTGCGTTCTGTGCGAGTTGATGGAGCCTCCATTGCCGCCGCTGGGCTATACGCTGGCTGCGCCACCGTCCATCGAAAGCCTTGTCGCCCTGCTGGGCATGGCCTTGAGCGACCCTGCCGTGGGCCAGACGCTCAATCCCCTGGGACTTCAGGACCACCTGGAGCAGATCCGCGAGACGAACACCTGCGACCTGTGCGATCCGCATGGCCTCATGGTCGAGTTCACCGCGGCGCGACCGGCACGAGGCGGCAAGGCGCAGGAGGCCTTGCTCATGGGCATGACCTTCTGCCGCGAACGCGAACTCGAGGCACGGGCGTGGCGGGGCGGCCTGCCGTTCGAACTGAGCTTCGAGGACTCGCCGGAGACGGCCGAGCGCAAACTGGGCCGGCCGCCCGACGAGCGCATGGACGATGACTACAGCGGCATTGCGCTGTGGCACGAACCGGACTTCTCGCTTCGCGTGTTCTACAGCACGGTGGAAAACCGCCTGGCGCGCGTCAGCCTCATCGCGCCCGGGGTCTGGAAGAGGGTTGAATGATCCCCCCTGAGCGGCCCGCGATCCACCGGGTCGTCTTGCAACACCTTGAGGACGCGGCGCACCTGCGGTCGGTGCGCGCACTGCTGCTTCGCGCACCGCACGTCAGGCTGCGCGACATCGAGCGCGCCGACGAACGCCTTTCGGCACACCTCGACGGCCTTTCCATCTCGGGCGATGCGGGCTCAAAGTTGAGCCGCTGCGCGCTGGAGGTGCCGGGCGTGGGCCAGATCTTCGTGTCGGCCGTGCTGGCGATCGAGCAACGCGACATGCCGCAGATCGAGCGACTGCTGTCCTTGCTTGACGCCGTTCCCGATGCGGAACGGGCCTTGACCTCGGCATTGGGGTGGATCGCTCCGGCGTCGCTGCGCGGGCTCACCCCTCAACTGCTGGCTGCGCCGTCTCCTCCGGCCCGGTGGTTGGGCCTGGCGGCCTGCGCTGCTCACCGCGTGGATCCCGGTGCCGCATTGGCGCAGGCCATGGCGCAGCCGCACGGAGGATTGGCTGCACGCGCACTGCGCGCCGCTGGCGAACTCGGCCGGGTGGATCTGCTGCCGGCATGCCTGGACCGACTGCAAGATGGGACTCCCGCGCTGGCATGGTCGGCAATGCGTAGCTCGTTGATGCTCGGAGACCGAGGCGCTGCCGTCCAGGCGCTGCGGGCCACAGCCACCTTGCCCGGTCCGGCACAACTCCACGCGTTGGCTTTGGCGCTCTTCACGTCCGATTCTGAAGGCGCCCGCGCCTTGCTCAAGCAACTTGCTGATCAGGGTGCGCCTTTGCGCACCCTGATCAAGGCCGCTGGCTGGTCAGGTGACTCGCAAGTGGTGCCATGGCTCTTCAAGCACATGGAAAGCACCGCCAATGCACGGCTTGCCGGCGAGGCCTTCAGTTTCATCACCGGCCTTGACCTGGCTTGGCTGCACCTCGATCGCGATGCACCGGAAGGTGTCGACACAGGACCTACCGACGACCCCAACGACGACAACGTGGCCCTCGATGACGACGAGAGCCTTCCCTGGCCCGATGTCGAGAAGATCGATGCGTGGTGGCGCGTGAATGGCTCGCACTTGCCGCCCGGCACGCGCAACTTCGCAGGCAAGCCGCCGTCGCCGGCGCACTGCATCGCCGTGCTTAAGTCCGGCTTGCAGCGCCAGCGCATTGCCGCGGCCGAGTACCTGTGCCTGCTGGTGCCCGGCAGGCCGCTCTTCAATGTGGCCGCGCCTGCATGGCGGCAAAGACGGCTGCTGGCGCTGATTGGCGCGTGAACCCGATGCACCTCCTGCTGTTTGCCGGCTGGCGCTGCCTGAATGCCGGTACGCCCATCGCACAAGCCAAAGCTTGGCTGATCGCCGACGGCATCTTTTCATGGCGGCGGCGTGGCCGTGGCACGATTACCCGCGAATACGCTGACCGAGGATCCCGCGATGGATATGCTCATCAGGCTTTTCACCCTGCCGACTTCGCCTTCGCGGCCCCTTCCCGATGGCATCACGCTGCGAAAGCCGATCGGCCCCGAACACGATTTGCTGATCGCCTGGATCGCCGAGCCCTTCGGCCCAGGCTGGGCCAGCGAGGCGCGCGTGGCGTTGGCGAATCGCCCGATGAGCGCGTACATCGCACTTCGAGATCAGGACCTGCTCGGCTTCTGCTGCTACGACGCCACCGCCCGCGGCTTCGTCGGCCCGATCGGCGTGGCCGAGGAGGCGCGTGGCACCGGGATCGGCGCGGCGCTGCTGCTCGCCTGCCTGCACGACATGCGCACGATGGGCTACGGCTACGCGATCGCCGGGGCGGTGGGGGCGCCGGAGTTCTTCCGCCGCGTCGCCGGCGCCACCGAGATCGAGGGCTCGACGCCCGGCATCTACCGCGGCATGTTGCGGCCCTGAGCCGGTGGTGCGGCGGCCGGGGCCGCGCATGACTTTCGGTCATTCCGCCGTCGCCCGCGCGCGGCGACGATGCGCGTCGAGACCCATCGCGCCATGCCCGACGACCCGACGCCACGCACCCCTGCCTCGCCGCCCGCGGCGGTGCCCGACGACGACGACGAGGTCACGCGCATCGCGCCGGTGACCGGTGCGAGCCATCCGCCGACCGTGCCGACACCGGCCGCGCCGCCCGCGGCCGCCGCGCCGACGCCGGTCGCGGCGGGTTCGCTGCCCGGCGACGCCGCGCCACGCAGCGGCGGCGCGCGCGCCGTCACCGAGACCCTGCCCGGCGCGGCCTCGGCCGGCCCGTCGGTGCGCCAGGTCGGGCGCTACACGATCCTCGAGCGCCTCGGGCGCGGCGGCATGGCCACGGTGTTCAAGGCGCACGACCCGGCCATCGGGCGCGACGTGGCGATCAAATTCCTGCACGCCTCGCTCAGCGAGGACGAGGAGTACCGCGAGCGCTTCCTGCAGGAGGCGCGTGCCGCGGGCGGCCTGTCGCACCCGAACATCGTCATCGTGCACGACGTCGGCGAGATCGACCACCGGCCCTACATGGCGATGGAGCTGCTCGACGGCGAGTCGCTTGCCGACGTGATGGCCGGCGGCCAGCCGATGCCGGTGCGCGACGTGGTCATCATGGGGATCCAGCTCGCCCGGGCGCTCGGCTACGCACACGCGCGCGGCATCGTCCACCGCGACATCAAGCCGGGCAACCTGATGCGGCTGAAGGGCACGCAGACCGTCAAGGTCACCGACTTCGGCATCGCCCACGTCGAGTCCGCCGGCAAGGAGCAGCGCACGCGCGTCGGCGACATCCTCGGCACGCCGCAGTACATGTCGCCCGAGCAGGCGCAGGGCGAAACCATCGACGGTCGTTCCGACCTGTTCTCCAGCGGCATCCTGCTCTACCAGATGCTCACCGGCCAGCGGCCCTTCGCCGGCGACAGCATCGTGGCGCTGGCGATGAAGATCGCCAAGGACGACCCGGTGCCGATCGAGAAGCTGCGCCCGGACGTGCCGGCCTCGCTGCGACGCGTGGTCGAGCGCTGCCTGGCCAAACCGCGCGACCGGCGCTTCCAGACCGGCCAGGAACTGTCGGACGCGCTGTCGCGCGTGCTCGCCGAGATCGACGCCGCCGCGCTCGAACGCGACAAGCCGCGCATCGTGCCGCTGCGCGTGAAGTGGGCCGCGACCATGGCGCTGATCGTCGCGGTGGTGATGGCGCTGGCCGGCACGCTGATCACGCAGCGCCAGCAGGCCGCGCTGATGGGCCAGGTCATCGACAACGGCGCGGCGCTGTCGCGCTTCATCGCGGCGCAGAACGCGACCGCGGCGCTCGACGAGGACTGGGTCGCCGTCGACGTGTCGGTGCAGGAGATCATGAAGACCGGCGATTTCCAGAGCATCACCGTGGCCGACCCGAAAGGCGTCGTGCGTGCCTCCAGCGAGGCCGGTCGCGTGGGCCAGCCCTACGCGGCGCCGTCCGGCGAGGTGCTGGCGCAGCGCAGCGGCGGCGTCGGCGTGCGCCGCTACGCGGTGCAGGGCGAGCCGGTGCTCGGCTTCGAGGCGCCGATCGCGATCCAGGGCAAGGTCTTCGGCACCGTGGCGCTGGGGCTGACGGAGCGGCCGCTGGTGCAGGTGGCGCGCCTGTCGATCACGCTGATGGTGGTGCTGGCGCTGGTGACCGTGGGCGCGGTGGCGATCGCGATGTACTTCGTCGCGAACTGGTTCGCGCAGCCGATCCGCCTGCTCGGCGACTCGATGGGCGAGATCGCCAAGGGCCGCTTCGACCACCGCATCCGCGAGCAGCGGCGCGACGAGTTCGGCCTGCTCTACGCCGCGTTCGACCGCATGGCGCAGGCACTGCACGACCGCGAGGTCGGCGCCGGCGTGACGCCGACGACCTTGCGGCGCGCCGAGGCCGCCGCCGAGGCCCGGGGCGAGGCGGCGGCGGGCGAACGGGTCGAGCCATGACCTGCGTGGCCCGGCTGGCGGCCCGTGCCGGCCTGGCGCTGGGGCTTGCCCTCGTGCTGGCCGCGTGCGGCACGCCGCGTCGGCCGGCGCCGGAAGAAGACACCGTTGCGCGTGCCGCGGCCGCGCCCGTCGCCGAGCCCGCGGCCGGTGACGTGCTCGCCCGCAACGAACGCTTCCTGATCTACCTGCCGCGCCACGACGAGACGCTGGCGCAGGTCGCGCGCCGCTTTCTGGGCGACGACGACGAGGCCTGGCAGATCGCGGAGTTCAACGGCCTGTCGCGGCCGCAGGCGGGCCAGCCGCTGGTCGTGCCGCTGAAGCCGGTGAACGCCGTCGGGGTGACGGCCGAGCAGGTGCAATCCGTGCCGATCCTGTGCTACCACCGCTTCAGCGGCAGCGTCGCCGCCAGCGTGGGCGGCATGGCGGGCAAGATGGTCGTGGCCAGCACGAGCTTCGCGCAGCAGCTCGACTGGCTCGCGCGCAACGACTATCACGTCATCCGCCTGTCGCAGTTGCTGGGCTTCCTGGAGGGTCGCAAGCCCTTGCCGAAGCGCTCGGTCGTCATCACCATCGACGACGGCTACGAGTCGGTGCACCGCCATGCCCTGCCGGCGCTGCGCAAGCACGGCTTCCCGGCCACGGTGTTCGTCTACACCGACTTCATCGGTGCCGGCGACGCGCTCAGCTGGGCGCAGCTCCAGGAACTCGACGCCTCCGGCCTGATCGATGTCGAGGCGCACTCGAAGTCGCACCGCAACCTGATCGAGCGCGCGGCCGGCGAGACCGACGCGGCCTACCGCCAGGCCATCGAGGCCGAGACGCGCGTGCCGCGCGAACAGATCGAGCGCCGCCTCGGCCACAAGGTGCGCGCCTTCGCCTACCCCTACGGCGACGCGAACGAGGCCGTGCTCGAGGCGCTCGGGCGCCAGCCGTACACGCTCGGCGTCACCGTGAACCCCGGCGGCAACCCGTTCTACGCGCAACCGCTGATGCTGCGCCGGACGATGATCTACGGCGACCTCGACCTCGACGGCTTCAAGGCCAAGCTGCAGATCGCCCGGCCGATCGTCGCCCCATGAGCCGCGCCTTGCCCCGTGCGCTGCCCCGTGCCCTGGCCGTGCTTGCCGGCACGCTGCTCGCGGCCTGCGCCAGCCGCCCCCCGGAGGCCGTGCCCGAGGCGGAACCCGCGCTGCCGCCGATCGCCCCCGCGTCGCCGCATGCGGCCTTCGAGCAGAAGCAGCGCGACCGGGCGATGGCGCTGGGCCGCGACGGACGGCTCGCCGAGGCGGCGCAGGTCTGGGAGGTGCTGAGCCTGCTGCGACCCGACCAGCCCGAGTACCGCGAGCGCCTGGCCGACACCCGCCGGCAGATCGACACCGCGGTCGCCGAGCGCTGGCAGCGTGCCCAGGCGGCGTCGCGTCGCGGCGATGCCGACGCCGCCGTGGCCGCGTCCCTGGGCGTGCTGGCGCTGCAGCCCGGCCACGTGCAGGCCGCGGACACGCTGCGCGCGCTCGAGCGCGAACGCGTGCGCCGCACGCACCTGGGCAAGCTGTCGCGCCTGACGCTGACGCGTCGTGCGATCAGCGAAGCCGAGATGGCGCCGGTGGCGGCCTCGCCGCGCAGCGACCCCGGCAACGAGATCGAACACGCCTCGATGCTCGCCGGTGCCGGCGAGTTCGACGACGCGATCGCGCTGCTCGAGCGGCGCCTGTCGACGAACCCGCGAGACGACGCGGCGCGCCGGATGCTGGCCGACCTCTACGTGCAGAAGGTCCAGTCCCAGCCCGGCCTGGATCCGGCGGTGGCGTCGCGCTCGCTCGAACGCAGCCTGAAGCTCGACCCGTCGAACGCGGCCGCGAAGGCGCGGCTCGCGCAGCTGCGGGTGCCGGCGCGGGCCATCCCGCCCAAGGTCGCGGCCAGCGCGGCGGCGCGCTGACCTCGGGGGTGCCGCGGCGGACCGCCGGCGTCCGCGGGGGTCACTTCAACTTGTCGAGCCGCGTCTGCGCCTCCTGCTTGCGCAGTGCGGCGTTCGCGTTCGTCGGGTCGTAGCTCAGCACCTCGGACCAGGCCTGCACCGCGGCGGCGAAATCCAGGCGCGCGGTGGCCTCGCGGCCGCGGCGCTCGGCGCGCGCGATCAGCTCGCCGCGCATGCGCGCGACCTTGGCCGCGGCACCCGTCGCGCCCAGGCTGGCGGCTTGCTGGTACTCGCGGTAGGCCGCGGCCAGGTTGCCGGACTTCTCGGCCGCTTCGGCGTTGCGCATCGCCTGTTCGCCGGGGGAGGGCGGCGGCGGCGGCGCGGGCGGTGGCGGCGGCGGCGGTGGCGTGGGTGTCGGGGCCGGTGCCGGTGCCGGTGCCGGTGCCGGTGCGGCGGCGGGTGCCGACGCAGGTGCAGGCGCTGGCGCTGGCGCAGGCCGTGGCGCCGGCTCGGGCGGCGGCGCCGCCACGGGCTTGCCCGGCACGCGGATCGTCTGCCCGGCCGCCAGCTGGCGCGGCACCTTGATGTCGTTGTAGCGCGCGAGCACGTAGAACAGCCAGAGGTCGCCGAACTGACGCTTGGCGATGCTCGACAGGGAGTCGCCGGGGGCCACGCGATAGTTGAACGACTCGCGCCCGGCCAGCTGCGCCAGCAGCTCGGCCGGGTCGGCGTTCATCTGCCGTTCCAGGCTCTGGGCGTGCTTGTTGTTCGGGTCGAGCGCCAGGGCGCGCTGCAGGTCCTGCCGTGCCGGATCTTCGTTGCCGGCCTCGAGGTGTGTGAACGCGCTCTTGGCCAGGGCCTCGGCCTGCTGCACCTCGGCGGGGGTGGGCGGCACGCGCGGCGGTGCGGAGGGCGCCGAGGCGGCCGGGCTCGGCGGCCGTGTCTCGGGCGGGCCGCCGGGTGCGCCCCCTTCGGCGGCCGGCGGCGAAGGCGAGGTCGGCACCGGTGCGCAGCCGGCCACCAGGCCGGAAAGGGCGAACAGCAGGGCGGCACGCTTCATCGTCGAGCAGTCTGGGCGCAGGTCGGAACGGGTCATTGTGGGCCAGAACGACGGGGTCCGGCTCATCTGCCTTGAGCATCGTCGCCGCCGCGGCGCGGGATGACTTTCGGACCTGTCCCGCGGCCGGGCGTCGCGACAACATCGCAGCGATGCGACCTGCCCCACACCAGCGCCTTGTGCCCCGTTGAGCCGCGCAGATCCGGGCCATCGGCATGGACCCCCGCACCCTGTTCCCCTGGCTCGCGCTCGGCTTCGCGCTGCTCGCGGCCTGGCGCGTGCTGCGCGAGCGTCGCCTCGGGCCGGCCGCGCGCACCTGGGCGCTGCTGGCGGTGGTCTTCGCGGCGGTGTCCTGGTGGCTGCATGCCCGGGCCTGAGGCCGGGCCGGCGGGCGCGTGACTTTCGTTCATTGCCGCACCCTGGAGCGTGACGGAGCATGGCCTTCGACATCCCGACGGTGGCCCGTGCCGTGGCCGCCCCACCCCCACACGGACGGACGGCCATGACCCTGACGCTGAAGGCGGTCTCGCTCAACGAACAGCCGTTGAGCCAGCCCATCACCGCGCACTTCGACGCGCAGGGCGGCACCATCGGCCGGGCGGACGGGAACACGCTCGCGCTGCCCGATCCCGAGCGCCACATCTCGCGCTGCCAGGCCGAGATCCGCGGTGCCGGCGCGGGCTACACGATCCGCAACGTCGGCAGCGCCAACCCGATCCTCGTGCGCGGCGAGAGCCTGGCGCGCGGCGAGAGCACCACGCTCGCGCACCACGACAAGGTGCGCATCGGCGGCTACCTGCTCGAGGTGATCGACGACGACAGCGATGCCGCGTCGACGATCACCCGCGGGCGTGCCAGTGTCGAGGCGAGCGTGCCGCCGCCGCGGGCCACCCCTGCCGCCGGCACGGGAGGGATGCTGGGCGACCTCGCTGCGCCGCTGGCCGCGAGCAACCCCTTCGTCGATCTGCTCGGGCCGGCCGCGCCGCCGGCCGCCCGGCCCGCAGCGCGTGCGGCACCGGCGGCGCCGGTCGATCCGTTTGCCGACCTGATGCCGCCGGCCGCCGGCGTGGCCGCGGGCTCGGCGGGCTGGAATGCGCCGCCGGCGCCCGCGACGCCGCAGCTGCCCGACGACTTCGACCCCTTCGCGCCGCCGAGCGCCCCGGCACCGGCCGTTGCCGCGCCGCCCGCCGGGGGCGTCTTCGATGGCCTGATCCCGTCGGCCGCGCCGGCCTCGCTGGACGCCGCCTTCGGGCTCGGCGCGTCCGCGGCCGACGATCTCGACCGCTTTCTCGCGACCCCTGCGGCGCCTCGTTCGGGTCAGGCTGGGGCGGTCCCGGTCGACCCGCTGGAGGCGCTGTTCCCGTCCGAACCCTCGCCGGCACCGACGGCCAGCGTGCCCGACCACACGCCCGAACTGCGGGCGGCCTACGTGCCGCCGGCGGTGGCCGCGCCGCGGCCCGCGCCGCGAGCACCCGAGCCTGCGCCCGCGACGCCCGCGGCCCCGGCCGCCGAGGCGGACGCCGATGCCGCGCCGCTGTGGCGCGCCTTCTGCGAAGGCGCGGGACTGCGTGCCGACGCGATGCAGGGCATGACGCCGGGGCAGATGCGCCAGGCCGGTCGCGTGCTGCGCGAGGCGATCGAAGGCACGTTGCGGCTGGTGGCGGTGCGCACGGCCACCAAGCACGAGTTGCGTGCGCAGGTCACCGTGATCCAGGCGCGCAACAACAACCCGTTGAAGTTCTCGCCCGACGCGCAGGTGGCCATCGAGCAGCTGCTCAAGCCGCCGGTGCGCGGCTTCCTGCCCGGCCCGGAGGCGATGGCCGACGTGATGGACGACCTGCTCGGCCACTCCATTGGCACGATGGCCGGCATGCGCGCAGCGCTCGAAGGCGTGCTCGACCGCTTCGCGCCGGGCGAGCTCGAGTCCAAGCTCGTGGGCAAGTCGGTGCTCGACAGCGTCCTGCCGATGAACCGCAAGGCCCGCCTGTGGGACCTGTACCTGCAGAAGTTCGATGCCATCCGCGGCGAGGCGCAGGAGGACTTCCACGCCCTGTTCGGCAAGGCCTTCGTCGCCGCCTACGAGCAGCAGATCGAGCGGCTCGACCGCGAGAAGGCCGCGCGCGGGACGGGCGGCGATGCTTGAGCTGCGCATCGCCTGGCGCAGCGAGCTCGGCGCGCGCGAGGCCAACGAGGATGCGGTGCGCGTCGGCCGCGCCGGCGACGCGTGCTACGCCTTGCTCGCCGACGGCGCCGGCGGGCACGCGCGCGGCGCCGAGGCCTCGCAGCGCGCCGTCGACGCGATCGAGCGTGCGCTGCGCACGGCCGGGCCGGACTTCGCCACCGACGTGCTGGTCGGGGCGGTGCAGGAGGCGCACGCCGAACTGCAGCAGGTCCAGCGCGGCGCCGCCGGCCGCGAGCGCATGCACACCACGCTCGTGGCGCTGTGGATCGATGCGGCGCGCGGCCAGGCGCTGTGGGCGCATGTGGGCGACTCCCGCCTCTATCGCTTCCGCCACGGCCGCGCCGAGCGGCTGACGGTCGACGACAGCGTCGTGCAGCGCATGGTCGAGGGCGGGCTGCTCACGCCCGAGCAGGCCCACCGCCACCCGCAGCGCAACCAGCTCGTCAGCGCACTCGGCATGGACGATGCCGTCGAGCCCATGGCCCCCGACCGGCCGGAGGCGATCGACGAGGGCGATGCCTTCCTGTTGTGCTGCGACGGCTGGTGGGACGCGCTCGACGACGTGCTGCTCGCGCGCACGCTCGCCGCGGCGCCGACGCCCGAGGACTGGCTGGCCGACATGCAGCGTCGCATCGTGGCCCGCGCGATCCCCCGCCAGGACAACTTCAGCGCCGTGGCCGTGTGGGTCGGCGACCCGGCGCAGTCGACCCGCTTCATGTCGGACGACGACACCGTGCCCTGAGCCAGCGCCGCCGGGCGCGCGCCAGGCGGCGGCCCGGACCCGAGGTCGAGCGGGCGCGTCGGTCAGCGCCCGGACAGCATCGCCGCGAAGGCCGTGGCGTCCGGCAGGCCGGCGACGAGGCTGAGCGTGGGGTCCAGGCCGTCGTCGGCGGGACGCCACCACAGGGAATGGCCGGCCAGCCGCTCCAGCAGCCCCTGTGTGGCCAGCGCGTTCATCGCCTGGTGCAGGCTGGGTGCCGGGCCGAGGCGCCAGCGCTCCAGCGCCGCACCGGGCCGCGACACCATTGGCGCACTGCCCGCCGGCGTGGGCCAGGGCGGCGTGTCGTGCAGCGCGGCCTCGAAGTCGGCCAGCGTGCTGCCGTCGCGCAGCGTGCGCAGCGAGGCCTGCGTCAGGTGCTCGAACCACAGCTCGAGGTGGTCGAGCGCGATGCCGTCGGCCGGCGCACGGCTGCGCCGCTGCACGACCAGCAGCGGGAAATAGCGCCCGACCTGGTCGCAGCTGGGCATCAGCGTGCCGAACCACCAGTGCGCGTCGTGCACGCCGGGCGCCAGGCCGAAGCGCAGCACCGGTGCGTTGAGATAGGTCTCGAGCCAGCCGGCCCCCAGCACCTGGCGGCTGCCCTCCATCGCGCGCGACATCCAGGCATCGCAGCGCTGCACCAGGTCGTGCGGCAGGCGCCGCTGCGCGAAGTCGCCGAGCATCGCGAGCTTGCCGTACCAGCCTGCGGCGTCGTGCGTGTCGGCCACGGTCAGCGCGTTCGTCATCATGGCGCGTGCGGCCGGTCACAGCCCCATCGGGCAGTGGAACTCGCGCAGCTCGTCGAGTCGGAAGGGGTTGAGCACGCTGCTCGTCGTCACGTCGAAGACCGCCTTGCGGCCGTCGATCGTGAAGGTCGCGCGGAACTTCTCGCGCGAGGGGCCACGCTCGATCTCGGCGCGCTCGAACAGGCGGAACAGCGCCCACGGCCCGTCGAACACCATGCCCGAGGCGGCCCCTGCGGCGGCCGGCGGGTCGATCGCCAGGCGCACCTGCGAGCTGCCGCGCGGCCCGGGCCACTGCACCGCGGTCGGGATCACCGGGCCGTGCGCGTAGCGCACCACCTGGCCGTCGACGTCGAGCGTGAACTGCCGGATCGACGGGTCCATCTCGACCGCGCGGAACTCGAGCCGCAACTGCAGGCCCGCCGCGCCGGGCGGGAAGAAGGTCTCGCGGATCGTGGCCGCGCGCTGGAACTGCGGCAGCGTGCCCGCGTCGGTGCCGAGCGCGAAGCCGTCGACGGCGCGGAAGCGCCAGGGCTTGTCCATCTGGATGTACGGCGCGAGCGTGCCCTTGACCAGCGTGTCGATCTTGCCGCCGGGACCGAACAGCGCCGCGAAGTCGGCGGGCGTGACCTCGACGCTCGCATTGCGGTCGACCGGGTAGCGGCCGGCCGCGGCCTGCTGGCAGAAGTCGCCGACGTCGGCACGCACCTGGCGCGAGAGGATCTCGCGCAGCTGCACGCGCGAGATCGAGCCGCTGGCCTGGGCCAGGTTCTCGATCAGCGTGCGCGCCGGCTCGGGCAGCGTCGGCGCCTCGGCCTTGAGCTTGGCCGGCACCGGCGAGGGCGGCGGCGCGGCGCCGCCCTGCAGCGAGGTCTCGACCACGCTGAGCATCGAGTAGGCCTCGCCGATCAGCGCGACCACGCCTTCGATCGGGGCCTTGCCGCCCTCGGGTGCGGTGACGAGCTGGCGCAGGCCGCGGAAGTGGTCGTCGACCATGCGCTCGATGGGCGGCCCGCTGACCACGCTGCCGGCGGCCTTGCCCGCCAACTTGCCGGCCTGCTCCTTGACGATGTCGGCCAGCTTGCCCTGGGCCTTGTCGAGCGCGCCGCGCGGGGCGAGCAGGGTGGTCTCGCGCGAGATCGCACGCATCAGCGTGGGCAGCGGGCTGTCGGTCGCCGAGAGCACGCGCGACACCTGCACCGACTGGCCGATGTTGCTCAGCGGCAGGATGCGGATGTCGGCGATGAAGGCGTCCCAGCGGCTGACGTAGTCGGCCAGGTAGAGGCGGCGCACGTCGTCGGTGAGCGTGCCGCCTTTGAGTGCGGTGGCCAGGTCGCGCGCCGCGGGCATCTGCGGCGTGATGCCCAGCACCCACTCCTGCTCGGCGGCGAGCTGGTCGCTGACCTTGCCGACCTCGGCCTGGAAGCCCTCGTGGTAGCCGAGGTAGGTGTACAGGCCGGGCACGCCCTGGCGCAGCGGCGCGCCGCTGGCGCGGACGAAGGCGAGCGCGGCCTTCGGTCCGGCGGCCGACTCGATGGAGAACTCCGGGAACGCGCTGCCGAGACCGAAGTGCCGCATGCGGTTGTAGATGCGACGCGGCAGCGGGTCGGCGCCGAGCACGGTACGGGTGTGCGTGACCAGCGCCTCGTCCAGCGCGAGCGGCGAGGCCACGCCGCCCTGGGCCAGCAGCGCGTCGAGGTGGCCGCTGAGCTGCGCGCGCTGCTCGGTGGTGAGCGTGCGGCCGAAGCCGGCATCCCAGTCGTTCTCGAAGTAGCGCTTCAGCGCCGCGGCATCGAAGCGCTCCGGCTGGTTGAGCATCAGGTAGGCCTTGAGCGCCTCGTACAGCGTCTCGGTGGCCGCGCCGCCGGCGCGCAGCTGCTCCTCGACGCGCAGCGCCAGGCGGGGCTGCACGGCGTCGACCAGCATGCGCTCGTAGGCACGGCGCGCGGCACTGTCGAGCATGTCGCCCTGGTACAGGCCGAAGCCCAGCGACCACGGCACCTCGCCGTCGATCGAGGGCCGGGCCAGCGCGCGGGTGGCCTCGAGCGCGTCGGTCAGCGGCAGCAGGTCGGGCGTGGCGCGGTTCGGCGTGGCCTGCACCTTCTGGCGGACCAGGTCGGCGCGCGCGGCGACCTCGGCGACGTAGGCGCGGTTCTTCACGTAGCTGACGCCCCAGGCGCCCAGGGTCGCCAGCGTGACCGCGGCCACGGCCGCGTAGCCCGCGAGCATCAGCAGGCCGCGGCGCCGCTCCCACTGGCGGTTGGTGCCGGCCAGGCCGCTTTCGGCGAACACCACCTCGCCCAGCAGCCGGTTCAGGAAGTAGCTCTTGCCGCTGGCCTGGTTCGGCGCGATCACCGCGCGCTCGAGCCGGTAGCCGCGTGCGATGGCGCCGAGCAGGCGGTCGATCGGCGTGCCTTCCTGCGTGCCGCTGACGAAGTACAGGCCGCGCAGCATCGGCTCGGCCTCGAAGCGCGACGGCGCGAACACCGCGTCGGCAAAGTCCTGCAGCAGCCCGCGCACGCCGGCGAACTGGTTCGGGAAGGCGTAGATGCGGGCGCGCCGCAGCGGGTCGCGCTCGGTCTGCAGGCGGTCGATCAGGCCGTCGACCAGGCGCTGGTGCAGCGCGTCGAACTCGGCGCCGAAGCGCGCCAGGCCCTGCGCCGTGGCTTCGTCCAGGCCGAAGGTGCAGCCCCAGGGCGTGTTGCGCTGCTCGGCGTCGAGCGTCGCGAAGTAGTCCATGAAGCCGGCCAGCAGGTCGCACTTGGTGACCAGCAGGTAGATCGGCAGGCGAACGCCGAGGTCCTCGTGCAGCTCCTGCAGGCGCTGGCGCACCGTGGCCGCGTGCTCGGCGCGCTCGGCGGCGTTGCGCATCAGCAGGTCGGTGATCGACACCGTGACCAGCACGCCGTTCAGCGGCTGACGCGGGCGGGCCTTCTTCAGCAGGCCGAGAAAGCCGCTCCAGGTCGCGCGGTCGTTCTCGCGGTCGCTGTCCTGCGTGGTGAAGCGGCCCGCGGTGTCGATCAGCACGGCCTGGTCGGTGAACCACCAGTCGCAGTTGCGCGTGCCGCCGACGCCGCGCACCGCATGGTCGCCCACCTTGTCGGCGAGCGGGAACTTCAGCCCGCAGTTCTGCAGCGCCGTCGTCTTGCCCGAGCCGGGCGCGCCGATGATCAGGTACCAGGGCAGCTCGTAGAGATACCGTCCGCCGAGCCGCGCCTGCCAGCCCGAGAGCAGCCCGCCCTGGCCGAAGCGGGCGCGCTGCAGCGTCGACAGCGCGCGCTCGAAGCGCTCGCGCACCGCGGCCATGTCGGCGCTCTCGGGCTGCGTCCGGTCGGCGGGCGGGGCCGCCATCAGCTGCTGCACCACCGCCGCATTGCCACGCCGCGCACGCCAGGCGCCCCAGGCGAGCACGGCCGCGACCAGCGCGACCATCACGCCGATCGTCGCCCAGCGGGCCCCGTCGCGCTCGAGCGGATAGACGCCGGCGACCGCGACCAGCGGACCGATGATCCAGACGACGGCCGAGGCGCACACGAGCAGCACGCCGATCAGCACCCAGCGGTTGAAGATCAGGCCGAGCAGCTTCTTCATCGCGCTCACTTCGGCGCCGCGGGCGTCGTGGCGCCCACGGTCTCGGGCCCGCGGCCGGCGCGCAGCGTGATCTCGACGCGGCGGTTCTTCGCCCGATTGGCGGGCGTGTCGTTGGCCACCAGCGGCTCGCCGTCGCCGCGCCCGGCCGACTCGACGCGCGCCGCGGCGACGCCGTTGGCCACCAGCAGCGCGACCACGCTGCGTGCGCGCTCCTGCGAGAGGTGGTAGTTCGACGGGAAGCGCGCGGTGCGCAGCGGCTGGTCGTCCGTGTGGCCGGTGACGATCACCGCGCCGGGCACCCGCGCGAGCGCTTCGGCGATGCGCTTCATCAACGCCTCGCGCTCGGGCACCAGCGTCGCGCTGCCCGAGGCGAAAAGGCCGTCGCCGCGGACCGTGACCACGCTGCGGTCGACCTCGTCGCGCACCTCGACGAGGCTGGCCTTGATGTCGGGCTCGAGAAACTGCGCGAGCCGCGGCTTGGGCGCCACCTGGACCTGCACCGGCACCGGGGGCGGCAGGCGGATGCCCTGGATGGCCGCATACACCGGTTCGGACCGGCCGGCCAGCGAGAACGAGAAGGTCGTGCGCGCGACGACCAGCACCAGCGCCGCCACCGCCAGCGTGGCCAGCAGCGGCAGCGGGCTCAGCGCCGCGCGGCGCGGCGCGGCATGGCCGGCCCAGTGCTGCGCGAGGGCCGGCGGGTGGTCGCCGCGCTGCGCGCGCAGGATGCCGGCGAGCTTGTCGCGCACCGCGTCGAGCTGCGCCCGGCCGTTGTCGATGATGCGGTAGCGGCCTTCGAAACCGAGCGCGAGCGCGGCATAGATCAGTTCCAGCAGGTCGCGGTTCGCGTCGGGCTTCTCGGCCAGGCGCGCCATCAGCTGGAAGACCTTCTCGCCGCCGAAGACCTCGTTGTGGAACTGCGCCAGCAGGCTGTGCTGCGCCCAGGCGCCCGAGCCGCCCCAGGGCGTGTCGGCCGCAGCCTCGTCGATCATCGTGCACAGCACGTAGCGCGCGGCGATCACGCGCTCGGGCGCCACGCCGGCGGCCTCGGCGCGTGCCTTGAACTCGTGCAGGCCCTGCGCCAGCGACTGTCTCAGCGCGGCGACGTCGTCCACGTGACGCGTGGCGCGCAGCTGCGGCACCAGCAGCAGCAGGGGGTTGGCCAGGCCGACGAGCGGGTTCAGGCCCGTGCCGGGCAGGCCGGCGTCGCCGGCCTGCGCCATGGCGGGCTCAGGCGACGGCTCGGCCGCCCTGCTCGCGGCGACCCGGCCTCCCGGGTTCGGTCGGATGAAGGTGCGCGGTTCGTCGAACTGCGCGAACGGATCGTTCACCGGCGAGGGCTCGGGCTTCGACGGCATGTCGCGTGCTCACTGCCGCAGCGCCCAGAACTCGAGCTCGAGCCCCGGAAAATCGCCGGCCACGTGCAGCGCCAGGCTGCCGCTGCGCTCGATCTGCTTCCACAACTCGCCGCTGCGGTCGAGCTCGAAGTAGTGGAACCCGGCGTGGAAGGGCAGCTGCCGCGGGGCCACCGGCAGCAGCCTCAGGCCGACGCCGGGCAACTGCAGGTTGACCAGGTCGCGGATGCGATCGGCCGGGCCGAGCCGCGACTGGGTCGGGAAGCGCTGGCGCAACTGCTCGGAGGGCAGCCGTGCATTGACGGCAAGCACGAAGGTGGCGGTGCGCGCGAGTTCGGGGTCGGGGATCACCGCGGTGCGCACGCCGTAGTTGCGGTCGACGAGCTCGATCTGCAGCGCGTGGCGCTCGAGCACGGTCGACAGCAGGCGGCGCAGGTCGGTGACCACCGGCGCGAAGCTCGCGTGCAGGTCGTCGTGCGCGTAGAGCGGGTAGTCGGCGCCGGTGCGCGTCTCGCTGCCGAAGGTGGCCAGCTCGCCGGCGAGCTGCACGCAGGCCAGGTGCAGCTCGCGCGGCGGCACGAAGGGGCCGAGGGCGTACTGGCGCAGCACCGGCTCGGCGCGGTTCAGCGTCTGCAGCATCAGGAAATCGGCGACCTCGGACACGCCATTCGAGAGCTGGCCCATGCGCCCGGCCAGTGCGCGGGCGCGCTGCTGCACCAGGCCATGCAGCAGCGTCGCCGTGGTCGACAGCTGGCCGGTGGCGTCCAGGCGCACCTGCGGCGCGATGTAGTCGCGGTCGAGCACGACCTGGCCGTCGGTGCGCCGCTCGACGACACGGGCGATGCCCAGCCGCGCGTAGCCTTCGCCGGTGTCGCGCCAGCGCATCAGGCGCAGGTTGGGCGCGGCGGTCTGCACGGGCTCGGGGTCGTCGCTGGCGCGGGTGTGGTCGCGCAGTTCCTCGTCGACGACGCGCCAGCGGCACAGGTCGGCGCTGCCGCCGTCGCCGTAGTCGACCTCGGTCACGCCGGGCCGTGCCAGCGGCACGGCGAGGCAGACGAGTTCATCCTTCATGTCCGTGGCCACCGGCAGCGCGGCGGGCAGCGCCTCGTGCTGGGGAATCGCGAACGGCGTGCCGTCGGGCATCAGCCCGCGGGCACGCAGCATCGCCACCTGGCCGAGGGCGAGTGCCCCTTCGTCGAGCACCAGCTCGAAGAAGCCCCAGGCGTGCGGGTCGGCGGCGCGCGCGCGCGCATCGACCAACTGCTCGACGTGCCGGGCTTCCTGCTGGAAGTGATGCGGCTGCAGGAACATGCCCTGCGACCAGACCACCCGGCTGCGCCAGCTCACGGGGCGACCCCGGTGGCGAGCCCGGCGCTTCGAATCGCGTCGTGCGGGCGCGGGGAGCTCATGTCGCCGCCACCGTCATTTGGACACCGAGGCGCCGATGCTCCGGTCGTCGGCGCGCACCACGAGGTTGTTCTTCTTGCCCGGTTCGACGGCGACCACCGTGCGCCAGCGTGCGCGTTCGAGGTCCCGGAAGGCGCCGAAGACCCCGATGAAGCGCGTCTCCGGTGCGAGCGTCTTGCCCACGGGACGGGTTTCGCCCGGGTTCAGCATGATCTCCTCGCGGCCCAGCAGGTCGGCGCCGAGTTCGGCCTGGTCGCGCTGGAAGAGGGCGACGAAGTCCGCACTCTCGAACGCGGTGGGCGTCTTGAGCTCGTACAGTCGAACCAGCAGCGGCGAGGGGCGCCCGCTCACGCTGGGGTTGATGTTCGCGGCCGCCTGCACGCTGCCGGCCAGCTGGGTGGGCTTGGGGGCACTGGCGCAGCCGGCAAGGGCAAGGGCGAGCGCGACCGAGGCGGCCGTCAGGGCACGGCGCGCCGGCGGGGTCGTTCGAAGGAGGCGGTTCGCGCAGGCGGTCATGACGGTGCGGTGCAGCGGGGTCAGGCCGAGAATAGCCAGAGGCGGCCGCGCCCCGGCGTGACTTAGGTAACCCGGGGTCGCTGCCGTGGGGCCGACAGAAGAAGGGATCCGATGACTCGACGAGCGATGACGGTCTGCGCCGCGCTGGGGGTGCTGCTGGCCTCGACGGCGGGGGCGCAGGTGGAGGGTGAGTTCGCGTCCTGCGTGGCGCAGCTGCGGCGCGACCTGGCGCAGTACCCGCAGGTCCGTGTCGCGAGCTTCGACGAGTTCACGCGCCAGGCCGCCGACCTGCGGCCGGTGATCGAGGCCGCCACGCGCAGCCAGCCCGAGTTCACGCTTCCCGTCTGGGACTACGTTGCGCGCCTGGCCGATGCCGAACGCGAGGCCGACGGCCGCGAGGTGCTGTCGCGCGAGCACGCGCCGCTGGCCGCGATCGAGGCGCGCCACGGGGTCGACGCCGCGACGGTGGTGGCGGTGTTCGGCGTCGAGACCAACTTCGGCCGTGTCGCCGGGCGCCATCCGGTGGTCGACGCGACCCTGTCACGGGCCTGCCTGAACCTGTCCAGCCAGGAGCGCAAGTCGCACTTCTTCTCGGCGCTGTGGCTGCTGCAGGAAGGGTGGGTGCAGCCGGAGAGCTTCCGGGGTTCGTGGGCCGGGGCCTTCGGGCTGACGCAGTTCATGCCGGGCACCTTCGTGCGCTACCGGGACGACGGCGACGGCGACGGCCGCCCGGACATCGTCTCGAGCGTGCCCGACGCGCTGGCGAGCACCGCGCGTTATCTGGCGGCGCTCGGCTGGACGTCCGGACTGCCCTGGGGCTGGGAGGTTCGCGTGCCGGCCGATCTCGCGACCGCGCGCAATGCGCTGCAGTCGGAGCACGCCTGCGCCGCGGCGCGCGAGCCGCAGGGCCGCTGCCTGGCGCTGTCGGATTGGGCGACGCGGGGCGTCGCGCGCCTGGATGGCGCGGCACTCGAGGGCGACACGCCAGCGGCGTTGCTGATGCCCGCCGGCGCCGGCGGCCCGGCCTGGCTGGTGACGCGCAACTTCCAGGCGCTGTGGCAGTACAACCGCGCCGACGCGTACGCCCTGGCCATCGGCCTGCTGGCCAATGGCCTGCGCGGCGACCCCCCGAAGCGCACCGCCTGGCCCACCGACGACCCGGGCTTGTCGCGGGCCGAACTGCGGGAACTGCAGGCGCTGCTGATCGCGCGCGGCCGCACCGACCTCAGCGTCGACGGGGCCGACGGCCCGCGCACGCGCGCCGCGGTCAGGGCCGAGCAGGAGGCGCAGGGCTGGCCCGCCACCGGACGGCCGGGCCGGGTCCTGCTGCAGCGGCTGCGGGCCGCGGCGGTGCCGGCCGAGACCGCAGCCGCCGGCGTGCCGAGCGCGCCCGAGCCTTCGGCCTCCGCGGCTCAGTGCGCCGGCGAGGCGGCGTCGTCGGCCGGGTCTTCGTGCTCGCCGCTCGACGCGGCCGGGACCCGGTAGTTCTCGCTCGCCCAGGCACCGAGGTCGTGGTTGCGGCAGCGTTCGCTGCAGAACGGCCGGTACGGGTTGTCCTCGGCATAGACGCTCGGGCCGCCGCAGGTCGGGCAGCGCACGAGGCGCCGGCCGGAGGCGTCGGCCTTCAGGTGCACAGCGTCAACTCGAAGGCCGCATCGGTGCCCGCGGGCTTGAGGCGGCCTTCGCCGTCCTGGCGCATCAGGCGCACCGACACCATCAGCCGGTGGCCGCTGATCTCGGGCACGATCTCGGGCCCGGCCGGCAGGCGCACGCGCATCAGGTGATAGGTCTTGCCGGCCGGCAGGCTCTGCTGGTACTGGCCGCCCGGCGCCACGACCTTGTGCGGCACGCCCGAGTCGCGCAGCAGGCCCAGAAGTACCGCCAGCGCCTCGGCCAGCGGCATCAGCGAACCGGCCCAGCGCAGCAGATCGGCGCGGCGCCGGGACGGCTCGTGCTGCTGCCAGGCGTAGTACGCCGGCAGGTCGAACTCGCAGGTGCCGCCGGGAATGCTGATGCGGCTGCGAATGCTCATCAGCCACTCGTTGCCGGTCAGCGCCGCGCCGGCCTTGCCGGGCATCTCGTTCAGGCCCTGGTAGGCGTGATCGACACGCGCGATCACGCCCTCGAGTGCCGCCTCGGAGATCGACGGGTTGCCCCGGAAGCCGGCGTACTGCTGCTTGTGACGGTCGAGGTCCTTCAGCAGGTCGGCCTTCAGGTCAGCGCGCGAGGCGACGTCCATGATCTCGAAGACCGTGGCCAGCGCGAAATGGTGGTCGACCGCGGTCTCGCGGGCCATCAATTGCCCGAGCCGGTCGAACAGGTGTTCGAGGCGGAGCATCGTCCGGATGCTCTCGTTGAACGGGTACTCGTAAAGGATCAAGGTGCGCGGTTCCTGGGCGACAAGCGTGGATTGTTTCACAGCGCCGCGGCCCGCCGTCGCGCGAGTCGTCGCCAGATGTTCCACCTCAGGGCCCGTTGACTCCCCACCGCCGCCAGAGCGATTCGACCTCGTCGTCGAGCGAGGCCATCGACAGGCCGTCGTTGAAGATCACCGCGTCGGCGCAGGCGCGGCGCTGGGCGCGCGCCGCCTGCTGCGCGATCACGGCCCGCGCCGCGTCGGCCGTCCAGCCCGGGCGAGCGGCGACGCGCGCGAGCTGCGTGGCCTCGCTGCAGTCGACCACCAGCACGCGGTCGACGCGCTCGCGCCAGCGACCCGATTCGACCAGCAGCGGCACGTCGAAGACGATCATCGGGGCGGCGCTGGCGCCGTCCGCCTCGCGCGCCGCCTGGTCGCCGATCATCGGATGGAGGATGGCCTCGAGGCGGCGGCGCGCGCCGGTGTCGGCGAAGGCCAGCGCGCGCATGCGTGCGCGGTCCAGCGCACCCTGGGCGTCGATGGCGTCGGGGCCGAACGACGCCCGGATCGCGTCGATGGCCGCGCCGCCGGGCGCGGTGAGGCGGCGGGCGATGGCGTCGGTATCGACCAGGGCCGCGCCGCGCCTGCCGAGCAGGGAGGCGACCGTGCTCTTGCCGCTGCCGATGCCCCCGGTCAGGCCGAGCCGAAGTGGGCGGGGCGTCACGGCACCCTGGGGCCTGTCAACGCTGCGGCCGGCCTCAGGCCCAGCCGAGCCAGTCGAGCACGCGCTCGGGTCCGGCGAACATCACCACCAGCCCGGCACCCGCGAGAAACGGGCCGAAGGGCACGTAGCGCCCCTCGCGCAGCGCGGCGCTCATCTTCATCGCGATGCCGATCACGGCGCCGATCACCGACGCCGCCAGCACGATCGGCAGCACCATCTTCAGCCCGAGCCAGGCCCCCAGGGCCGACAGCAGCTTGAAGTCGCCGAAGCCCATGCCCTCCTTGCCGGTCGTGAGCTTGAACAGCCAGTAGACGCTCCACAGCGACAGGTAGCCGGCGATGGCGCCCCAGAGTGCGTCGGCCAGCGGGATCGTCCAGCCGAGCAGGCTCGCCAGCAGGCCGGCCCACAGCAGCGGCAGCGTGAGGTTGTCGGGCAGCAGCGTGGTGTCCCAGTCGATGCCCGCCAGCGCCACCAGCACGGCGACGAAGCCGCACCACAGCAGGGCCACCGGCGTGGCACCGAAGCGCCAGCCGACCGCCGCGAACAGCGCCGCCGTGAGGATCTCGACGAAGGGATAGCGCGCGGAGATCTTCGTCTTGCAGGCCGCGCACTTGCCGCCGAGCCGGAGCCAGCCGAGCACCGGGATGTTCTCGTGCCAGGCGATCATGTGCCCGCACGACGGGCAGCGCGAACGCGGCTTCGACAAGGAGATCGCGGCCGGCTCGTCGATCTTGACGCCCAGCATCTCGGCGCTGTCCAGCCGCCAGCCGCGCTCGAGCATGAGCGGCAGTCGGTGGATCACGACGTTCAGGAAGCTGCCGATGCACAGCCCCAGCAGGGCGAGGACCGGCGGGGACAGCAGCAAAGCGACGGCGGATGCCTCCATGCGCGGATCAGACCACCTGCCCGAGCTTGAAGATCGGCAGGTACATCGACACGACGATGCCGCCGATCAGCACACCGAGGATCACGATGATGAAGGGCTCCATCAGGCTGGACAGGCCCTTGACGGCCTCGTCGACCTCGTCCTCGTAGAACTCGGCGGCCTTGCCGAGCATCTGGTCGAGCGCACCCGACTCTTCGCCGATGGCGCACATCTGGATCACCATCGTCGGGAACACGCCGGTGGTCTGCATCGAGGTCGTCAGTGCCGAGCCGGTGGACACGTCCTTCTGGATCTGCTCGGTCGCCTCGAGGAAGACGGCATTGCCCGAGGCGCCGCCGACGGAGTCGAGCGCCTCGACCAGAGGCACGCCGGCCGCGAACATCGTCGACAGCGTGCGCGTCCAGCGCGCAATCGACGACTTGTTGACCAGTTCGCCGAACACTGGCACGCGCAGCAGCAGGCGGTCCATCGCCTTCTGCATCTTCAGCGAGCGCTTCCAGGACTCGAAGAAGATGTAGGTGCCGCCGCCGAGGATGCCGAAGATCAGGTACCAGTACGACGTGAAGAACTTCGACAGCGCGATGACGAACAGCGTCGGCGCGGGCAGGTCGGCGCCGAAGGACTTGAACACGTCCTCGAACGCCGGGATCACGAAGATCATGATCACCGACAGCACGACGAAGGCGACCACCAGCACCGCGACCGGGTAGATCAGCGCCGACTTGATCTTGTTCTTGATCGCCATCGTCTTTTCCTGGTAGATCGCCAGGCGGTCGAGCAACGTCTCGAGGATGCCCCCTGCCTCACCGGCCTCGACCAGGTTGCAGTAGAGGGCGTCGAAGTACATCGGGTGCTTGCGGAACGCCGACGACAGGCTGGTGCCGGTCTCGACGTCGGAGCGGATGTCCGTCAGCAGCCGCGTCATCTTCGGGTTGGTGCTGCCGCGCGCGACGATGTCGAACGACTGGATCAGCGGCACCCCGGCGCGCATCATCGTCGCGAGCTGGCGCGTGAAGACGGCGATGTCCTTCTGCTTGATCGACTTGCCGCCGCTCATGCGGCGCTTCTTGACCTTCTGCACCAGGATGCCCTGGCGACGCAGGCTCGCGCTGACCATGGCCTCGCCGCCGGCGCGCATCTCGCCGCGGACGATCTTGCCGTTCTTGTCCTTGCCTTCCCACTCGAAGACCAGGTCCTTGATGCCTTTCGCGGCTGCTGCAGTGGCCATGTTGCCTTTTCGGGAAGCGTCCTCCCCGTCCCTTCGAAAGTCGCTGTTACTCGTTGGTCACCGAGATCACTTCTTCGAGTGTCGTCACGCCGACGCGCACCTTGACCAGGCCCGACTGGCGCAGATCGCGCACCCCTTCACGCTGAGCCTGGTTGGCGATGTCCATGGCCGTGCCTTCGGCGAGGATGATGCGCTGGATCTCCTCGCTGATCGGCATCACCTGGTAGATGCCGACACGGCCGCGATAGCCGTTGTTGCACGAACTGCAGCCCACGGCGCGATACGGCCTCCAGCTCCCGTCGAGATCGTCAGGCTGGAACCCGGCTCGCAGCATCGCCTCGCGAGGGTAATCGGCGGGGGCCTTGCAGTTCTCGCACAGCTTGCGCGCCAGACGCTGCGCCGTGATCAACAGCACGCTCGAGGCGATGTTGAACGGCGCCACGCCCATGTTCAGCAGCCGGGTCAGCGTCGTCGGCGCGTCGTTCGTGTGCAGCGTCGACATCACCATGTGGCCGGTCTGCGCGGCCTTGATGGCGATGTCGGCGGTCTCGAGGTCGCGGATTTCGCCGACCATGATGATGTCCGGATCCTGCCGCAGGAAGGACTTCAGTGCCGCCGCGAAGCTCAAGCCGGCCTTGTCGTTGACATTGACCTGGTTGATGCCGGGCAGGTTGATTTCCGCCGGATCCTCCACGGTCGAGATGTTGACGCCCGGCTGGTTCAGGATGTTCAGGCAGGTGTACAGCGAGACCGTCTTGCCGCTGCCCGTGGGGCCGGTCACGAGGATCATGCCGTAGGGGCGCTGGATCGTCTTCATCAGACGGTCCTTCTCGATCTTCTCGTAACCGAGCGCCTCGATGCCGAGCTTGGCGCTGGACGGGTCGAGGATCCGGATCACGATCTTCTCGCCGAACAGCGTGGGCAAGGTGCTGACGCGGAAGTCGATCGACTTGTTGCCGAACTTCAGCTTCATGCGCCCGTCCTGCGGGACGCGCTTCTCGGCGATGTCCAGGCGCGAGATGACCTTGATGCGCGAGGACAGCTTGT
>ERZ795061.322-NODE-322-length-50480-cov-10.422568_pt1 | contig 50480 bp, 43 predicted proteins | sample MGYA00375145_ERZ795061 | MGnify/ENA primary metagenome ERZ795061 (study PRJEB30190, sample SAMN05720144) | anaerobic digester metagenome | isolation source: active sludge of municipal wastewater-treating anaerobic digesters | place: USA | collected 2014-12-22 ... | reverse complement strand
GGCGGAGCCAGGCTGGGCTTGGTCCGCGTTTTCTGCGGCGGACACGGGAATTAACACCTCCACAATGAGGCCCCACGGTTAACGGGATATTGCTTTTCGGGCCCACCCGGCAGGTCTTCACCCGGCAGCTTTTGCCCATCTGCACCAATCCTTAACCATCAGAAGACGATTTTGCCGGGCAGCCCCGAGTATCGGGGGTGGTGTGATTCCCGGACTTGCTGGCAAGAGAGACCGCCTCCCATGGCCAAGAAGGAAAAGGCAAAGAAGCCTGACGCTCCCGAGGCGGATAAGCCTGCGGTTGAGGGCGAGGAAGGCGCTGTCGCCAAGAAGAAGATGGCCGGCAAGACGCTGGTTCTCTTCATTATTCTGCCCGCCGTGCTGGTGCTGGGCGGCGGTGGCGCTGCTGCGATGATGCTGCTCGGCGGAGGCGCCCCGGCGGCTGCGGCCGAATCACATGGCGAGGAAGAAGAAGGCGACGCCGAAGCCGAAGAAGGCCACGGCGAAGCCAAAGCCGAAGATCATGGCGGCGATAAAGCTGCAGCTGGCGAACATGGCGCTGAGGGCGAGGCTGCGGCCGGCGAGGCGGGCGATGTCGGCCGCGCGCTCGAATGTCACGGCGACGATCCCTGCTATTACACAATGCCCAAGCTCATCGTGAACCTTGCTGGCGCCGAAGGTCAGCGCTCACCCTACATGGAACTCGAACTCACGCTCGAATCGAGCAGCTCCGCGACGTTCAAGCGCGTGCCGGATTTGATGCCGCGCCTGAAAGACCAGCTGACCTCCTTCCTGCGTGAACTCCGCGTCGAGGATCTCAACGGCTCGACCGGCACCTGGCGCCTCCGCCGCGAACTGCTCAATCGCTTCAACACGGTGATGGACCCCAAGAAGGTCGACGCCGTGCTGATCGAGAGCATGCTGATCCAGTAAGCAACAGATGGCTCAGGAAACCACAGACGAAGAACTTGCGGCTGGCTGGGAAGCCAGTGTCGCGTCGGGCAAGCCCGGCGGCGGCGATGACGCGTGGAGCGCCGATGCGCCACAGGGCGAGGCTGCCCAGTCGCTTGCGCAGGCCGCTGTCGGCTCCGAACGCATCCTCAACCAGGACGAGATCGACAGCCTTCTCGGCTTCTCGCTTGAAGAAGAGAACGGCGCCAAACGCAACGGCATCCGCGCGCTCATCAACTCCGCGCTCGTCTCCTACGAACGTCTGCCCATGCTCGAGGTCGTCTTCGACCGCCTCGTTCGCCTGATGACGACCAGCCTGCGCAATTTCACCTCCGACAACGTCGAGGTGTCGCTGGATGCGATCCAGTCGATGCGTTTCGGCGACTATCTCAACTCGATTCCCCTGCCGGCCATCCTTGCCGTCTTCAAGGCCAAGCAGCTCGATAATTTCGGCCTGCTCACGGTCGATTCGAATCTCATCTACTCGATCGTCGACGTTCTGCTCGGCGGCCGCCGCGGTACAATCGCCATGCGCGTCGAAGGCCGCCCCTACACGACGATCGAGCGCGTGCTCGTCACCCGCCTTGTGGAAGTGATCCTGCACGACGCCCGCAAGGCATTCGATCCGCTCACTGCCGTGGAGTTCGAGCTCGATCGCATCGAAACCAACCCGCGCTTCGCCGCCATCGCCCAGCCGGCTAACGCCGCCATTCTCGTGAAGCTGCGCATCGACATGGAAGATCGTGGCGGCCGTTGCGAGCTGCTGCTGCCTTACGCCACACTCGAACCCATTAGGAAGATGCTGCTGCAGAACTTCATGGGCGAGAAGTTCGGCCGCGACAACATCTGGGAAGGCCACCTGGCGACCGAGCTATGGTCTGCTCCCACTACGCTCCGCGTCGTGCTCGATGAATTCACCCAGCCGCTCGGCAAGATGATGAACCTTCAGATCGGCGACACGCTGATCATGAACGCCACGCCGGAGTCGAAAGCGCACCTGATGTGCGGCGACATCCACCTTACACACGGCCAGGTCGGCCGCATCGGCCAGAAGGTGGCTGTGCGCGTCGAAGCGCCGATCACCAACGCCGCCAAGAAGAGAGTACTGGAAGCAAGATGATGATGTCGGCTGGACTCTACTCCATCGTGATCGAGGGCCTTCTCGCCCTCCTGCTTGTTATCGCGATCGCCTATTGCATGCGCCTCGATGGTAAGCTGAAGGCGCTGCGCAACGGCAATGCCCGCCTGCTTGAAGCAGCGAAGGAGCTCCAATCGTCCGCGCTGCATGCCCAGAACGCGGTCGCCGCCCTGCGTCGCTCGGCTGACGCCGCTGGCAAGGAGCTGCAGCTCAAGATCGATGAAGCCAAGGCTGTCGCCGCTATTCCCATGGTCCGCGATGTCCGCGATATGCCGATCGATCCCTATCGCGACGCGCCGCGTGAAACGTCGCACGCCACGGCGCGCGCCAACGTTGATTTCACGCTGCGCCGCCGCAGCGTGCTCTAGGAGGGTTCGCCCATGACTCCCAAGGTCGGTGTCCTCTCCGTCGTCTGCGCCGTCGCAGTCGGCGCGCTGGCCTTCAAGGGTCTCGACATCGCGCAGGCTGTCGCCGCCGAAGCGGAAACAGCCGCCCCGGCCGCGACCGAAACCGCGCTGACCGCCGGCATCGGCGAGGAGGCCGAAACTGCTGCTGCGACAGCAGAGGAGGGCGCGCCGCCCGCCGAAGCCGCAGCGCCGACGCCTGAGCAATGCCTGACGACCTTGAACTCGGCCGCCGAAGAAATGGGTCTCTCATCGCAGGAAATCCTCGTCCTCCGCAGCTTGCAAAAGCGCCGCGAGGAACTCGACGGCCGCGAAGGCGGTCTTGAGACGCGCGAACAGGCCGCCGCCGCCGCAGAATCGCGCCTGCAGGAACAGATCGTCCAGCTCAAGGCTGTCGAGACCGAAATCCAGACGCTTCTGAAGACGATGGACGCCAAGCGCGACGAGCGCATGACCTCCCTCGTCAAAACCTATGAGGCGATGAAACCGAAAGACGCCGCCAATATCTTCAACGGCATGGAAGACGGCATCCTGCTCGACATCGCCAAGTCGATGAAACCCGCAACGCTTGCCGCGATCATGTCGACGATGACGCCCAAGCGCGCCGAAGCTCTCACCCGCATGCTCGCCGGGCTCGCCAAGCCGCCCGCGAACATCGAAGCCCTGCAGAAAACGCCAACGTGAGCTTGTTGCGCCCTCCTGCCGGTTGGGCGATCCGCCTCTCCATGATGGGGATGGCGGCTGCTTCCATGTCTGCACCTGCATTCGCTGACCGCCCGGTGCAATTCTCCTTCAAGGAAGCGCAAGGCTACGCACGCATCACCGCCAAATGGGGTGACGGCGATGAAACCGCGCCAAAGATCACCGCGCAGGTCAGCAATCAGGTTCTCATCCTCACCTTCCCCGAGAAGGTCACGCTCAATCTCGACAAGCTGAAGGAGGGGCTGCCCAATTGGGCAGCCGTCACCTTCATGGACCCAGATGGCATGACGGCCCGCATCGGCCTCAAACAGGCGCCGCGCCTCGCTGTCTCCACCTCGGTCGACCTCACCGCGATCGATCTCATCCCGGAATCAGTTACCGCGACGCCGCCAAAACTTGTCTCGCCGCTCGCCGCCAAGCGCGCCGCCGAGACCGAGGCGAAGCGTGTCGCCGCCATTCCGCCGCCCGCTGCGGTCGAACCGCTGGAAGTCCGTGGCAGCCACTCGGGCGATTCCTCGCGCGTTGCCTTCTACTGGCCCGCCCGGGTCGGCTACAAAGTCGTCAGTCAGGGTGAAGGCACGCTCAAGCTGCAATTCTCCAGGCGCGCCAAGCCTGATCTCGCTTACCTGCGCATTTCGCCTCCGCCCAACCTTGCTGACTTCCAGGGCGAGAACTCCGACAAGGGCTACGTCGTCACCATCACTTCGAAGGACAAGCTGCCGATCAAGCACTTCCTCGAAGGTGATGTTGTCGTCATCGACATCAGCAAGCCTGCGCCCCCGCAAGTCGCCGCACCCGCTCCGCCCGCCAAGCCCGCGCCGGCTACGGTTCAGCCCGCCGCCGGGAAGCAGAATGCCATCCTGCTTGCGCCGCCCAAGCAGATGCTTGAAAGCGTCGACCCCAAGGGCGCTGACGCCGTTGCGTATCCCGCCGCCAACGCCACGCTGGGCGGTCCGGAACGCGTCACTGCCATGTCCGGCAACTGGCATGACCCCGCGCCGCGAAACGGCCTGATCAACGTCAAGGTCACTCCTGTCGCCGGCGGCCTCGAACTGCAGGTGCCGTTTGCCGCACCTGCGCCTGCCGCCGTCTTCGCCCGCGGCTCGGCGATCTGGGCCGTCTTTGCTGCCAACGCCGATCTCAAGATTGATCCGACCCAGCTCCCGGCCGGATACCGCGCCCGAACCATGCGGGTGAAAGACGCCACGCTGATGCGTCTCGAGATTCCGAAGGGTCTTATCGTTTCAGCCGACATGGATGAATCGATCTGGACACTCCGCTTCGCGCCCACCGCCACCAAGCCGCAGCGCTTCCTCGCGCCCACGCGCCGCGCAGGCGAGGGCGGCCGCGCCCGTATCGAAACCATGCTCATCGGCGCCACCGGCCTCATCTGGTTCGAAGACCCGGCCATCGGCGACCAGATCGCCGTTGCGGTCTCCTACGGTCCAACCTCTGCGTCGCCAACGCCACGCGATTTCGTCGAGGCCTCCCTTCCCGCTACCGCTCATGGTCTTGCTATCTCGCCGAAATCCGACGACGTGGTCGTCACGATCGAAGGCGAGCGTGTTGTGGTGTCCGTGACGTCCGGCGCGCAATCGGCGCCAGACATCGTCGCCGACAGCGGTCTGGCCAAGGCCGCTGCGAATCCCGCCTATATCGATTTCGCCGGCTGGGGCGCGGCGCGCGGCGACGCCCATTTCCAGCAGCTTTCCGGCCTCGAAACCGCAGCGGCGACGCTCGATCCTTCCACGCCCCCGGGCGCCAGCGCCGCGCTCGATCTCGCGCGCTTCCATCTCGGCCACGACCACGGGCATGAAGCGCTCGGCGTTCTCAAGCTGGCTTTGCATGACCGCCCCGAACTCGAGCAGGACGCAAGCTTCCTGGGCATGCGCGGCGTCGCCAATTACATGGCTGGGCGGCTGAAGCTGGCCGACGATGATCTCGCGCGCGGCCCCCTGCGCAACGATCCCTCCGCCGCGTTGTGGCGGGGCGTCATCGCGGTCGAGCGCGGCGAATGGGAACGTGCGGTGGAATTCTTCCGCGCCTCCGACAAGCAGATCAATCTCTACTCGTCGAATCGCGCCGCACTGTTCTCTGCCGCATGGGCGGAAGCCGCCTTGCGGACCAATGACTACGACACCGCCCGGCGTCAGGCGAACACCGCCGTCTCCAACGGCGACACGGAAACGAAGGAGCGTGGCCAGCTGATTCTGGCGACGTTGCGTTCGATCATCGAAGGCCCGGCTGCCGCTTATGACGAACTCCAGCGCCTTTCCAAAAAGGCGTCCGAGCCGATTGCCGTGCGCGCTGAACTCAAGCGTCTCGAGGCGGGCGTCCTTGCCGGCAAGATGAGCGCCAACGAAGCGACAACCGAACTCGAAATTCTGCGCTATCGCTGGCGGGGTGACGAGGTCGAGATGGCCACCGTCAGCATTCTCGCAGATCAGTACATGCGTGTCGGCCGCTTCCGCGACGCCCTCCTGCTTGCCCAGTCAACGGCCCTGCGCGACGCCAGCGCTCCGGGCGCGCGCGATCTTCGCATCAAGCTTTCAGATTATTTCCGTCGCCTCTTCCTGGCCGGCGAAGCCGATCGCCTCGATCCGATTCAGGCCGTTGCGCTCTTTTATGAGTTCGACGACACGCTCATGCCGATCGGGCCTGATGGCGATCAGATGGTGCGCAAGCTGGCCCAGCGCCTCGTCGCATTCGATCTGCTCGAACCCGCCAGCGTTCTCCTGCAGTATCAGGTCGACAACCGTATCCGTGGCGTGGGCAAGGCTGCTGTCGCCGTCGACCTCGCGACGATTTATCTGTGGGACAAGCGGCCGGAAAAAGCACTGGCGGCGATCAACACAACACGCCAGCCGCAGCTTCCAAAAGAACTCGTGCTCGAACGTCGCCTGCTCGAGGCCGCCGCCTATCGCGACATTGGCCGCTATGACCACGTCATCGAACTCGTCGAGCCGCTCGAAGGCGTCGAGGCGAAATCCCTCCTCGCGGATGCCTACTGGCGCGATCGCAAATGGGCCCCGGCCTCGCAGGCGTTGATGTCCGCGCTGCCGCCCGCAGGGCAGGCCCAGAAAAAAGACGGCGACATGATCTTCAAGGCCGCCATCGCCGCCCGCATGGCGAAGGACGCCGGCATGATCGGGCAACTTCGCGCCTATGGCGGCGCGATGGAAGGCAATGCCAACAAGGCCAGCTTCGATCTCATCACGTCGCAGACCGATGTGTCCGGCGCGGCTCTCTCCGAAGCCGTACGCCGCCTTGCCGACGCGCCCAAGGTCGACGCATTTGCTGCGGCGATGAAACAGCGCTTCGAAGCGCCGAAGGTCGCAACGCCGGCGCCGGTTCCGACCGCTGCCGCAAAGCCGCCCGCCACGGCCGCCAAGCCGGCGACGCCCGCAGGCTCAGGCGGCGCGCCCTAGAGCCCGTCGTCCTTCGTCCCGGGCGCTCCAAGCTCCAGTCCGGCAAAATCGAACAGCCCGGCATCGACCAGATGCGATGGCCGCACATGGCTCAGCGCCCGCGCCATCACCTGGCGCTTGCCCGGATTGCGCTGTTCCCATTCGTTCAGCAGCGACTTGATCTGCATCCGCTGCAGCCCGTCCTGCGAGCCGCACAGGTTGCACGGTATGATCGGGAACTGCATCTGCGCCGCGAACCTGCGTATGTCCTCTTCGGCGCAGCCGATCAGCGGCCGCAAGACAAACAGGTCGCCTGCATCGTTCACCAGCTTCGGCGGCATCGCCGCCAGCCTGCCGCCATGCAGGAAGTTCAGCATGAAGGTTTCAAGCGAGTCGTCGCGATGATGCCCCAGCACAACCGCCTCGCACCCCTCTTCACGCGCAACGCGATAGAGGATGCCCCGCCGCATGCGTGAGCACAGCGAGCAGTACGTATTCGACGCCGGAACCTTCTCGGTCACGACGGAATAGGTGTCCTGCGTGATGATCTTGTAGGGCACGCCCACGCGCGCGAGATATTCCGGCAGGATGTGTTTGGGGAAGCCCGGTTGCCCCTGATCGAGATTGCAGGCGAGCAGATCCACCGGCAGCGCCCCCTGCCATTGCAGGTCGAGCAGCACGGAGAGCAGGGTATAACTGTCCTTGCCCCCTGACAGGCACACCAGCCAGCGTGGCCGCTTGCCGCCGCCCGGCTTTTCCGGGCTCACCATTCCGAAAGACCGGATCGCTTCCTGTGTCTCACGCACCAGCCGCTTGCGCAGCTTGCGGAACGTCACGCTGTCGGGCGCATCCGCGAAAACGGGATGAAGCGGCGAGAAAACCGCCGTTTCCCGCACGTCCTCGCTATCAGACAGATCGTCGGCCATGTCCGCCTTCCCTTGCGCGGTCCTCATAGGCCCTTTTCCCACCAACGCGAACTCCCGGACCGCACTCAGGGGCAACCCCAGTTCCAGAAGCAACTAATTATTAGCCCCCTTTGGTTAACCCTTGTGGTGGGACAGGATCGAGCTCGCAACAATCCAGGCGCGGTCCCAAAGGCAGAACTGGGCTGGGACATGGGCAAGCTGCTAAGCCAATTGAGGATCCTCATCGTCGACGACGATGATCTTCTGAGATCGGAGGCCGACTCGCTCGGCCATCCAGCGATAGTCTTCTCGGCGCTTTCACCCCAGCAGGTTTCAGTCTCCAAAGGGTCTCTGGCGGATCGGGACATCGTTGTTATCGGCGTCGATACCCCCGGCGGTCTCGATCTGGTGGCCGACCTGTGCAGCCGGCCGGGCATGCCGCCTGTCATCGCGCTGGCAGGCAACGCCCCGCGCGGTCAGTCTCTGGAGCATGTTCTTCTTCTGGCCGAGCTACGCGGCGCCGCGCTCTCGCTGCCCAAGCCGATCGATGGCGTAGAGCTGGCGCTGGCCGCTATCGAACTCATCCGTGCGCGATCGGGATCGGGCGCCATGGCGACTGTCACCAAGGATCTGGAACGCCGCCTCGACTGGTAGTTTGCCCCAGGCTCAGGCCGGCTGCAGCACGCCCTTGTCGACCAGCAGCGATTTGAGCTCGCCCGACTGGAACATCTCCTTGGTGATGTCGCAGCCGCCGATGAACTCGCCCTTCACATAGAGTTGGGGGATGGTCGGCCAGTTCGAGAAATCTTTGATGCCCTGGCGCAGCTCGGCGTCTTCCAGGATGTTGGCGCTGTCGTACTGCACGCCAAGATGGTCGAGGATCGAGATCACGGTCGCCGAGAAGCCGCACTGCGGAAAGGTGGGCGAACCCTTCATGAACAGGAACACCGGGCTGCTATCAACCAGGGCCTGGATGCGTGCGTTAACGTCGGACATGGCGTCATTCCCGGACAAAAAGCGGCTTACAGCTCTCAGCTAAGGCCGGATCAGCCGCTAATCAAGCGTCCGCCGCCGGGGTTCGTGACCGCATAGACGTTGGATTCGAGGTGATCCAGCCGCGAAGTCGTCGTGATCACCCTGTGGGCGCCGCCGTCCCGCAGGGACCAGTTCAGGGCCTCGTCGGCCGTCATGGGGGTTGGCGGCACGGGCCCCGCCCGGCCCAGCAGGGCGCGCGCCAGCTGCCATGTCGCGCCTGCGCTCACCGGCGCCGGAAAGCGCCGCTTGGCCGGCGCGAGCGTTTCGATCCCGATCAGTTCTCCGACCGCCCGCAAGCGCTGAAGTCGAGCCAGCTGATGGGGCTCCAGTCCGGCATGAACCGGCGTCATGAACAGGGTGAACTGGCCCGTCGCGGCCGCAGCATCAAGTTCATCGCCGCGTCCACAGACGCCAATTTCGCCGATATCGCCCTTGAACTTCAGGTCGACCAGCGTCTTCAGCAGCGCGTCGGTCAGCGCCCCGATCGGCGGCCCGTGCAGGAACAGCCAGTCCACCCGGCTGCGCCGCAGCCTCTGCAGAGAGCCTTCAATCGATCTGCGCACACTTTCCGGCTCGAAATCGTGCGCCCGCTTTGTAAGGCCGGACGTCTTGATCCCCACCTTCGTCGACACGATCGGATCATAGGTCGGCAGCCGCGCCAGCGCCTCGCCAAGCCTGCGCTCGGCCTCGCCATTGCCATACGCAGGCGCCGTATCGAACACGCGCACGCCCAAGGCAAAGGCGTGCATGACCATGGCCACCGTCGCTTCCGGCCGCACCAGTGGCGAGCCATGCGGCCCACTCACCCCGAAGCCGAGGCGGCGCACGCCGATCGCATTGTCGCGGTTGGAATCAGCCACGCGGCCAGCGTCCCTTCAGTCCGGAGCCCGGGTCGTCAGGGCAAGCGCGTGAAGCACGCCACCCATCCGGCCTTTGAGGGCGGCGTACACCAGCTGATGTTGCGCCACGCGCGTCTTGCCGCGGAATTGCTCCGAGACGATCTCTGCGCTCCAGTGATCGTTATCGCCGGCAAGATCCTTCAGCGCGATCACGGCGTCTGGAAACGCGTCGCGTAGATAGCCTTCGAGCGTCGCTCGATCCATTGCCATAAATCGTCCCTCCCGGGATCGCCGCGCGGTTCGCGCCCGCGGTCGGATCCAGTCGTCTTCCCGGATGCTATCTAGTTCAGCTTTCGTCCCGCACAATAGCAGAACGCAGCGTACCTCATTTGAGGGACGCTGCGTCCTTTTGCTCACGTCAGGCGCGTCCCTAGCTGGGATTGGCCGTTTTGTCGGTCTTCGTTGCGATGTCGCGGATTTTTTCCGCCTCGGCCTTGTGGACCTGCAGGGTCGGCAAGGTTTCGTCGGCGAACATTTTCAGCTGCGCTGTTGCATCCGTGTCCCTCGCATAATCCTCGAACAGCTTGATCGCGTCATTGTGGGCGTCGATCTGAAGGGCGGCATAGTCCGCGTCGAAATCGGCGTCGCCATCCGTCTCGACCAGATCATTGATGCGGCGCATGTGGAAATCATCCAGCACGTCGGCAGGCGGCATCAGCGATGCGGCGGAAGCCGCAGCCTTCAGCTTGTCGATCGCCGCCTTGTGGTTGTCGATCATCATCTGCGCAAACGCCTTCACGTCGGCGCTCGATGATTTCTCAAGCGCCATCTCGCTCGTGCGGATCTCAACAAGGCTTGCCTGACCTGCGGCATTGACGAAGTCCTGCGCCTCGCGCGCCGCATTCTCGGCGGAAGCAGGGGAGGCCGAAGCAATGTCTGTCGTCGGCGCAGTCAGGACGTTCGAGCTCATATTGTCGCCACAGGCGGCCAGCGTCAGTGCCGCCAGACTCGCGGCGCCGAAAAGCATGAAACGAGACATAGATTCCTCCAGGCGATTGCGTCCCCATCCCCGTCATGAGGTCAACGCAACCCACCTGGCCCCGTTCCGGGTTCCATCATGTCGAATGCGTCAGGTTCCCGCATGTCCGAAGCTTCACGTCGCGAAGCGCTTGCTTCCCGTAGTCCTCATCCTCGGCAGCACGTGAGGCGTGCATTCGTTGAAGGACGAGCGTGCGCTGGAAAACCCGGTTAGGTGCCCGCCATATACCCCGGCAGCCAGCCTTCGTGTGCGGCGCGAATATCGGCCAGCGCTACTGGGCCGAAGCCTTTCCAGCCGACGATGGTTTCGTGGCGGATGCCGCCGATCGTGATGCGGTTCGCGTCTGCCGGCGCAAGCTCGCGCTTGATGCGGGCGACGACTTCTTCCGCATGATCAACATGCACGGACAGCACGTAGCGCGCCTGATCCTCGCCGAACAGCTGCGCCGCCGTCCAGTCGCCGCTCAGCACGACGCCATGGCCCGATGACAGCGCCATCTCGACTGCTGCGCAGGCGATGCCGCCCTCGCTGACATCGTGCACGCCGTTGACCAGACCGTCAGCGATCAGCTTGCGCACGAAAGCCGCGTTCCGCTTCTCGATCGCCAGATCGACCGCCGGCGCCGAGCCAGCCGCCACGCCATCAAGCCCTAGCACAACGCGCGCATAGGCCGACGCGCCCAGATGTCCTTTGGTGTCGCCAACAATGATCAGCACATCATTGGCCTGCGCGCCCTTCAGCGTCGCAATGTGATCGAGGTTCTCGATCAGCCCGATCCCGCCCACCACCGGCGTCGGCGGAATACCCACGCCATCGGTCTCGTTGTAGAGCGAGACGTTGCCGCTCACGACCGGAAAGTCGAGCGCGCGGCACGCTTCGGCCATGCCTTCGATCGCTTTCACGATCACGCCCATCGTGTCGGGCTTTTCCGGGTTGCCGAAGTTCAGGTTGTCGGTGATCGCAATCGGCGTCGCGCCGACGGCGGACAGGTTGCGGTAGGCCTCGGCCACTGCCTGCTTGCCGCCCTCATAGGGATCAGCCGCCACATAGTGCGGGTTGCAATCCGAGCAGATCGCCAGCGCCTTGTTGGTGCCGTGGATGCGCACGATGGCCGCGTCACCGCCCGACTGCGAACTATCGATCGTGTCGCCCATCACGTGGCGGTCATACTGCTCCCAGATCCACCGTTTCGACGCCATGTCCGGCGATGACATCAGCTTGATCAGCGCCGCGCCATAGTCCTTGGGCTCGGGATATTTCGAGACGTCCAGCGCGGGCGCGGGCTTCGGCTCGTTCCACGGCCGGTCATAGTTCGGTGCGTCCTGGCTCAACGGCGGCACCGGAATATCGCACACCACCTGTCCCTGCTGCTTCAGCACGAGGCGGCCGGTGTTCGTGGTGTAGCCGATCACTTCGGCGTCGAGATCCCACTTGTCGAAGATCTTCTTCGCATCCGCTTCCTTGCCGGGCTTCAGAACCATCAGCATCCGCTCTTGGCTCTCAGACAGCATGATCTCGTAAGCCGTCATGCCGGTTTCGCGCTGGGGCACCTTGTCCATGTCCATCTCGACGCCGACGCAGCCCTTGTCCGCGATCTCGACGGAGGAGGAGGTGAGGCCGGCTGCGCCCATGTCCTGAATGGATTGAATCCAGTCCGTCGCCATCAGCTCAAGGCACGCCTCGATCAGCAGCTTCTCGGTGAAGGGGTCGCCAACCTGCACGGTCGGGCGCTTCTCTTCATCGCCCTCGGAGAATTCCGCAGACGCCATCGTCGCGCCATGGATGCCGTCGCGCCCGGTCTTCGATCCCACATAGAAGATCGCGTTCCCCGGCTCGGCGCCGCGCGAATAGAAAATCTTGTCCGTATCCGCGAGACCCACCGCCATCGCGTTGACGAGGATGTTGCCGTTGTATCCCTTGTGGAACTGCGTCTCGCCCGCCACCGTCGGCACGCCCACGCAGTTTCCGTATCCGCCGATGCCGCTAACAACCCCCGCCACCAGCGAGCGCGTCTTTGGGTGGCTCGGATCGCCAAATCGCAACGCGTTCACCAGCGCGATCGGCCGCGCGCCCATTGTGAACACATCGCGCAGGATGCCGCCCACGCCGGTGCCTGCGCCTTGGCGCGGCTCGATGTAGGACGGGTGGTTGTGGCTCTCCATCTTGAAGATGCACGCCTGCCCGTCGCCAATGTCGACAACGCCCGCGTTCTCGCCCGGCCCCTGGATCACACGCGGGCCCTTGGTCGGGAATTTGCCCAGATGCCGGCGCGTGGATTTGTAAGAGCAGTGCTCCGACCACATCACCGAGAAGATACCGAGCTCCACCTTGTTCGGCGCCCGGCCCAGCCGGTCGAGCAGGATGGCGTACTCATCCGCCTTGATGCCCTGCGAGGCGGCGTCCGCTGCGGTCTGTGCGGCGAGGAGGGGGGAAAGGTCGGTCATCTTCATCCTCAGTTCGCCATCACGACGCCGTCGCAGGTCTCGACGAGCATGTCCAGAATCGACTCGAGCGCGTCGATGGCTTCATCGCCCGCCATCACAGGCTCCAGCGACACGGAAACCAGCACGCCATAATCCGCTGGCTTCGCGTCCGTCAGTCCAGCGTCATCGAGATCGTCCACTAGCTGCTCGTGCAGCTCTTCGGGAAACTCGGGCTCGATCATCAAATTGATCAGCCAGTCCTTGCCCTTGAATGTGTAGATCGCCTCGCCCTCGAACATGGATATCGTCCATTCCGCCGCCTGGGGCAGGTCGTCCGGCAGCTTCGGTGCGCGGCGGCAGGCGACAAACTGGTCGAGGCTCATGGGACAGCTCCGGCGCAGCCCGTCGGCGGCGTCTGGCGGGTCATTTACGCGACCCGGGTGATTCTGCAATGTGGTGTAGAAAACTTGGTCCGAAGCGCTGATTTTCGGCCGATTCTTCGCCAGCTGGAGCGGTCATGCCGCGACTGAAAGCAGAGCAGGGCGACATAACCCGCGCGAGCGTCGACATCATCGTCAACGCGGCGAACTCATCCCTGCTGGGCGGCGGCGGCGTTGATGGTGCCATCCATCGGGCGGCGGGGCCGGGCCTGCTGGCCGAATGCCGCAAGATCGGCGGCTGTCCCACGGGCGAGGCGCGCATCACCGGCGCCCACAATCTCCCCCACCGCCATGTGATCCACACCGTCGGCCCCATCTGGCGCGGCGGCGGGTCAGGCGAGGCAGAGCTGCTGGCGAACTGCTATCGTAACACACTGCAGCTGGCGTTCGACTACGCGTGCAACTCGATCGCCTTTCCCGCCATCTCGACGGGCGTCTACGGCTATCCGAAGGAAGACGCGGCCGAGATCGCCGTCGCAACGGTGCGCGAATTCGTGCTGGAGCAGGAGATCGACATGCCGGTCCTGTTCTGCTGCTTCGATGCCGAGACGCGGGCCATCTATAATTCACTGCTGAGTCGAGACTGAGATCGCTCTCGCGCGCGACTGCGCCAGATTCGGCCGAATGAAATGTGGCGGCTGAAGAATCTTCTCGAGCACTCTCAACCGACTACCCAAATCCCGCTGTAGGAAACGCGCAATCTCATCCACCCCCTCGCTGAGTGAGCGCAATATGCGCTCGTCGCTCCGCACGGAGGGCTTCTGCAGAAACCTGTAGGGCGGGGCGATGCGAGAGGGGCAACCCTCTCGCGGGGACGCGGGACTTCCGCTCTCGGACTACGGATCACGAACTATGGACTGAAATCTGCGGAGCAATCCGCGTCCCCAGCTCTCCGCTTGAGGGCAGGGCTACAGCATCTCTCCAGGCGCTCCATCGCCGTGGAGTTTTCGGGGTTTCAGGAGGCGCCGCTCGCAGCGATCTCACTCGCCGCGTCTGAGAGCAAACCTAGCTAACCCTTCAACCAACATTTCGCGAATTTTCAACGCGAACTCTTGTCTCTCGTGGCCAGACGTTAATTCAAAGAACGAACTGACATCGAGATCAGGACAGGGCTCGAATAGGAGACCTCGTGTGTCGTGTCCGACCAAACCTACTTCCTCGTCAGAGTCTCGCCAGCGAACAACGATGCAAAGCCCTTCATCGGGCAGAACATGCTCATAGTCCCAGTTTTCCTCTGCTTCGTCCGTAATCTTGGTCGGGAATACTTCAAAGGGGCTCTGGCCGAGCGTCTTCTGAATCAAGTCAGCCGGCTCGGCGTACTGCGCGTGCTTTGCATCAAGTGCTCGTCGCTGTCTTTCGTCGGCTTCGATTTTTTCAACTCGAAGATGCTGGATTCGCCTTGAGACATCGTCGTCGAAGTTGCTCAAGATTTTTTCTCCACCGAGGAGATGTCCACCAGCGCACTACGTTCGGGCGCGGTCAGATGCCGCCACTTGCCCTCGGGCAGGTCGCCCAGCTGCAGCGGCCCGATGCGCACGCGAATGAGGTCGGTGACCTCCAGCTCCACCAGTTCGCACATCCGCCTGATCTGGCGGTTGCGGCCTTCGTTCAGAACGAAGCGCAGCACCTGCACGTCCTGCAGCGTGACCTTCGCCGGCTTCAGCTCCCGCCCATCGAGTTCAAGACCGTGGCGGAGTTTCTGGATCTTCACGCGGTCGACCTTGCCGCTGACGGTGACGATGTATTCCTTGTCGATCTCGCTGTCGGGACCGATGATCGCCTTGGCCAGAACGCCATCTTCCGACAGCAGCAGCAGCCCGCGCGAATCCTGGTCCAGCCGGCCCAGCGGCGGCAGGCTCGCGCGCGAAGAAGGCACGATGCCCCCACCAACAAGATTTTCCGCCGTCAGCAACCGCGCGGCGGGTGTCTGCCCATGCTCGGGCTGCGCCGACACGATGCCCACCGGCTTGTGGATCACGACAGAAACCTGCGCGCCCAGGCCAAGCTCCGCGCGATCGTTCAGCACCAGCGTCTGGCCCGGCGCAATCTTGCGGCCCACATCCGTCACGCGCTCGCCATCCACCATCACGGCGCCGGCTTCGATCAGTTCTTCAGCCTCGCGCCGCGAGCACACGCCGGACTGCGCCAGCCACTTGTTGACGCGCACAGGCTCGGGGCCATCGTATATCCGGGTCCAGCTCAACCCTTCTGCTCCCGCCCACGTTCCATCGCGGTCTTGCGCGAGGCTTCGGCGGCCTCGGGCGTTACGGCGGAATTGTTCTTCGAGCCGCGCGCGATCTCCATCTGCAATGCCTCGGGCAGGGGCAGGGCGAGGCCATCGTCGATCACGGCCTTCATGCGCTTCAGCAGCCCGCCTTCGACGCTGGCCATCTCCGACGCCAGCTTCTTCGCGGCGGGCAGCAATTCCTCGGGCGCCACCACGCGATTGACCAGGCCCCAGCGTTCGGCCGTCGCCGCATCGAGATAGTTTCCGGTCAGCGACAGCTCCTTGGCGCGCGCCGCGCCGATGATGCGCGGCAGCTTCTGCGACAGGCCCCACACCGGCATCAGGCCGACGCGGCTGTGCGTGTCGGCGAACTTGGCCTCGCTTGATGCGAACAGCACGTCGCACATCAGCGCGAGTTCAAACCCGCCGGTGATCGCAAAGCCGTTGATCGCGCCGATGATCGGCCACGGGCACGCTGCAAAGGCTGCGGCCAGATCCATGTCCGCGGCGGGCTCGCTCGATGCCTTGTCGCCAACGCCGAGCGAGAAGCCCTTCTGGCCCGCCTCCTTCAAATCAACACCCGCTGAAAACGCGCGGCCATTGCCCGTCAGCACGATGGCGCGCACGTCGCTGCTGCCCGAAAGCGCGCGAACGGTCTTCACGATCTCGACGCGCAGCGCCACCGACAGCGCATTGAGCTGCTTCGGCCGGTTGAGCGTGAGGATCGCAACATCGCCGTCGCGTTCGACCAGCAGGATGGGTTCGGCCTGTTCGCTCATCTTCGGTTCCCCTCAGTCCTGCGGATCTGTCTCGGGCGTGCCGCCTTGCGCGCGGATGATATTCGCCAGCGCCACGGCCAGTCGATCGACCACCGCCTTGTCACGGCTGCGCGCCACGAGGTTGGTGCCGTACGCCATGTCCTTGCCCACAAGCCGCACGAACGGATACGACCCCAGGCTCGCATCCGGCGCGGCTTTGGCGAGTTCGCCCAGGGGCTCGGCGATGTCTCCCTCGCGCACGCCACTCGCGCGCACGGTGCGCGCATGCACCACCGCGCCGCCTTCGATCCGGTGGGCCACGTCCAGCAGCATGCCGCGCATCACGCTCGGCACGCCGGCCATCACGAACACATTGCCCATCTGGAAGCCGGGCGCGGCCGACACCGGATTGAGGATCAGGCTCGCGCCATCGGGGATGCGGGCCATCCGGATGCGCCCGTCATTTATCTCCTGCCCGCGCGCCTCGTAGTAAGGTCGCAGAATCTTCAGCGCGTCCTCGCGCACATCGATGTGCTGCCCGAACGCCGCCGCGACCGCATCCGCGGTGATGTCGTCATGCGTCGGCCCGATGCCGCCAGTCGTAAACACATAGTTATGCCTGGCGCGCAGGTCGTTCAGCATGGCGACGATGGTCTCGTGCACATCCGGCACGACCCGCGCCTCGCGCACCTCGACGCCCAGCGGGGCGAGAAACTGCGCGATCGTGCGAAGATTTGTGTCCTGCGTGCGGCCCGAGAGGATTTCATCCCCGATGAGAAGCACGGCGGCCGTCACGATGGTGTCCATGCCCCGGCGTTTACGTCTGCTTAGTCTCTGCGTCCAGCGGGCAGTAAGCCGCCGGTAAACGCCAGGGCGTCAATTCTTGGGAAATTTCCGCGGCGTTGAAGCGGATATTTAAGTCTGACGCGTCATGATCCCGTCTGATGGAGAGGTGGGGACACCCATGACGCCGAAATTGCGCCTGAGAAGTGCGCGGGGCGGCAACGTGATGATCGAGTTCGCGTTGCTCGCGCCTGTGTTCTTCATGATGATCATGGGCCTGGTTGAGTTTGTGCTCTTCCAGTACAAGACCTATGCCCTGAACCACGTCGTCTACGAAGCCGCGCGCAACCTGCAGACGGGCGAGGTCCAGACCGCCGACGACATGCTGGAATCCTTCCAGGCCGAAGTCTGCGCCAAAGCCGGACCGATGATCGATTGCGAGGCAATCGTCTTCGACGTCCGCTCCTTCACCAACATCGCAGACGTTACCTATCCCGCCGCCACCTTCGACGAAGACGGCAATCCGTCCAACTTCGTGTTCGAGCCGGGCGGCCCCAACGAATACTCGGTCGTCCGCGCGTCGATCCACCACCAGTTCGTCACCCCCTTCATGGACAAGCTGTTCCAGATGGGCCCGGACATGCCGGCGATCGTGAACTCCTTCTGCATCGTCAAGAACGAGCCGTGGGTCTGATCATGCGCAGATTCTTTCCCTTCAAGCGTCTGGGATCCGATCGTCGCGGCGTTGCGGCGGCCGAGTTCGCGCTCATCGCGCCGGCGCTCATCTTCCTCGTCATGGGCGTCTTCGAGATGTCCTTCCGTTTCCGCGCTGCCGAAGAGGCGACGCGCTACGTGCACCAGGTGGCCGACCTCGTCTCGCGCGAGACGGCGCTCACAACCGGCACGATCGAGGACATATACGGCGCCTCGATCCACATGATGAAGCCGCTCGATGCGACCGAGCATCTCGACCTTGATGTCTCCTCGGTCGGATTTGTGGGCGTGGATGCTGATCCGACTGTTCTCTGGCGTCGCGTCGCGGGCACGTCCGTGCCCTTCGAGGTCGAAGAAGCAGAAGGCATGGGCGCCCAGGACGAGAGCGTGATCCGCGTGGGCGTTCGTTACAACTACCAGAGCGTGCTGTCCGAGCTCTTCGGCGGCGGTTTCATGGCCATCGAGAAGTCCGCCTACGCAAGGCCCCGCATCGAGCGGAAGGTCAAGCTGGACGGCATCGCGACCGATGGCGGAGCGATTGAGTACGTGAGCGAAGACTAGCGGCCAAGAACTAAGGGTTGGAGCGGAGCTGCGTCGAGCGACTCCAGTTCGAATGGGAAAGAAGATGTCGGGTTCGATCAGGAAATTCATCCGCGACACCAAAGGCGCGTTCGCCATGCAGTTCGCGCTGATGGCTGTGCCGCTCTGCGTGTGCACGGGTCTCGCCATCGACGGCGGCCGGGCCTTCCTTGCGCACTACGAACTCGCCTCCGCTCTCGACGCTGCTGCCCTGGCTGCTGGCTCGACGCTTGATGAGGATGCGGACCTCGATGAAGTCGCGCGCCGCTTCGTCGAAAAGAACTTCAAGACCCAGCACGACGATCCGATCGACCTGGAACTTATCCTGAGCGACGACGATGATATCCTCACGCTCCAGGGCACGGTGAAGATCAACACGTTCTTCATGCCGCTGGTCGGCCAGCCCTATGTCGAGGTTTCCGCTGAAAGCGAAGTGCGTCGTGGCGGCAACCATGTCGAGGTTGCGCTCGCGCTCGACGTCACGGGTTCGATGAACTCGACCCGCATGGCCGGCCTGACGGCTGCCTCCAAGGCGCTGATCGACGAAGTCGTCGGCACCATTCAGACCCCTTACTTCTCGAAAGTCGCCGTTGTTCCGTGGGCGCAGAGCATCCACGTGGACGACCTCCACGTCGACGCCGCTGCAGTAACCGACCTGCGCGGTACGCCGACTGGAACAACGTCCATCTCGGCGGCGTCCTGGCGCAACGGCTCGACCACGACCAAGACAATTTCGTCGGCTGGCTGGCGCACGAACTCGGGCAAGTCGATCGCCTCCGCCACCTTTGTGAACGGTACGTCCCGCACGATCTCGTCAATCGCGAAGACCAACTCCAACACGCGAATCCGGATCCGCACGTCGGGCAACCACGGATATGCGGCGGGCGACACGGTCTACCTGAATGTCACGGGCGGCAGTTTCACCGCCCTCAACGGCAACCGTTACAAGGTCGCCAATCCGTCTGGCACCGACTACTGGCTGCAGAATCTCGGCACGACGACGTACACCACGCCGCCGTCAGGCAGCACCAGCAGCACCGGCACTTCGCGCCGCTGCTACAGCACCGCCTGCGAGTTCCGCGTTACGTCGAACGCGCACGGCTTCAGCAATGGCGATTTCGTCTACATCAACGGCGTCACCACCAGCGGCGGCGGCACGTCGCCAAACAACAGCTGGGGCGCCACCTGGACGATCAGCGGTGTCAACACCAACTATTTCGTATTGCCTGGCTTCGGCCCGGACTACACGTCGACAACCGCGAGCACGGGCACGGCGTCCGAATGCTACGTGTCCGACTGTCGCTATCGCGTCGTGACCACGGCCAACCACGACTTCTCGTCCTCTGACGACCTCTTCATGTGGGGCATCACCCAGAGTGGCGGCGGTACGTCGCTCAACACCGCGACCAATTCCTCGATCAATGTCGACGACCCGAGCGGCGCCACCTTCTTCCTGCCCGGCGATGCGCGCAACTACCAGACCTGGACCTCGGGCGGCAGCGTGGCGGAGTGCGGGAATTCGTCCTGCAACGTCGATGTCACGTCGACTGCCCACGGCCTTCAGACAAATGAGTTCGTGGAGATCCGATCGGTCGGCGGAAACCTCAACAACACCAACAACGACGACACGCCCAACCGGGCCTGGAAGGTGACGCGGCTCTCGGCGGACACGTTCAGGCTGCAGAACTCGGCGCCGACTGACCTGACGAGCGCCTACGCCAGTGGCGGTACAGCGCAGTGCCTGAAGTATGGCTGCGCGAAGATGATCGACGACGACACCAGCAACCTCGCCAGCGCACGCTTCCACTACCCAAGCGTCTGCATGGTTGAGCGTTATGGCGACGATGCGGCGACGGACACTGCGCCGGGATCGGCTCCGCTCGGCATCTACTACACGAACGACGGCAACTGCGACACGGACAACTACGTCACGCCGCTGACGCCGAACAAGACTCGCCTTAACGCTGCGATCGACAACCTGTCGACCGGTGGCTCCACGGCCGGCCAGATCGGCATTGCCTGGGCGTGGTACATGCTCTCGCCCAACTTCGCTTCGGTGTGGGACAAGGAAACCGTCAACGCGCCGATGGCTTACGGCACGCCAGAACTGGCCAAGGTCGCTATCCTGATGACCGACGGCGAGTTCAACTTCACGACCTGCCAGGGTCGCTCGACGGCTTCGGCCGGCTGCGGCGCGGCCAGCCCGTTCACTCAGGCCCAGACCATCTGTACGGCGATGAAGGCAGAGAACATCGTTATCTACACGGTCGGACTTGAACTCGGTTCGGCCACCGCGACGACCGACTTCCTCACCAACTGCGCAACCAGCCCCCAGCATGCATTCCTGGCGGCTGATACGGCGGAATTGCAGCTGGCCTTCCAGAAGATCGCGACGTCGATCTCGAAGCTCAGGCTGTCGAAGTAGGAAAGAAATTGCCGGACGCAGCTGGTCAGACAAGACCGCCTGCGTCCGGCAGTTGTTTAGCCCCCGTGACGGGCGCTACAGGATCTGTCGCCCCGCTGCATGTCGCCTCGTCTCATTCCGCGGCCTTTGCGAGCCCGCTGCCGCTGGCCTCGCGCCACAGACGCTGTGCCCATGGGCTTTGCGGCTTGTGCGCCAGCCGCTCGGCGCTCAGCGCTTCGGCCGTCGCCCTGAACCCGCCCCGGATCGCCGCCGTCAACGCAGTCAGTGACAGCACGTCACGCTGCGCGTGGCTGCCGCCAAAGCGCTGGGCGATGCCGCGCACGCGCAGGATGCGTTCCAGCGCGTCGGCATTCCGGCCAGCCGCGAAGGCGATGAACGCATCGACCAGCGGCAGGCCGACATCGGCGGTCATCGTGTCGTTGTCGCCGCCGGCGTCGAGGCTGCGGCGCATCGATGCGCGCACAGCTTCGGCTTCCTTCGGTCTCCCCGCGCCCGCCAGCGCCATGACGGCGTGCAAGTCGTTGAAGGCGTAGTGGCCGGTGGTCGTCTGCAGCCAGGCGTCGGCGAGCGGGCTGAAGCGGTCGCCGACTTCAACGCCTTCGAGGTGAAGCCGCCAGAGCAGGGCGGATGCATCGAGCATTTCCAGTACGATCTGTGTCGTCGTGTCGGGGCGGATGCGCTGGTCGTACAGTGCGAGCGCCTTGTCGTGATCCTGCGCATCGATGTGGAGGAGCGCGAGGTGCCACCAGTTGTGGTAGGCAAAGCCGCAATCCGCGGCCCAGCCCGGCGACGTCTTCGTCAGCCACGCCTCTCCCGCGCTGCTGTCGCCGCGCATTTCATGAACGTGGGCGACGGCATGCACGGCCCATGCGTCCAGCGGTTCCAGTTCGACAGCGGCAACGCCAAGATCGAATGCGCGGGCATAGTCCCCGCACTCCTCGAGGCCGAAAGCCGCCATGCCCAGAACTGCATGCCGTCCTTCATCAGCCTCGCCAAAAGCGCGGATCGCCTGCAGTGGCCAGTCGCGCAACTCAAACTGCCGGCCCGTGAAGAAGCAGCCGCCATGGGCGTTCTGCAGCGCCAGCAGGTCGCGTGGCGTGTCCTGCGCGATCCGGCCGAATGCAGCCGTCGATTCATGCAGGCGTCCCTGCGCCCATGCCAGCGAGGCGGTGAAGTGCGCCCGCTCGCGCGCATCGAGATTGCAGGCTTCCGCAGCCCGCAGTGATCGCCGCACCTCGTCGAGATAGAGCCGGTCGGTGGTCTGAGCCATCAGTATGGCGCGCGTGATCCAGGCGAGGCCGAATTGCGGATCGGCTTCGAGGCTGCGGTCGAGCGGGGCGATCGGATCGCCGTGAAAGGTGCGGATCAGGGGCAGGGCATTATTGAAATGCTGGAGCGCCTCGTGCGAGCCCGTGGAGACGGGGCAACCGTAAATGTCTTTGAGCATGGAACGTGTCCTGTTGGGATCGCGTTGGCGCAGGCACACCACGTGGGCATGCCTGCGCCACCACAAGTCTTGGTTCGTCTTCGGCCTCGGTTCAGGCGGCGAGCGTCGCCGGCGCACCGAGCGAGAAGCTGACCATCACGATCACCACAGCACCGAGGGCTGTGAACTCGATGGCCAGCGCGACATTTGCGAGTTGACGTTGGAGGAAGTCGGACATGGGGAGGACCCTTCTTTTCTTTTTCTAAGTCTTCTTTCCCGGCGTCTCATGCGCCGGTGAGGGATAGGTACGGGCAGGCGGGCGGCTTCGATAGCAGACGCGTGGTGCAGCTACTGCACAATCCGTTTCGCGAGCGATTTCAGCCTGTTGTAGCGTTCATTTCGGTCTGGTTCTGCATCTGTGCAGAGCGCAGCCATTCCAACTGTACCTGTGGTACAGCGGCTTCCCCTGCAGCGGGCAGGATGCGAGGTTTCAGAACGGCCGGTATTTGGCTAAGGGTGGCCCGCGCAGGTCCGCGCGGTGATAGTCATGCGTTGCCGCGTCCGAACGCGGCTCCGCGTGTGTGGTCTGGGATGGCGTAATGTTGGTGCGGATTCTCCACTTTGTCCTCGGCGCACTGGCAGGCGCGGGCGGCGGCTATCTTCTCTGGATGAATCGCGCCGACGTTGGCGCTCTCTTCCCGCCTGGCCCGGCAGGCCCGCCCTGGATGATCGTGGCTGGCGCCTTGGCCTTTGCGGCCGGTGTCGTCTTCCTCGTCAGCGCCGTGCATCCGCGCCCCAATCGCCGCCGCGAGCTTGAGGCGCGCGAGGCAAAGCGCACCGCCCATCTGGGCGAGGCCGAAGCTTACTATGCCGAAGCTGGCCGCGCCGCCGATCGCGACTGGCGCTCCGGTGACATTCCAGCGCCGGCGGCGGCGCAGCCTGTGGCGGCACCAGCACCAGCTCAGACTGCGCCCGTCACGCCTCCGCTCGCCCAGCCAGCGCCGGTTGGGCCGGCGCCTGTCCCGCCACCGCCGCCGCCGCCGCCGATCCCGGCCACGCCTTCCCAGCCGGTCAAGCCGGTTGCGACTGCTGTTCCGACAGCTGCGCCACAACCAGCTGCGCCACAGCCCGCTGTTGCGGCGCCTGCTCCGGCCTCGGCAGCCTTTCCATCGGCGGCTTCGCTGGCCCCCATCCCGGTCGCGGCGGAACCTCCCCCCGCCATACCCGCCACGCCGGTCGTGGCCGCAGCGGTCGTTCCATCTGCCGCGGCAGAACCGCACGCGGCCATCCGCGCTGCGCTGAAAGCCGGACAACTGGCCGAAGCCGAACGCCTTCTCGAAGCGGGCCGCGAGTCGGCCAAGGGTCTCGCGCTGGCGGAACTGACGGGCCTTGCCGGAGATCATGCTGCTGCGGCCGGGCGCCAGAGCCACGCAAAATGGCTGTGGCGGCTGGCCATCAAGCGCTTCGGCGAAGAGGGGGCGATGGACACGCCTGCTGCACGGGCGATTTCCGAAAGCCTTCGCGTCACTGGTTAACAACCTCGCAACAGCGCCGGCGGTCCGGTTGAACTGTCGCTAAACCAATTGCGGTTAGCGTGCGATCGGTTCGTAAAATTCGCCGATCGTTTCCTTCATGCCGCCTGCCTCCCTCTTGAACTCGCCCGACGTGGCGGTGGCGGTCCTTGCCGCCATCCCATGCTGCGTCGTCGATTCGCGGGATCGGGTCGTCGAAGTGAACGCCGCCTTCGCCGCGCGCCTGCAGCGGCCGGCCCAGTTTCTCGTCGGCGTCGAGGTTCTCGAATTGCTGCGCGGACTGTCGAGCGATGAATCACGCTCGTCCGGTGCGAGCTGCTTTCGGCTCGCTTCTGATGGCTCAGACACGTGGCTCCGTGTCGACCGCACGTCCGTCTCCCCCGGGCGCGATGTGATCCGTCTTGTCGATGTGACGGCGGAGTGGCTCGCGCTCACCACACTGATTGGCGCACGGACGGCGCGTGACCGTCTCATGGCGGATGCGGAAGTTGGAGACTGGCGTTACGACCCCGACACGCAGGTCTACACCTTCGCCAGCGCGCTTTCACTTGGCTATAGCGGCATCTCGCGGCCGGTCCCGCTCGAGGTCCTGCGCAAGCTGCAGCACCCTGACGATGTCGAAAAGGATGACGCCATCCGGGGACGTCTGACGTCGCAAGGCGGCTCCGCAGTCGGCGAGATGCGCTATCGCGCCAACGACGCCAAATGGCGCACGCTGCGCGTCTACTACCGTTCGGGCCGCAAGCTGGCATCGGGCCTCTACGAAATGTTCGGTCTGACGCAGGACGTGACCGAGCTTGCGCAGGCGCGCGACAACGCCGACCTGATATCGGGCCGCCTCGAACTTGCGATGGCGGCGGCCAAGGCGGGCGTATACGAGATCGATCTCAAGTCGGGCGACCGCTGGTCTTCCGAACAGTTCAAGACGCTCGCCGGACCCGAAGCCATGGCGCGCCAGGCCCTCAACCCGTTCGGAATTTATACCGAAGACCAGCAGGACGCGGTTCGCAAGAGCTGGGAGCGGTGCCTTGTCTCCAACGACGTCGAGAGCATGGACACGCGCATTCACACGCCGGATGGCAAGGGCAGGTGGGTGCGCCTGTTCACGCGCGTGCAGCGCAACGCCGCGGGCGAAAATGTGCGCGCTGTCGGCCTGATGCTCGACATCGACGCGCGCAAGCAGCAGGAACTCGCTCTTATCGAGGCCAAGCAGCAGGCCGAGGCGGCGACTGTGGCGAAATCGAACTTCCTCGCTGCCATGAGTCACGAGATCCGCACGCCGCTCAACGGCATCCTCGGCATGGCGCAGGTGCTGTCCAACGATCCCTTGACCGATGACCAGCTTGACCGCGTGAAGGTCATCACCGAATCCGGCCAGACGCTGATGGCGTTGCTCAACGACGTTCTCGACATTTCCAAGATCGAGGCCGGCAAGCTCGAGATCGCGCGGGTCGATGGCGATCTGGCGCTGACGGTCAATCGCGTGCGCCAGCTTTTCTTGTCTCGCGCCAACGAGATCGGGCTCGACGTCACGCTCGACGTCGATCCGGACCTGCCGCGGTCGACGCGATACGATCCGGTCCGCGTGCGCCAGTGCATTGGCAACCTGCTGTCGAACGCGATCAAGTTCACCGAGCGTGGCGGTGTCTCGATCCGCGTCGGCGCCAAGACGCTGCCCGACGGCAGCTACCGCGTGCATGTCGCTGTGACGGACACGGGCATCGGCATGGACGAGGAAACCGTCCAGCGCCTGTTCGGCGCCTTCACGCAGGCCGACGCATCCATCACGCGCCGCTTTGGCGGCACAGGCCTTGGCCTTGCGATCACGCGCCAGCTCGCCCGCCTGATGGGCGGCGATGTCACGGTCGAAAGCCGGTTGGGCGAGGGCTCGACTTTCCGGCTCTCCTTCCTGGCGGAGAAATCCGTGCGTGTGGCTGCGCCGACGGAAGAAGCTGCCGAGGCGGCAAGGCCCGCCCCGGCGCCGGTCCCGATCATGGGCGCGCGCGTGCTGCTGGTGGACGACAACGCGGTCAACCGGCAGGTCGTCAAACTGTTCATGACGCAGATGGCGCCGAAGATTGTGGAGGCGGCGAACGGCATCGAGGCGCTCGCGCGCCTTGCCGAACAGCCGTTCGATATCGTGCTGCTGGATGTCCACATGCCGGTGATGGACGGCAAGGAAGCCATCCGCCGCATCCGCACCAGCGGCCAGCCCTGGAAGGACATCCCCGTCATCGCGCTGACGGCGGACGCCATGTCAGGCGATCGCGAGAAGTATCTTGCCCTTGGCATGGACGACTATGTCTCGAAGCCCATCGATGCGCGCGAACTGGCGACCAAGTTCGTCGGCCTGCTCAAGCGCCACCAGCTCGCAGGCGATCGCGCAGCCTGAACCTTTCGCGCCCGGGTCTTCCCAATCCCGCAGGTCCCGCACTACTTATGCGCGAAGGCCGAGGCTCGCGTGACCGAGCCGTGCGGCGCAGCAGACGGGTGTCGCCGTGGCGAATGTGCTTCTCACTGATCTAAAGGGCTTCGCCAATCCGGTGATCGCGCGGCGGCTGCAGGCCGGGGGCGCCACCATCATCGGTTGCGATCCGGCCATTCTCGGCGATGGCGTCGACGAGGGCGTGAATGTAGTCGGCTGGGGCTCGCCGGGGGAGATCGTCGCGAAGGCGGCGAGCCAGTTTGGCGGCAGGCTGGATGGCATCGTAATCTCGCCGGCCATGCCTGCGCCGCGGCTCAACGCCGAGGACCTCACCATCGAAGCGCTGATGCCCTATTTCCAGCGGCTGGCGGCCGAGGCGATTGCCTTTGCCGGCGCGGCTGTGAAGGTAATGCGGCCGCACAAGGCGGGGCGCATCGTGTTCGGCACGTCGTCAGGCCATATCGGCGGCATTCCGGGCTTTGGCGCCTATGCTGCGGCCCGGGCGGCTGTGAACGGCGTTGTCCGCTCGCTGGCGCTCGAAGTCGCGGCGGACGGGATTTCGGTGAATGCCGTCGCGCCGAACTTCATTCAGACCGAGACGTACTACCCGAAAGCGCTGCTGGCCGATCCCGTGAAGGGGCCGAAGCTTCTGGCGCGCGTGCCGATGGGACGGTTGGGCGAGGCCGAGGAGGTCGCAGCCCTCGTCGAACTCCTGGTGATGGGCCGCTCGGGCTTTGTGTCGGGACAGGTGATCCCGATCTCGGGCGCGTGGTGTTAGGCGCTCTACTTCGCGGTCTTCTCGGAAAAGTAGGAGAGGATTTTCCGCGCCGCATCTTCGCGCTGGTCCAGGGTTTCGCCGAACGCCTCGCCGAGCTTGCCTTCGAGCATCAACGTCGCAAGACCATGCGCAACTGACCAGGCCGCGATGACGGGAACGAGGTCTGCGCTGCTCTTGTCCGCGATCGAGCCGGCGCCAAGAATGTCAGCCACATACTGGAAGCAGCGGTCGGCGTGCTCCTTGGCTTTGGGATAGTTCTTGAGGTCAACCATCTCGCACCGGAACATCAGGCGGAAAACTTCCGGGTTGTTCAGGGCGAAGCGCAGATAGGCCTCGCCAAGCGCGCGACTGCGAGAAGCCTTGTCCCGCGCAAGGCCAACCGCGCTCACCATGTAGTCGGTCAGGCGGTCGAAGCCTTCGGCGGCCAGTTCGGCCAGGATCGCGCCGCGATCCGCAAAATAGTGATACGGGGCCTGATGGCTGACGCCGGCGCGCCGCGCCACCTCGCGCATCGACAAAGCGCCGAGGCCGCCCTCGTTCATCAAGGCGATGCTGGCTTCGAGAATTTCTGCGCGAACGTCGTCGCGCGTCGCAGACTTCGTCACGGTCATGTCATATTCCGATTCTGCTTGACGGTGTCTGATATAAACTAGACACTGTCAAGGTAACCCATCCACACTCTAGGTGGCACATGACAGGGGCTCTGTCAGCTTGCAGAAACGGGCTTGGCGGCCTTCTGGCGCTTGCCGCACTGGCGGCATGCCAGGGTGAGGCGGGGGAAACCCCGGATACCGCTCCCGTGCCCGCAGCCGCGATTGCGGTTGAGGCCCTGTCAATTGCCGCCGACGGCGCGGGTTCGGGCGTACGGGCAAGCGGGCTGGTGGCCTACAAGCGGGAAGCGGCGCTGGGGTTCGGCGCTCCTGGCCAGATCGAAACACTCAGCGTGGATGCCGGCGACCGCGTCGCGGCCGGGCAGGTGATCGCCACCCTGCGCAAGATATCGGTGGGCGCGGACGAGGCTGAATCAGCGCTCGCCCGCCAGACCGCGCAGCAGAATTTCGATCGCGTCACCCGCCTGTTCGAGGCGGGCGCCTCCTCGCAGGCCGAACTCGACAGCGCACGCCTTGCGCTCGAGCGCACGCGCGAGCGGATTTCCATCATTGCGCCTTCGGGCGGCGTCGTGCTCGCCCGCCAAGCCGAGCCCGGCCAGACAGTCAGTGCGGGCCAGCCGGTCGTGACCATTGGCGAGAACCGGGCGGGGCTTGTCGTGCGCGCGTCGATGACGCCGGCCGAAGTGGGCCAAGTCAAAGTCGGCGACACGGCGTCCGTGCTGATCGAGAAGCGCGCGCCGGTTTCGGGCACTGTCCTGCGGATCGCGCCGCGCGGATCGATGTCGGGGACGTTCGAGGTTGAAGTCGGCGTATCCGGCGTCGAGGGCCTTCGCGCGGGGGAGGTTGCCGAAATCAGCCTTGCCGCTCGCGAAGCTGTTGCTGGCGCCGCTCCCGGCTATTTCGTCATTCCCGCCATTGCGCTGATCGATGCGCGCGCCGACCAGGGCGTGGTGTTCGTGATCGATGCCGAGGGCAAGGCGCGGCGGCGCCCGGTCGAAACCGGCGGCGTCACCGATGCCGGCGTCTCCATCCTCAAAGGGCTTGTCGCCGGTGATCGCCTGATCACGCGGGGCGCCTCCATGGTGCGCGACGGCGACGCCGTGCGCGTCGGCGGCGAATAGCGGGGCCGCGGGGGGGATGCAGGGGTTTACGCGCTTTTTCGTCGACCGCTGGCAGTTCACGCTGATCGTGTTCGTCATGCTGTTCGGCCTTGGCATCCAGTCGGTGATGTCGATTCCGAAATCGGAAGACCCGATCGTCTCCTTCCCGGGCGTCGGCGTGTTCGTCGTGCTGCCGGGGGCCGACGCCGAGCAGATGGAGCGCGTGGTCTCGATCCCGATCGAGACGGCGCTCAACGGACTTGAGGATGTCGACGAGATCCAGTCGACCAGCCAGGCGGGGCTCGCTTCGATTGGCGTCAGCTTCATCTATGGGTCCGACCCCGAGAAGAAATATGACGAGGTCGTGCGCGAACTGAACGTGATCCGTGCAAGCCTGCCTGAAGGTATCACGCTGCTGCGCGCGAACCGGCAGAACCCCGCGCAGACCAATATCGTGCAGATGGCGCTGGTCAGCGAGACGGCGTCCTACCGCCGGATGGAAGCCTATGCCCGTGAATTGCGCGACGCGATCGAACGCGCAGACGGCGTGCAGCAATCGGAAATCTGGGGCGTGCCGCCCAGCGAAGTGCGGGTGACGCCCGATCTCGACAAGCTGGCCGCCTATCGCATTCCGCTTACGGCGCTGACCGAGGCGCTGCAGCGCGAAGGAGCGGATGTTCCCATTGGCTCGGTTGAGAGCAGTGGCCGCCGCTTCAACGTGGAAGCCACCGGCCCGTTCGACAGCCTGGACGAGATTCGCAATGTCACGCTCCGCTCGGAAGGCACGAGCGCGCTGACGGTTGGCGACGTTGCCACGGTTGAGTGGACCAATGACGAGCAGTCGGTGCGCACACGGTTCAACGGGCAGCGCTCGCTGTTCGTGACGGCGCGGGCAAAGCTTGGCGCCACCATCTTCAACGTGATGGATAATGTCCGCTTCCAGGTGGACAAGTTCGAGTCGCGCCTGCCGCCCGAGATCAAGCTGGAGCGTGGCTTCGACCAGTCGCAAACAGTGTCGAAGCGCCTGACGACGCTCGGCCGGGATTTCATGATCGCCATCGGCCTCGTGCTGCTGACGCTTCTGCCGCTGGGCCTGCGCGCTTCGCTGGTCGTGATGGTGTCGATCCCGGCGTCGTTCGCCATCGGCGTCATCGCGCTCGACCTGATGGGCTATTCGCTGAACCAGCTGTCGATTGCGGGCTTTGTCATCGCGCTGGGTCTGCTGGTGGACGACTCCATCGTCGTCACCGAAAACATCGCGCGTCACAAGCGCAATGGCCTCAGTCCGCGCAACGCGGCCATCGAGGGCGTCAACGAGATCAATATCGCCGTCCTGGGTTGTACGGCTACGTTGCTGCTGGCGTTCCTGCCGCTGCTGAACCTGCCCGAGGCGGCGGGAGATTTCACGCGGTCGCTGCCGATGGCGGTTGTCTGCACGATTGCCGCTTCACTGTTCGTGGCGCTGACGATCATCCCTTTCCTAGCCAGCCGCATGCTGCCAAAGAAGGACCACAAGAACGTCTTCCTCGATGTGATGATGGGCGCCATCCACGCCGTCTATCGCCCGATCCTGAAGGTGGCGCTGGCGGCGCCGCGCATCACCGTGGTGGCGGCGCTGGCGCTGTTCGGCGCGTCGCTGACGCTGGTGCCGCAGCTTGGCTTCAGCCTGTTCCCCGAGAATGACAGCCCGTACTTCATGGTCGAGGTCGAGCTGCCCCAGGGCGTCGCCGTCGAGGAGACCGACAAGGCCGTGATGTTTGCCGACCAGGCGCTGGCCAAGCGCGAAGGGTTCACCTGGCGCTTCGCAAACACTGGCCGCGGCAACCCGCAGGTCTATTACAACGAGATTCCCAGCGAGCAGGCCAGCAATGTCGGCGGCATCTACGCGCGCTTCGACCATTGGGAGGCCAAGGAGGGCAACGCGGTCCTCGAGGACCTGCGCGCCGAACTGGCGACCTATCCGGGCGTGCGTTTCAACGTGAAGCGATTCCTCAACGGACCGCCGATCGAAGCGCCGCTGGCCGTGCGCATCCAGGGCGCGGATATCGAAGTTCTCTCAGGCATCGCGGCGGAGTTCGAGCGCGTGATCGCCTCTGTTGATGGCGTGCGAAACGTCACCAACCCGCTCTCCGAACGGCTGCTCGATCTCGACCTTTCCATCGACACCGAGGAAGCCGCGCTGCGCGGCGTACCGGCGGGCGCCATCGACCAGACGCTGCGCATCGCCATTGGCGGCGCGCGCGTCGCCTCGTTCCGCGATCCGGTGGGCGATGCCTATCCCGTTGTCGTTCGCGCGCCGCGCGCCGAGCGCATGAACATGACGGACCTTGATGCGCTCTACATCTGGACGGGCGATGGCTCTGCCGCGCCGCTGACGCAGTTCGCCGATCCGCGCATTTCGTCGGGACCGGCGCGCATCAGCCGCTACGAGCGCGAGCGGACCGTGACCATCACGGGCTATCTTGAGCCTGGCTATCTTGCCGGCGAAACCTCCATGCGGATGGAAGCGGCGCTGAAGGAAATCCCGCTCCCGGCTGGCTATTCGTCGAGCCTGGGCGGCGAGGCGGAAGCGCAATCGGAAAGCTTCGGCGGCATGGGGCCGGCGCTGCTGATCGCGATGTTCGGCGTGATGGCGGTGCTGCTGCTCGAATTCGGATCGTTCGCGACGGCGGCTGTCGTGGCCTTCGTTATCCCGTTCGGCATCATGGGCGGGCTGATCGCGCTCTATCTGGGCGGGGAGTCGCTGTCCTACACCTCGATCATCGGGTTCATTGCGCTCATCGGCATCGAGATCAAGAATTCGATCCTGCTGGTGGAGTTTGCAAACCAGGAACGGGCGCGGGGAACGCCTCTCAGGGAAGCCATCGAGAAGGCGGGCGAGGTGCGCTTCCTGCCGGTGCTGCTGACTTCCCTTACGGCCATCGGCGGACTGACGCCTCTGGTGCTGGAACGCTCCCCGCTCTATTCGCCGCTGGCGATGGTGATCATCGGGGGTCTCATCACGTCCACGCTGATCGCGCGGATTGTGACGCCGCCCATGTACCTGCTGCTGGCGCCGAAGGATCCCAAGCCTGCTCATGGGCCGGAGCCTGTTGCGGTTCCTGCTGAGTAGGCCAAGACTGTCCGGCGGGGAAACGCCGGAGAGCGCATCGTGGATTTCAATCTTCCCAAGGGTCTCGTCGACTATCTCGCCGAGCTGGACCGCTTCATTGAGGCGGAGATCAAGCCGCTGGAAGATGCGGACGACAATATCCGCTTCTTCGATCATCGCCGCGAACATGCGCGCACGGATTGGGACGCAGGCGGCCTGCCGCGGCACGAGTGGGAAGACCTGCTGAGGCAGGCGCGGCGCAGGGCCAATGCGGCCGGGCACTTCCGTTTTGCTCTAGCGAAAGAGCTGGGCGGGTCGGCGCGGGATGTGGGCTGCGGTTCCAACCTCGCCATGGCGGTGATCCGCGAGCATCTGGCGGCCAAGGGGCTGGGTCTCCACAACGACCTGCAGAACGAACATTCGATCGTCGGCAACAGCGTCGGCGCGCTGCTGATGTGGAACTACGGTACGGACGCGCAGAAGGCCGAATGGATGGAAGACTTGGCCGCGGGCAAGCGCGGCTTCGCCTTCGGCATCACCGAGCCCAAGCATGGCTCGGACGCCACGCACATGGAAACCGTCGCCGTGCGCGATGGTGACCACTGGATCATCGACGGCGAGAAGACGTGGAATACGGGCGTCCATACCGCCAGCCATGACATGATCATGGCGCGCACATCGGGCAAGGCGGGCGATGGCGGCGGCATCACGGCGTTTCTCGTGCCCATCAAGTCGCCGGGCTTCACCATCGAGGAGTATCTCTGGACGTTCAACATGCCCTCCGACCATGCACATGTGACGCTGAAGGGTGTGCGCGTGCCCGATAGCGCCGTATTCGGCGGCGAGGGGCGCGGTCTGCAGGTGGTCCAGCATTTCTTCAACGAGAACCGGATCAGGCAGGCGGCATCCTCGCTGGGCGCGGCGCAGTACTGCATCAACGAAGCGGTGGCGTATGCCAATGTGCGCGCGCCGTTCGGCAAGAAGCTGTCGAGCAACCAGGCGATCCAGTTCCCGCTCGTCGAGCTGCAGACGCAGTGCGAGATGGTGCGGGCGCTGATCCATAAGACCGCGTGGATCATGGACACGGCTGGGAATTTCGCGGCCAGCGATAAAGTCTCGATGTGCAATTACTGGGCGAACCGGCTGTGCTGTGAAGCGGCGGACCGGGCGATGCAGGTGCATGGCGGGCTGGGCTATTCGCGGCACAAGCCGTTCGAGCACATCTACCGCCACCACCGCCGCTATCGCATCACCGAGGGCGCGGAGGAGATCCAGATGCGCCGCGTGGCCGGCTACATGTTCGGCTTTATGGACCAGCGCGCGCCCAAAGGTGTGAGTGAATAGGGGCCTGACGGAATGATCGACGCGGCCAAGCTGGAAGCTGTCCTCAAGCGCCTGCCCGGTTTCGAGCGGCTGGAGTCGTGTGATCGCCTTTCGGCTGGCGCGAGCCGTGAGACGTATCGGCTCGGCGTGGTGATCGGTGGGGCGGTGCGGACGCTGGCCTTGCGCAGGGCTGCGGGCGAGGGGCAGTCGGCGATGGGCGCGGGGCCTGGTCTCACGATCGAGGCAAAGCTGTTCAGCGCTGCGAAAGCGGCGGGCGTGCCGGGGCCGGAGGTGGTGCTGGTGCTGCAACCGGAAGACGGGCTGGGCGCAGGCTTCGCCATGGACTGGATCGGCGGCGAGACGCTGGGCGGTCGCATTGTGAAATCACCGGAATTGGCGGGCGCGCGACGTACGCTGGCGCGGCAGTGCGGGCAGATTCTGGCGCGGCTGCATACGGTGGATGTGAAGGCGGCAGGGCTGGATGAGGCGCTGGAAATGTTCACGCCCGAGCATGCCGTGCGCAAGACGCATGCGGCATATCTGGAGTTGGACACGCCGCAGCCGATGATCGATTTCACGGCGATGTGGCTGCTGAAGAATCTTCCGCACGAACGGCCTCACACGCTGGTGCATGGTGATTTCAGGAACGGCAATCTGATTGTCGATCCGGATGCGGGCGTCGCCGCCGTGCTCGATTGGGAGCTGGCGCATGTTGGCGATCCGATGCGGGACCTTGGCTGGCTGATGACGCGGTCGTGGCGCTTTGGCGCGAGCGAGAAGCCCGTGGGCGGGTTTGGCGAAACGGATGATCTGTTCGAGGGATATGAGTCCGTTGCGGGGCACAAGGTGGACCGCAAGGCTGTGCGCTTCTGGGAAGTGTTCGGCTCGTTCTGGTGGGCGGTCGGCGCGCTGTCGATGGGGCAGTCATTTCGCAACGGAAGCGAGCCGAGTGTCGAGCGGCCGGTCATCGGGCGCCGCAGTTCGGAATGCCAGATCGATTGCGTGAACATGCTGATCCCCGGTTGGGCGCGGCGGCCCGAAGCGGCGACGGACGACAGGGGCGATCTTCCGACCAGTGCAGAACTGCTCACCGGCGTACGCGATTTTCTGAAGGAGGATGCGCAGGCCGGGCGTCAGGGGCGCAGCCAGTTCCTCGCGCGCGTGGCGGCGAACGCGACCGATATCGTGTTGCGCGAGATGAGCATCGGGCCTGACGCGCATGCATGGGAGGCGCAGGGTCTCTCGGCCCTGCTCGGCGGTGGTGGGCCGTTGGGACAGCAGAGGGCGCGGCTGTGCGCGGCCATCCGCGCGGGCGACATCGACCTCAAACGGCCCGACCTACACGCCTACCTGCGCGACAGCGTCTTCGCGCGCGTGATGATCGACCAGCCCGGCTACGCCGGCGCGCTGGAGTGTGCGGCGAAGGGCTAGTCCCCGAGTCTTAGTCTTCTGGCGGCGCCCAGTCTGTAACCGGCCTGAAATTCTTTGTGCCTGGGGTGCGCTCGAACACGCTGCCTTCCGGTTCGTCGAGAAGGGGGACGATGCTGGGGTCGTAGTTGGCGATCGTGTTCACGTCGTAGACGTCGTGATTCGCGGGGTCGTTCATGTAGTCCTGGTCTTCCAGCCCCGCCATGAAGCGCCAGCCGCTATCCTCCGGGCCGTCGGGCGCAGCGCGGTACATGAAGCCCACCAGCTTTCCATTGCAGGTGATCATGTCAGTTGCGAAGCAGGCGCCCCGCCCGGTGGCGAGCGGCTTGATATCCTCGGCTTTCAACCGGAATTTCTTCGCCATTTGTCCGGCCTTCCTTCTCTCGCCTCTGATCCAGCGCCATTGCGCCGCACCATACTGCCGCCACGTAACATCAGCCTACTCGACGGTATCAGGCGACGGGTCTAAACCTGCGCGCTCAGAACGAGGTTTTTCATGTCGCGTCCGGTCATTTCCGCCACGGGGCTCTATACGCCGCCCCATTCGATTTCCAATGCCGAACTGGTGGCGAGCTTCAATGCCTGGGCGGACCGGTGGAATGCCGAGCATGCCGAGGAGATCACGGCGGGGAAGGTCGAGCCCAAGCCGCATTCATCGGTGGAGTTCATCGAGAAGGCCTCGGGCATCAAGTCGCGCTATGTCGTCGACAAGGACGGCGTGCTCGATCCCAAGCGGATGACGCCCAATATTGCCGAGCGGCCAAACGACCAGATTTCGGTCCTGGCCGAGATTGCGGTGAAGGCGGCGCAGGAAGCGCTCGCCAAGGCGGGGCGCGAAGGCAAGGAAATCGACGCGGTGATCTGCGCCGCCTCCAACATGCAGCGCGCCTATCCCGCGATGGCGATCGAGGTACAGGCAGCACTCGGCGCGCCGGGTTTTGCGTTCGACATGAACGTTGCCTGCTCGTCCGCCACATTCGGCATCCAGACGGCGGCGGACTTCGTGCGTGCGGGCCACGCCAAGACCGTACTGATGGTGAACCCGGAAATCTGCTCGGGGCATTTGAATTTCACCGACCGCGACAGCCACTTCATCTTTGGCGATGTCGCAACAGCGGTGCTCGTCGAATCCGAAGACCGGGCGTCCAAAGGAGGCTGGTCAATTCTCGGCACGCATCTCAAGACGCAGTTCTCGAACAACATCCGCAACAATTTCGGCTTCCTCAATCGCGGCGATCCGGATGGCGTCGGCAAATCCGACAAGCTGTTCGTCCAGGAGGGGCGGAAGGTGTTCAAGGAAGTCGTGCCGATGGTGGCGGCGATGATCAACGAGGAAATGGATCGCCTCGGCATCAAGTCGAGCGAGCTGCGGCGGATGTGGCTGCACCAGGCCAATGCCGGCATGAACCGCCTGATCGCCGAGCGCGTGCTGGGTCACGAAGCAAGCGAGGATGAGAGCCCGACCGTGCTCGACACGTATGCGAACACGTCGTCGGCCGGTTCGATCATCGCCTTCCACAAGCACTCGGCTGACTTCAAGCCGGGCGAGAAAGGCCTGATCTGCTCGTTCGGAGCCGGCTATTCGGCCGGCACGGTATTCGTTGAAAAAACGGCCTGACCGATAGTTCGGTCAGGCCGGATTTTTCCGCAGCTGTAGCGTTCGCTACTTCGGCTCGGTCGCTTTCTTCAGCGTCGTCGTGACGAGCTCGAGATCCGCGTCTGTCATCTGCGGGTAGAGCGGCAGGACGATCGTGCGGTCCTGGCAGCCTTCCGAGTGGGGCAGAGGCGGGTGCTTGCTGTCCTTGTAGCCGTCCTCGCGGTGCGAGCACATGATGCCGCGACGCGTGGCGATGCCGGCGTCGAGCATGACCTGCATGACGGCGCGCTGGTCGGCGTAGTCGGGCAGGCGGATGGCGAAGGATTGCCAGTTGGATTTCATGCCCTGCGGCTCAAGCGGGAGGCCGATCCACTGGGCTGAGCTCAGCAGCGCGCGATACTTGTCAGCGATCTCGCGGCGGCGGGCGACGATGCCCGGCAGACGGCGAAGCTGTTCGCGGCCGACGGCGGCCTGGATGTCTGTCATGCGGTAGTTGTAACCGAGCACCGGGTGGGTCTCGAAGATCACCTGGTTGGAGCCGTGGCGGACAGTGTCGGGAACCGACATGCCGTGCTGGCGCAGCAGCTTGAACTGCTTGTTCCATTCAGCGTGCGGCGTGGTCAGCATGCCGCCATCGCCCGTCGACATGATCTTGCGCGGGTGGAAGGAGAACACGGCGACGTCGCCGCGGCAGCGTCCGACCTTCTCCCACTCGCCATCCCACATGTACTCCGCGCCAACGGCGCAGGCGGCATCTTCGACGACCTTGAGGTTGTGCTTCTTCGCGACCGCGACGATGGCCGAAAGGTCCGCCGGCATGCCCATCTGGTGGACCAGCAGGATGGCTTTCGTCTTCGGCGTGATGGCGGCCTCGATCAGCGAGGCGTCCATGTTGTGCGTGGCCGGATCGACGTCGACGAACACCGGCTCGGCGCCGCAATAACGGACCGAGTTGGCCGTCGCGATGTAGGAGTGCGAGACGGTGACAACTTCATCACCCTGCCCGACGCCGGCGACGAGCAGCGCGAGGTGCAGGCCGGTGGTGCAGTTGGAGACGGCGGTTGCGTACTCCGCGCCGACGAACTCCGCGAACTCTTTCTCGAAGGCCGCAACTTCCGGACCTTGCGTGATCCAGCCGGAGAGGATGACGCGCGAGGCCGCATCGGCTTCGCGCTGGTCCATCACAGGTTTGATGATCGGGATCATTAGTTGAACCTGTCCTTGTTGGCTTCCCACCAGGTGACGAAGCGGCGCACGCCTTCTTCGAGGCTGACTTCAGCCTTGAAGCCCAGCAGGCGCTCGGCTTTCTCGGTGGAGGAGAGACGGCGCGAGACCGCGTTCACTTTGCGCTCGGGGCCGTATTCGGGAACCATGTCGGCCGGCGCGCCCATGACTTTCATAGTCGTGTACGCCAACTCGTTCAGCGAGGTCTCGACGCCCGAGGCGATGTGGAAGACTTCGTCGGTGGCGTCGGATTTCAGGCCGAGCACGTTCGCGCGGGCGAGATCCTCGATGTAGATGAAGTCCATCGACGTCTTGCCATCGCCCAGAACGAGCGGCGGGATGCCCTGGTTGATGCGCTGGACCCAGCGGACGAGTACTTCCGTGTACTTGCCTTCCACGTCCATGCGCGGGCCATAGACGTTGAAGTAGCGCATCGCGACATAGTTCAGGCCGTACATGTCGTTGTAAGACCGCAGCAGGCCCTCGAGCATGATCTTGGAGGCGCCGTACCAGGTGCGGTTGTTGTAGGGGTGGTGGTCTTCCTTGGTCGGGAAGCTGTCGGCGAGGCCGAGGATCGAGGCCGACGAAGCCGCGAGCACCTTCTTAACGCCGGCCTTGTGGGCGGCGTCGATGACGTTGAACGTGCCGTCGTTCATCACTTCCATGGCTTCGCGCGGATCGGCGGCGCAGGCGGTGATGCGGATGGCGGCCATGTGGATGACCGCGTCCATGCCCTCGGTGACCTTGTAGACCAGGTCCTTGTCGCGGATGTCGCCCTGGATGAGCTTGACGCGCTCGTCCTTGAGCGCGTTCTCGAGGTTGCGGGTCGAGCCGCGGGACATGTTGTCCAGGATCACGATCTCGGCCGGCTTCTCGTTGGCGAGCAGCTGGTCGATCGTGGTGGAGCCGATGAGGCCCGCGCCTCCGGTCACCAGGATTTTCGAACCTTCGATCTTCATTGTCCCGTCACCCACACTGTACTGTCTTGTCTGTTCTGAAAGTCGGCGGGGTCCGCCGTGTTGCGGCGGACCCCGTAATCACTAGGCGAGCGCGAGCTCTTCCTTCTGGAGAGCGGCCACCGCGGCGACCACTTCTTCCTGCTGGACGGCTTGCAGCTCCGGATACATCGGCAGCGACAGCACTTCGGCAGCGGCTTTCTCGGCGTGCGGGAACTGGCCCTGCTTGTAACCGAGATAGTCGAACGCCTGCAGCGTGTGCAGCGGGAACGGGTAGTGGATGCCCGTCTGGATGCCCTTCTTGGTCAGCTCTTCCTGCCAGCGCGCGCGGTTCGGCGTGCGGACGGCATAGATGTGATAGACGTGGCGGCGGTTCGCGAGAGCGACCGGCGTCTTCACGCCCGTGCCTTCGAACATAGTGCGGTAACGCTCGGCGGCGTCACGGCGCATCTCGGTCCACTTCTCGATGTACTTCATCTTGACGCGGAGGACGGCGCCCTGAATGCCTTCCAGGCGCATGTTGTAGCCGATGATCTCGTGGAAATACTTCTTCTCGGCTCCCCAGTCGCGCAGCATGCGGACCTTGCGGTTGATCTCGGCGTGCGGGGTGACGGTCATGCCGCCTTCGCCAGCCGCGCCCAGGTTCTTGCCGGGGTAGAAGGAGAAGCCGGTGGCGTCGCCGAATGCGCCAGCGCGCTTGCCGTTGTACTCGGCGCCGTGAGCCTGGGCCGCGTCTTCCAGCACGAAGAGGTTGTGTTTCTTGGCGATCGCCATGATCGGCGCCATGTCTGCCATCTGGCCGAACAGGTGGACCGGGACGATGGCTTTGGTGCGCGGCGTGATGACGGCTTCGATCGCGGCCGGATCCATCGTGAACGTCACCGGGTCGATGTCGACGAACACCGGCGTTGCGCCCGTGTAAGCGATGGCCGAGGCCGACGCGATGAAGGTGAAGGGAACAGTGATGACCTCGTCACCCGGGCCGATGCCGGCGGCGAGCAGGGGGAGGTACAGCGCGTTCGTGCCGTTGTTGACGCCGGCGGCGAAGGTCGTGCCGGCGTACGGCGCGAATTCCTTCTCGAGCGCGGCGACTTCCGGCCCGAGGGTGAAGGCGCACGATTCCATCGTGGCGATCAGGGCGGCGTCAACTTCCGCCTTGATCGAGTGGTACTGCGCTTTGAGGTCGACGAAAGGGACGCCCATTGGTGTTTCGCTCGCTTGCTGTCTGAATTACTTGCTGGATTTTTTCGGAAGGTGGATCGTCTCGCCACGGCCGCGCATCGAAGCGGTTGCCGCCTCGATCAGCTCGACCATGCGGAAGCCGAACTCGCCGTCCGACACCGAGGATTTGCCCGACTTGATGCAGTCGACGAAGTGCTTGCCCTCGACGAGCAGCGCTTCGGCGCCGTCGACCTTCGGCGCCCACATATCGCCGGCGCGGTAGCCGACACGCATTTCATGGATCTTGGCCGGGTCATCCGTGAACGATACGCCCTTGTCGTAGATTTTCAGTTTCTCGGACGGTTGAAGTTCGTCGAATGTGATCATCTTGTCGGTGCCGCCGATCAGGATCGTGCGCACTTTCACCGGAGCCAGCCACGAGACGTTAACGTGGGCGATGAAGCCGGTTTCGTAGAACAGCGTGATGAAGGCGAGGTTCTCGGGCGTTCCCGGATAGTGGTTGATGCCCGAGGCCGACACCGCAACCGGGTGCTGGTCGAACACGTAGTCCAGGATCGAGAAGTCGTGGACGGCGAGGTCAGCGATGACGTTCACGTCGCGCTGGAACAGGCCGAGATTGATGCGGGTTGAGTCGTAGTACAGGACTTTTCCCAGATCGCCGTTCTGCACCATGTCGCGCATCCGGCGGACCGGGCCGGTGTAGACGAAGGTGTGGTCGACGTGCAGCGTGAGGCCGCGCTTGTTGGCTTCCTCGATCAGCGCGCGCGCCTGCATGGACGTTTCCGTCATCGGCTTTTCGAGCCAGACGTGCTTGCCGGCCTTGAGGGCCGCCATGGCGAGCGAGAAGTGGGTCGAGACCGGGGTGGCGATCGCGATCGCGTCGATTTCCGGGTCGCGGATCATCGCCTGGATGTCGGTGGTCGTCTTGGTCGCCGGGTGACGCTTGGCGGCCAGTTCGAGCGCCTTCGGGTTGAGGTCGGCGACCGTGTGCATCTTCGCTTCGGAGAGTTCGGCGAAGTTGCGGACCAGGTTGGGGCCCCAGTAGCCATAGCCGATGACGCCGATGTTGATCACATCGCGCTTGGCGGCGACCTTCGGGCCGGTCAGCACTTCAACGGCGGGGCCGCTTTCGGCGATAACTTTGACCTTGGAGGCCGGTTTGCGGGCTTTCACCGCTTTGGTTTCCTTGTTCGCGGTCATTAACCCACAACCTCTTCTGCAACGCTGTTCACTGACTGGGATTTCTTGGCGGCCGACATGTTGCGGACATCGCCGACGACCTTGGCCGGGCAACCCGCGACAACCGCGTAAGGGGGGACGTCCTTGGTCACCGTCGCGCCGGCCGCGATGAGCGCGCCTTCGCCGATGGTGATGCCGCAGACGATGGTGGCGCCCGATCCGATCGAGACCTGGCGTTTCACGGTGGTATATTCGAGCGTCCAGTCCGCATCCGACTGGGGCGAACCATCCGGGTTCGTCGCGCGCGGGAAGCGGTCATTGGTGAACATCACGCCGTGGCCGATGAAGCACTCGTCCTCGATGGTGACGCCTTCGCAGACGAAAGTGTGCGAGGAAATCTTGCAGCGTTCGCCGATGAAGGCGCCCTTCTGGATCTCGACGAACGCGCCGATGCGCGAGCCGTCGCCGACTTCGCAGCCGTAAAGGTTCACGAGCGTGGGGTGGAAGATGGTTACCTTCCCCTTCAGCTTCACGCTGTCCGAAATTGGCATGTCGCAGGTCTCCACGCGCCGGTTTGCCAATAGTGTCAGCAAGGACGGGGCCGGGTTTTTCAAACGCCCGGATGAGGTGCGGCGCCGCAAATCCCCGGCCACGCGAGCGTCGTCATGGTTAACGACGTATGGCGGCGTGCTGCCGATGCACACCGTATTCCCCTGTTGTGCGAATGCGGGACGCCGGGCTCGCGCCGTGGTGCGGTGTTTACTGAACCCGGACGGGCACGTGGCCCAGTCGTTCCATCAGCGCAAGGACACTGTCCTCGCCTTGCAGGTGACCGGCGCCGACGGCGATCATGAACACGCCGGTCTCATTGCGCAGGAGGGCGTCGAGCTGGGGCGCCCATTCGGTGTTCCGGCGCACCATGAGCGTCTCGTAGACTTCGGGCTGGGTGGCCAACTGCTCATCGACGACAAGGCGGGCAAGCGTCTTGTCGTCGCCCGAGCGCCAGGCGGAAACCATCTCGGTCAGCCCCTCGCCCGTCGCGTCGAGATCCGTCATGCTGGCGGTCAGCATCTTCACCTGCGCCGCATCGGGCAGGACGGTGAAGGCCGAGAGTTGCCCCTCCACGGTTTCGAGGTAGCGAAGCTGCTTGCCCGCCTCCGTTGCTGCCGGGCGGAGCAGGACTTCGACGCCGGAGTCCTGCGCAAAGCCCGCCTCGCGGATGGCGGCGTCCGAAATCATGACGCTGGCGTACCAGGGACGCATCTGCTCGAGGACCACCGACGAAATGCGGAAGCGAGAGCCGGCGGCGCGCAAGGCTTCCTTCTGGGCTGGATCGAGCAGATCCGAAAGGCGCCGGTCGGGCGGCAGCAGGCCGATGCGCTGAATTATGGCGGTGATCTCTGCCGGCGGCAGGTTGGTATCGGCTTCCAGATAGAGCGTGTCGGCGTCCGTGAACGCCTGCCTGAAGGCCGGCGTCTCCCAATCGAGGCCGGGGGGCAGCAGGTGCATCGTGCCGAAGAGGTAAAGGGTGGTGTCGGCGTCCGCGATCTTCCATAGCGCCGGTTTCGGCGGACCGGCATAGGCGGCGGGGCCAGTGGCTACCTCGTCAGCCTGGCTGCATGCGGCGAGGAGGAGGCCGGCAAGCCCGGCAATACCGAGTAAAAACCTGCGCATCGCGTTCCTGCTCTGGTCCACCCCGCGGCATCGCCGTGGGCCCGGCGCAAGGGATCGCCCATGTCTGTGGCCGGAAAAGGACGCTGCGGGAAGGGGATGGCGCACTCGACAGGAGTCGAACCTGTGACCTCTGCCTTCGGAGGGCAGCGCTCTATCCAGCTGAGCTACGAGTGCAATCCGGCTCCTCATGTATCAGGGGGGCCAAAAAGGCAAGGTTTGGGGCGCCGGGGGCGAAACTGGCCGGAAATCAGCCCGTACTCCCCTATCCCGTGTTCCGGAGACCGGCGGCGACGCCGTTGATGGCCAGCAGGATGCCTTCGCGCACCGCCTCGCTTTCATCACCGGCCCTGCGGCGGGCGATCAGTTCGATCTGCAGGTGGTTCAGCGGGTCGATGTAGGGCAGGCGCGAGCGGATGGTGCTGGCCAGATCCGGGTTCTTCTGCAGCAGTTCGGTCTGGCCGGTGATCGCCAGCAGGGTGTTGTAGGTGAGCGTCCATTCGGCCTGGATCGCGTCGAACACCCGATCGGCAAGCTTTCGGTCCTTCACGAGGCCGGCATAGCGGCGGGCGATCGACATGTCCGACTTCACCATCACCATTTCCATGTTGCCAATGGCGGAGGTGAAGAAGGGCCAGGACTGGTGCAGCTCCTTCAGCAGCGAGAAGTCGAGCTTCGTGTCGCGCACGGCCGAGCCGAAACCATACCAGCCGGGCAGCATGGCGCGCGATTGCGCCCACGAGAACACCCACGGGATGGCGCGCAGGCTTTCGATGGTGCGCGTCGCCTGACGCGAGGTGGGGCGGCTGCCGATGTTGAGGTCTGCGATCTCGGTGATGGGCGTGGCGTCGTAGAAGTAATCGACGAATCCCGGGGTTTCGTAGACGAGCTTTCGATAGGCCTTCATGGCGGCCTGCGAGAGACGGTCCATGGCATCGCCACGGCGGGCAGCGTCTTCCTCCTTCGGGCGCGACAGCGAGGCGACGACGACGCCGGCGGTCAGCGTCTCGAGGCTCTGTCGCGCAAGTTCGGGGTCGCCATACTTGTTGGCGACGACCTCGCCCTGTTCGGTGATGCGGATGCGGCCACCGACCGTGCCTTCGGGCTGGGCCAGCAGCGCCTCGAAGCTGGAGCCGCCGCCGCGACCGACGGCGCCGCCACGGCCGTGGAACAGCTGCAGGCGCAGCCCGGCCTTGGTCACCACATCGTGCAGCGCGCTCGAGGCTTTCTGCAGTTCCCAGATGGACGTGAGGTAGCTGCCGTCCTTGTTCGAGTCGGAATAGCCGATCATCACTTCCTGGAAGCCGTCCTTGCCGTGCAGGGCGCGGATCAGTGGAAGAGACAGGTAGCTCGCCATCGTTTCGGGCGCTGCCCGCAGGTCTCCGATGGTTTCGAACAGGGGTTCGGCGAAGATGTCAGTGGTCGGCTCTGGGCCGGGACGGAAGAGGCCGACCTCCTTCAGCAGGAGATAGACTTCCAGCAGGTCCGACACGGATTGCGTGTTCGAGATGATGTAGTTGCGGATCGAGACGGGCCCGTAGAGCTTCTTCACCTCGGCGGCGGCGGCGAGCGTCTCAAGCTCCTTACGTGTTTCATCGCTGTAGGTCGCAAACGGCGAGGACAGCGGGCGGCTATGGCTGAGTTCGCGGACGAGAAGCTCGCAACGGGCTTCTTCGTCCAGTTTCGCATAGTCGTCGACGACGCCGGCGGTGCGCAGCAGCTCCTCCGTCACGCGCGCATGGACGGAGGAGTTCTGACGCATGTCGAGCGTCGCCAGATGGAAGCCGAACACGTCGACCGCGCGGATGAGGCGCGGCAGCGGCCCGCGCCGGAAGGACGCGCCCTGATGGCGCAGCAGTGAGCGGTGGATGGTGATGAGATCGGAGCGCAGCTGGCTGGGATCGGTGTAGCGGTCGCCACTGACCGCCGGCGTCTTGGGCGGCGTCTCGCCGGTGAGTGCGGTCAACGTGGTTGCAAGGCGCGCGTAGACGCCCGACAGTGCGCGGCGATAGGGCTCGTCCGTGCGCTGGGCCGAGCCATCGCCTGCCTGCTCGGCAAGGGCGAGCAATTCGGGCGTCACGCCGGTGAAGCGCGAGGACAGTGAGAGTTCAGCGCCGAGGGCATGCGCCTCTTCCAGATAGAAGCGCAGGATCGCGCTGGCCTGGCGGGCGAGCGCCCGGCGCATGGTGCGTCCGTCGACATTGGGATTGCCGTCCCGGTCGCCGCCGACCCATGCGCCGAGACGCAGGAAGCTGCGCAGGTTGAGCGACGCGTCGGCGGTCTCGACGCCGAGAAGATCTTCCCAATGGGCGTAGAGCGCCGGGATGGCGGGCAGGAAGCTGCGCTCAAAATAGGAGACGGCGTTCTCGATCTCGTCGTCAACCGCGACGCGGAAATTGCGCAGCAGGCGGGTGCGCCAGAGAATGGAGACCTGACGGCGCAGGTCGGCTTCAGCTTCCTCGCGATCGGTGGGCGACACAGCGCGGTCGATTGCGTCGAGATCGTCGGCGATGGCGGCCTGCCGGTCGCGCACGCTCTTGCGGCGAACCTCGCTGGGGTGGGCGGTGATGACGGGGGCGATGAGGCCCTTCGACAGAACGCCAAGCGCGGCGGAAGCATCCTTGCCCGACGCCGCGAGCGTGCGGAGGGCGCCGGCCAGCGTATCGGGGCGTTCATCGCCCGCGCGCCCGCGGCGGCGTTGCAGGTGATCTTCGGCGAGATTGGTGACCTGCAGGAAGGTGGTGAAAGAATGCACGAAGCGCACGGCGTCGGCGACGCTTAGCTGGCCCAACTGGCTGGAAAGAAGAGCGGCGGCTTCAGGCGAAGGCTCGCGGTGGAAGCCGACGGAGGCGCGGCGGATATCCTCGATCTGATGGAAGACATCCTCGCCATCCTGCTCGCGGATGACATCGCCCAGCACAGCGCCAAGCATGCGGATAATGGAGCGTTGTTCTTCGGCGTCGTTGAGCATCGCAATCCCGCCAGAGCGCGTGTTGATCTATCGCGCGATGCATACTGGCACGCGCGTCTGCGGGATACATAGTTTCGAAGATTGTCCTGGCCAGTTGGAGCGCTGTCGCCTTCTTCGCGGGCGCCAGTCCTGGGACTGTCTCAGGTCAGCGCACGTCAGCCTTTGAGGCCGAGCTGCGCCTTCAGTTTCGCGATGTCGTCCAGCCACGGCGTGGCCAATGAGTCTGACGGCATGCGCCAGTCGCCGCGGGGGGAGAGGGCGCCGCCGGAGGTGACTTTGGGGCCGTTGGGAACGGCCGAGCGCTTGAACTGACTGGTTAGGAAGAAGCGCTTGGTGAAGACTTCGAGCCACTTCACGATCTCGGCCATGTCGTAGGCGACGCGATCCTTCTGCGCGACGTGCATCGGCCATTCGCCGGCCTTCACGTCTCCCCACGCAGCGTGTGCGAGGAAGGCGATGCGCGCGGGGTTCGCGCCCCAGCGGATCACCTGGTTGAGGAAGAAGTCGTGCAGGTTGTAGGGGCCGATCGTGTCTTCGGTCGACTGGATCTTGCCGTCCTTGTCGGCAGGGATGAGCTCGGGCGAGATTTCCTGGTCGAGGATGGCGCGCATGACGTCGCCCGCGGCTGCCGAGTAGTGACCGCTCGCTGCGCTCCAGCGGATGAGGTGCTGGATCAGCGTCTTCGCCACTGCGCCGTTGACGTTGTAATGGCTCATGTGGTCGCCGACGCCATAGGTGCACCAGCCGAGCGCAAGCTCGGAGAGGTCGCCTGTGCCGACGACCATGCCGCCTTCCTTGTTGGCGAGGCGGAAGAGATAGTCGGTGCGCAGGCCCGCCTGCACATTCTCGAAGGTGATGTCGTAGACCTTCTTCCCTTTGGCGAAGGGATGGCCGAGGTCGGAGAGCATCTGGTTCGCCATCGGCTTGATATCGATCTCGCGCGCGTCGATGCCGAGTTCCTTCATCAGCGCGTGGGCGTTGGACTTGGTGCCTTCCGTGGTGGCGAAGCCCGGCATGGTGACGCCGATGATGTCTTTCCGCTTCACGCCCATCATGTCGAAAGCGCGGACGGCGACGAGGAGCGCCTGTGTCGAGTCGAGCCCGCCGGAAACGCCGATGACGGCTTTCTTCACGCCCGACGCTTCGAGGCGGCGGCGCAGGCCCTGGACCTGGATGTTGTAGGCCTCGAAGCAATCCTGATCGAGCAGGTCTTCATCGTCCGGCACGAAGGGGAAGCGATCGACGTGGCGGGCGAGCGGCAGCGGCGCGTCGCGCTCGGGCGCGGCGGTGAAATGGATGCGACGGCGGTTGAGGCGGCGCTTGTGGTTGCGTGCGGTGTCGCGGAACGTGCCGTTGCGCAGGCGGTCCTGGCTGATGCGGCCGACGTCGATGTCGGCGGTGAGCAGGACGGAGCCATCGGGAAAGCGATCCGACTCCGCGATCTTGGCGCCGAGTTCGTAGATGGCGAGCTGGCCGTCCCAGGCCGTGTCTGTTGTGGACTCGCCATAACCGGCGGCGGCGTAGATATAGCCACACGAGGCCCGCGCCGATTGCGAGAGGCAGAGCATGTCGCGCTCGGCCGCCTTGCCGATGGTGACGTTCGAGGCTGAGAGGTTGGCGATCACGGTGGCGCCGGCCAATGCCGCGAAGGTCGAGGGCGGCAGGGGCGACCAGACGTCCTCGCAGATGTCGACGGCGAGGGTGAAGCCGGGGATGTCGGCGGCTTCGAACGACAGGTCCGTTCCGAAGGCGACGGTTTCGCCCGCCAGCGCGATCTCGTCCACGGTGGCATCCGGCGCCATGGCAAACTGACGCTTCTCGTAGAACTCGCGATAGTTGGGCAGGTAGGTCTTGGGCACCACGCCGAGGATCACGCCGTGATGTATCACCACCGCGCAGCCATGGATGCCGGGGCCGACTTCCAGCGGCGCGCCGACGACGATGACGGGGGCGAGCGAGCGGCTGGCTTCCTTCACGCGGGCGATGGCGTCGCGCACGGCGGTGAGCAGAGTGGCCTGCATGTGCAGGTCGTCGAGCGTGTAGCCGGACATGCCGAGTTCCGGGAATACGACGAGGGCGGCGCCGGCCTTGTCGGCCTTGCGGGCGAGCTCGATCGTCTCGCGGGCGTTGGCGGCGGGGTCGGCCAGGTGCACGCGCGGGCTCGCGGCCGCGACGCGGACGAAGCCATGGGCGTACAGGTTGTTGAACGCGGCTGCCATTCTCAGGGCCTATCATCCCGCCGGGGTGGTCTCAACGCGGGTGTATACACGCCTAAACGTAATTATCAGGAAACAGGATTACACCTGCCGGCGGACAGATACCCGGCGCTGAACTTGCTTTGGGCGTCTGGCCGGCGCTGCGGGCCTCAACAGGTGGTTAATGGATACGGATGTCGTCGTCATCGGAGCAGGGGCCGTTGGCCTTGCCGTGGCGGCGGAATTCGCCCGGAGCGGCCATGACGTGATCGTTCTGGAGGCCGCTGACGGCATCGGGACAGGCACGTCCTCGCGCAATTCCGAAGTGATCCATGGCGGGATGTATTACCCAACGGGCAGCCTGCGCCACCGCATGTGCGTGGAAGGCCGGCGGAAGCTGTACGCCTATCTGCAGACCAGGGGCGTGCCGCACATGAAGCGCGGCAAGCTGATCGTGGCGACGTCAGAGAAGGAAACCGCCAAGATCGAGGGTATTCACGCGACCGGCCTCACGAACGGCGTCGAGGCGCTGGAGATGGTGTCGGGCGCAACAGCGATGGCGTGGGAGCCGAACCTCCATTGCACCGCGGCGCTGTGGTCACCCGAGACGGGGATCGTGGACAGCCATTCCTACATGCTCGCGCTGCAGGGCGAGATCGAAGATCACGGCGGGCTGATCGCGTTCGAGACGCCAGTGACGCGCATCGAACCGGTGTCGGGTGGGTTCAAAGTATACACGGGCGGAGCGGAGCCTTCGTCGATTGAGTGCCGGCGCGTGGTGAACAGTGCAGGGCTTGGCGCGCATGGACTGCTGCGCGCGATCGAAGGCTATCCCGCCGCACACATTCCGAAATTCGTGCTGGCGAAGGGCAATTATTTTGGCTGCTCCGGCAAGCAGGCCTTCACGCGTCTGATTTACCCGGCTCCCGTTGAGGGTGGGCTGGGTGTGCACGTGACGCTCGATCTCGCGGGGCGGATGAAGTTCGGGCCGGACGTGGAGTGGCTCACGAACAATGATCCCACCTCTGTCGACTACACGGTCGATCCAAAGCGGTCGGAGTCATTCTACGATGCGATCCGCCGTTACTGGCCGGGCCTGCCGGATGGCGCGATCACGCCGGACTATTCGGGCTGCCGGCCAAAGCTTTCAGGACCGGGCGAGCCGGCGGCAGACTTCCGCATCGACGGGCCTGAGCTGCATGGGATTGCAGGGCTCGTGAACCTGCTGGGCATCGAGAGCCCGGGCCTTACGTCCTCGCTGGCGATCGCCGAGGATGTGCGGCGGAAGCTGGCGAACTAGTCGCTATTCGTTCAGCAGGTTGCGGAAGTAGCTGATCGTTTCCTTCAGCCCGTCTTCCAGATTGACCTTCGGCTCCCAGCCCAGCGTGCTGCGGGCGCGCGTTATGTCGGGCTTGCGCTGCTTGGGATCGTCGGCAGGCAGCGGCAGGCGGACGAGTTTCGATTTCGATTTCGTGAGCTTGAGGACCGTCTCGGCCAGTTCGATCATCGTGAACTCGCCGGGATTTCCGACATTGATAGGGCCGGTGACATCATCGCCTGTGTCCATGAGGCGGATCATGCCTTCGATGAGATCATCGACATAGCAGAACGAGCGCGTCTGCAGGCCGTCACCATAGATGGTGATGTCCTCGCCCTTGAGGGCCTGCACGATGAAGTTCGACACCACGCGCCCATCGTTCGGGTGCATGCGCGGGCCGTAGGTATTGAAGATGCGAAGCACCTTGATGCGCAGCTTGTTCTGGCGGTGATAATCGAAGAACAGCGTTTCGGCGCAGCGCTTGCCTTCGTCGTAACAGGAGCGTGGTCCGATCGGGTTGACGTTGCCCCAGTAGTCTTCGGTCTGCGGATGGACGGCCGGGTCGCCATACACTTCCGAGGTTGAGGCCTGCAGGATCTTGGCGCCGAGGCGCTTGGCGAGGCCGAGCATGTTGATCGCGCCGTGCACCGATGTCTTCGTCGTCTGCACCGGATCGTGCTGGTAGTGGATGGGCGAGGCCGGGCAGGCGAGGTTCCAGATCTGGTCGACTTCGACAAAGAGCGGAAACGTCACGTCATGGCGCAGGAACTCGAACTTCGGATTGCCGTGCAGGTGGGCGACGTTGCGCTTCTGACCGGTGAACAGGTTGTCGACGCAGAGTACTTCCTGGCCGCGCGCGAGCAGCCGGTCGCACAGGTGGGAACCGAGGAAGCCCGATCCACCCGAGACGAGCGCGCGGTTTTCAAGGAGTGAGCTAGCCCGCATTGTCGTTCCCCGCGCCGGTGAATCCGTGCGCGAGTGATGGGGTGGGTTGCGGGGGTTGTAAAGCCAAGCGCCCCGGCGGGGCCTAGCCCCGGCCGATGCTGTGGTAGGCAAAGCCGCGCTTCACCATGTCCGCAGGATGGTAGACATTGCGCAGGTCGACCACGGTCGGCGTCTTCATCATCTTCTTCACCCGATCGAAGTCGAGCGCGCGGAACTGGTCCCACTCGGTGATCAGCACCATGGCGTCTGCGCCATCGACGGCGTGATAGGGGCCGTCGCAGAAGTCGACTTCGGTCAGCGTCTTGCCGGCCTCGTGCATGCTTTCGGGGTCATACGCCTTGATGCGTGCGCCGGCCGCCTGCAGCGCCGGGATGATGTCGAGCGAGGGCGCATCGCGCATGTCGTCGGTGTTGGGTTTGAAGGCGAGGCCCAGCACGCCGATGGTCTTGCCCTTCACGCTGCCGCCGCAAGCCTTGATGACGCGGTCGGCCATCGCTTTCTTGCGGGCGTCGTTCACCTGCACGACCGTATCGACGATGCGCACGGGCGAACCCGCGTCGTTCGCGGTCTTGGTGAGAGCGAGCGTATCCTTCGGGAAGCACGAGCCGCCATAGCCGGGGCCGGCGTGGAGGAATTTCTTGCCGATGCGGTTGTCGAGGCCGATGCCTTTCGAGACGTCCTGGACGTTGGCGCCGACCTTCTCGCATAGGTCCGCCATCTCGTTGATGAAGGTGATCTTCACGGCGAGGAAGGCGTTGGCGG
>ERZ795061.321-NODE-321-length-50569-cov-34.235400_pt1 | contig 50569 bp, 48 predicted proteins | sample MGYA00375145_ERZ795061 | MGnify/ENA primary metagenome ERZ795061 (study PRJEB30190, sample SAMN05720144) | anaerobic digester metagenome | isolation source: active sludge of municipal wastewater-treating anaerobic digesters | place: USA | collected 2014-12-22 ... | reverse complement strand
TCCGGGTGGACGGCCACGACTGCATCCGCCGCGTGCTGCCCGACTGGCGCGGCCACGCGGCCTGGCTCGCCTTCGACGGCGCGAATTTCACGCGCATGGACGCCGCTTCCGGACGCTGATCGATCCGCCGCGGCGCGCTCCTGCATCCGGCAAGCCGCAGCATCCTGGTCTATAGAACAGGAAAGGCGCGGCCCGGGGGCTTCCGGGTCCGCCCCTGCGCGGAGCTCAGTCATGAACGGATCCGAGGGCACGATCATGGTGCTGGTGGCGACCCGCAAGGGCGCCTGGTTCTTCCACAGCGACACCGCGCGCCGGACCTGGCGGGTGGAGGGGCCCCAACTGCTCGGCCAGATCGTCAGCCACGCGGTGCTCGACCCGCGCGACGGCCGTACGCTGCTCGCCGCCGCCAGGACCGGCCATCTTGGCCCCACCCTGTTCCGCTCCACCGACCTCGGCCGGCACTGGTCGGAGGCCGTCCAGCCGCCCGCCTTCGCGCGTGCCCCCCAAGGCACTGCAGGGCGCACGGTGGACCACACTTTCTGGCTCACCCCCGCCCCCGCCGGCGAACCCGGCTGCTGGTATGCAGGCACCTCGCCGCAGGGCCTGTTCCGCTCCACCGACGGCGGCGTGCACTGGACGCCGTTCTCCTGCCTCAACGACGACCCGCAGTACATCCGGTGGATGGGCACCGTGCAGGACGGTACGCCGGACGGGCCCAAGCTGCATTCGATCATCATCGACCCGCGCGACCCCGCGCATCTGTACATCGGCATGTCGGGCGGCGGCGTGCACGAGTCCCGCGACGCCGGGCGCAGCTTCGCGCCACTCCTGAACGGGCTCGAGGTGGTCGAGGGCTTCGACCGCGCCGACCCCAGCTTCCACGACCCGCACTGCATCCGGATGTGCCCGAGCGCACCGGACCGGCTCTACCAGCAGAATCACTGCGGCGTGTACCGGCTCGACCGCCCGGGCGACGAGTGGGTGCGGATCGGTCGCAACGTGCCTGCGGAGGTCGGCGACATCGGCTTTCCGCTCGTGGTGCATCCGCGCGACGCCGAGCGCGCGTGGATCTTCCCGATGGACGGCACCGACGTCTGGCCGCGCACGAGCCCGGGCGGCCGCCCGGCGGTGTATGGCACCCGCGACGGCGGGGCGAGCTGGCAGCGCCTGGACCGCGGCCTGCCGCCGCAGCAGGCGTGGTGGACGGTCAAGCGCCAGTCGATGTGCGCCGATGGGCTGGACCCGCTCGGGCTCTACTTCGGCACCACCAGCGGCGAGTTGTGGACGAGCGCCGACGAGGGTGAGCACTGGCAGTGCATCGCACGGCACCTGCCGGAGATCCTCGCGGTCGAGACCGGCCATCCGAGCGCCGCCGCGACATGAAGGTGCTGATTCCCACGCCGCTGCTGTCCTACACCGGCGTGCGCGAGGTCGATGCCGAGGGCGCCACCCTGGATGCGGTGCTGACCGACCTCGATCGTCGCTATCCGGGCATCCGCTTCCGCGTCATCGACGAGCAAGGCCGGCTGCGGCGCCACGTCCGCTTCTTCGCCGACGGCGGACAGATCTTCGATCCTGCCCATCCGCTGCGCGCGGACGACACCCTCGTCCTCGTGCAGGCGCTCAGTGGCGGCTGAAGCGTCCGCGCGCCCCTTCGGTCGATCAGCCGATGCGCACCATACGGTCCAGGACACCGATGCAGGCCGAAACGGCGCGTACGTGCACGAGGATCTCGCGCGGCTCCTGGGCGGACACCTGCAAGCGCCTCCACGAGTACCGCTTTCCCCTCCCGCCGACGGCAGCCGATTCGGTCGCGTAGTGGCGTTGCAGCTTGATGGCGCCCGACCCGATGTTGATGTAGAGCGCCCTCACCCCTCCGAACTTCAGCCCGCATCGGTGCGTGATCTCGATAATCGCGTCGATGTACCAGCTTCCACCTTCGCGATAGACGCGCTCGTGGATGATGCTCGCCACCGGCTCGCGCTGGCGCGCGCTGAGGCCTCGGCAACAGCCATCGTGCTCGTCATCCCAGAGCTGCACGGGTGGTAGCGGCTCTGGCTCACCTCCCGGCGGATCGAATGGTCCCGGGATCAGTCCTCCCGGAATCTCTTCCCTCTCGCCGTCGCCAGCCGCTTCACGCGATTCATCGAACTGCTCCAGCAACCAGCGGAAGCGGAGCCATTCGCAGATCTTCGCATCGAAGGTGACGAGGTCGTTGGCCTCCTGGTGGTCGAGTCCGGCCCGGCGTGCCTCGCGGTAACGCTTCCACAGCACGGCGAGAATCGCATCGATGGCGTTTCGGAATGCCTCCGCATAAGCCTTGACGAAGTCGCCCACCGGGCCGGGAAGCCGGTCCGCACCCAGCTCGAGCAAATCAGCCAGCAAGCGGGCAATGACGATATCGGTCGGTTCCCCGCCCTCGAGGGCCTCCAGCAGCCTTTCGAGGCGTTTACGAAGATCGTCGGCCATTTGGACCGTGTCGAGGATCTTCCTCAAGCGCTTGATGAGTTCTTTCATGGCTCACCCTTCCACATGCAGCCGGGGCCACGCTCCGCGGCCACTGCCGACCGACGCGGACACCCGTCATCCCCTTGCTTCAGCATAGACGAGCGCCATCGACCTTTACGCGAGATGTAAGGGCAGCGCGCAAAAGCCTTCGGGCCTATCCCCGCGGACGCGGCCGTACGCATTGCCCGCAGGTCCCACCGCCCGGGGTTCGCCGGCGCTACAACACGGCGCCCCCCTCCTGCCCCTCCCCGAGCGCCAGCTCCACCGCCGCCGCCGCATGGATCGCGGTGGTGTCGAACAGCGGCACGTTCGCGTCCTGCGCGGACACCAGCATCGAGATCTCGGTGCAGCCGAGGATGATGCCTTGCGCGCCGCGTTCGACCAGGCGGCGCATCACCGCGCGGTAGGCGGCGCGCGAGGCGTCTTCGACGCGGCCGAGACAGAGCTCCTCGTAGATCACGCGATGCACGCGGTCGCGGTCGTCCGCTGCGGGGACCAGCACCGCGATGCCGTGGCGCTCCTCCAGCCGGCCGCGGTAGAAGGCCTGCTCCATGGTGAAGCGCGTGCCGAGCAGGCCGACGCGGGACAGGCCGGCGTGGCGGATGGCCGCGGCGGTCGGGTCGGCGATGTGGAGCAGCGGGATGTTCGTCGCGGCCTCGATGGCGGGGGCCACCTTGTGCATGGTGTTGGTGCACAGCACGATGAAGTCGGCACCGGCGCGCTCCAGCGCCTGCGCGGCCGCGGCGAGCACGGCGCCGGCGGCGTCCCAGTCGCCGGCGTGCTGCAGGCGCTCGATCTCGGCGAAGTCGACGCTGTACAGCACGATCCTGGCCGAGTGCAGGCCGCCGAGGCGGGCCTTCACCGCTTCGTTGATCTGGCGGTAGTAGGGCACGGTGGATTCCCAGCTCATGCCGCCGAGGAGGCCGATGGTCTTCATGGGGTGCGGGTCCGGGACGATGTGGGGCAGACATGATGCCATGGGGATCGGGGGGCGATCGGCGGCCGGAGATCCACGGCCTTGCACGCGTGCGGCGTTGAAGCCGCCGCCCTCCTCGCCCACAATGGCGGGACATCGACTGGAGCTTCGCAATGGGACACGCACAGGAAGCCGCGACACTGAATCGGCAGGCCTACCTCGACTGGGAGGCCGCGCAGCCGGACAAGCACGAGTATCTGGCCGGCGAAGTGTTCGCGATGGTGGGGGTGAGGCGAGGGCATGCGCTGGCCGCGGGCGCCATCTACGCCAAGCTGCGCGCGCACCTCAAGGGCTCACGCTGCGACACCTTCGTCTCCGACATGAAGCTCTTCGTCGCCGATGCCGACGCCTGTTTCTACCCGGACGTGATGGTCACCTGCGACGAGCGCGACCGCCGTGCCGAGCTCGCGATCGAGCATCCGCGGCTGGTGGTCGAGGTGTTGTCGGACTCCACCGCCGCCTACGACCGCGGGATCAAGTTCGCCGCTTATCGAAAGCTGGCGGATCTGCAGGAATACCTGCTGGTCGACGTCGATCAGCGCCGCCTCGAGCTGTACCGCCGCGACGCCGGGCACTGGATCCTGCTCGAGAGCGAAGGCGACGGGCCCGCCCTGCGCCTGGAGAGCGTGGACATGACGCTGTCGCCGGCGGAGGCGTTCGAGGATCTGGACGGCGAGGCCTGAAGGCGACGCAGGCTTGGTCGCGAGTGCGGCAGGCCAGGGATGGTTCCGGTGGCGTTTTCCGGCGCGATGTCTTGCTTGGATGCGCGCTGGATCGCGACTTGCGTCGCTACTACATACAGGCCCGGGCTGTGGCGGGTTTTCCGTGGGAGCGACGCAAGTCGCGATCGGGCGCTGAAATGACGGCGATCCGCATCGGCGCCGCGCATCGCGACTTGCGTCGCTCCTACAGGAACCCATACGACTTGCGTCGCGCCTGCAGGAGGCTCGAACGCTTCGGGCAGAGGCCGGTGTGATATCTGCGACGGACGCGCGTCAGCCCGCCAGGCCGCGGGCGAGGTCGGCCTTGAGGTCGTCGACGTCTTCCAGACCGACGGCGATGCGCAGCAGGCCGTCGCCGATGCCGGCGGTGGCGCGCGCCTCGGCGCTGATGCGGCCGTGGGTGGTGGTCGCGGGGTGGGTGATGGTGCTCTTGGTGTCGCCAAGATTGGCGGTGATCGAGATCAGGCGGGTGGCGTCGACCACCTTCCACGCCGCCTCGCGGCCGCCCTTCACGTCGAAGCTGACGATGGCGCCGCCGCTCTTTTGCTGGCGCATGGCCAGCGCGTGCTGGGGGTGGGATTCCAGCCCGGGGTAGTACACCCGCGCCACGCCCGGCTGGGCCTCGAGCCAGCGCGCCAGCTCGAGCGCACTCGCCGACTGCGCCTCCATGCGGATGCGCAGCGTCTCCAGGCCCTTGAGGATCACCCAGGCGTTGAACGGCGACAGGGTCGGCCCGGCGGTGCGCAGGAACTTGAACACTTCGTCGGTGATCGCCTTGCTGCCGACCACCGCGCCGCCGAGCACCCTGCCCTGGCCGTCGAGATACTTGGTGGCCGAATGCACGACGACGTCGGCGCCGAGCTCCAGCGGGCGCTGCAGCGCCGGCGTGCAGAAGCAGTTGTCGACCGCGAAGATCACCCCCGCCGCGCGCGCGATCGCCGCCACGCCGGCAATGTCGATCACCTCGGTGAGCGGGTTGGACGGCGTCTCGGTGAAGAAGAGCCTGGTGCGCGGCGTGATCGCGGCGCGCCAGGCGTCGAGCTCGGTGGCCGGCACGAAGCTGGTGGCGATGCCGAACTTCGACAGGATGCCGCCGAAGAGCTGCTGGGTGGCGCCGAACAGCCCGTTGGAGGCCACCACGTGGTCGCCCGCCTGCATGGTCGCCATCGCCAGCGACAGGATCGCGGACATGCCGGACGCGGTGGCGATGCAGGCCTCGCCGCCTTCGAGCGCGGCGAGCCGGTTCTGCATCGCGGTCACGGTGGGGTTGGAGAAGCGCGCGTAGACGTAGCCCTCCTCCTCGCCCGAGAAGCAGGCGGCGGCCTGCGCGGCGCTGTCGAAGACGAAGCTCGAGGTGAGGTACATCGCCTCGCCGTGCTCGCGGAACTGCGTGCGCTCGGTGCCGGCGCGCACGGCCAGGGTGTCGGGGTGAAGCTCGGGCGGAAGGGGGCGGTTCATCGTGGTCGTGCTTGGTTTCGTCTTGGGGGCGGCTCAGTGCTCGGCGTCGGAGGCGAGGTTCAGGTCGAGCTGGCCATCGTCCCCGTCATCCTGGTCGTTCTTGCCCGGCTTGGCTTCGCTGCGCTGGTTCTCGACGCCGTTGAGGTACTCGACGGTGATGTCGCCGGTGATGTAGTGGCCGTCGAAACACGAGGTCTCGAAGAACTGCAGCGAGGGATTGAGCGCACGCACCGAGGCCTTGAGGTCGTCGAGGTCCTGGTAGATGAGGCCGTCGGCGCCGATCTCGCGGCAGATCTCCTCTTCACTGCGGTCGGAGGCGATCAGCTCGCCGCGCGTGGGCATGTCGATGCCGTAGACGTTGGCGTAGCGCACCGGCGGCGCGGCCGAGGCGAGATAGACCTTGGTGGCCCCCGCCTCGCGCGCCATGTTGACGATCTCCTTGCTGGTCGTGCCGCGCACGATGGAGTCGTCGACCAGCAGCACGCTCTTGCCCTTGAACTCCTGGTGGATGGTGTTGAGCTTCTGGCGTACCGACTTCCGGCGCGTGGCCTGGCCGGGCATGATGAAGGTGCGGCCGATGTAGCGGTTCTTGACGAAGCCCTCGCGGAAGGGCAGGTCGAGCCGGTCGGCCATCTGCATCGCCGAGGGGCGGCTGGAGTCGGGGATCGGGATCACCACGTCGATGTGCACGTTGGGCATGGTGCGGCGCATCTTGTCGGCGAGGAACTCGCCCATCTTCATGCGCGACTCGTACACCGACACGCCATCGATGATCGAATCCGGCCGTGCCAGGTAGACGAACTCGAACATGCACGGCGCATGCACCGTGCGCGCGGCGCACTGGCGGCTGTGGAAGCGGCCGGCGGTATCGACCAGCACCGCCTCGCCCGGCGCGACGTCGCGCAGCAGGCGGAAGCCGAGCACGTCCACCGCCACCGATTCCGAGGCCACCAGCCATTCGGTGCCGGCCTCGCAGTCGTTGCGGCCGATCACCAGGGGGCGGATGCCGTAAGGGTCGCGGAAGGCGAGCAGACCGTAGCCGGCGATCATCACCACCACCGCGTAGGCGCCGCGGCAGCGCCGATGCACGCCGGCGACCGCGGTGAAGATGGCCTCCTCGTCGATCTTGAGCCCCTTGCAGGCGGCCTGCAGCTCGTGTGCGAAGACGTTGAGCAGCACCTCGGAGTCGCTGCTGGTGTTGATGTGGCGCAGGTCGGACAGGAACATCTCGCGCTTGAGCGCTTCCGAGTTGGTCAGGTTGCCGTTGTGCGCCAGCAACAGGCCGAAGGGCGAGTTGACGTAGAAGGGCTGCGCCTCGGCGGCGTTGTAGGCCGAGCCCGCGGTCGGGTAGCGCACATGGCCGATACCCCAGTTGCCCTGGAGATTGCGCATGTTGCGCGTGCGGAACACGTCGCGCACGAGGCCGGAGCCCTTGTGCATGTGGAAACGCCCGCCCTCCGAGGTGGCGATGCCCGCCGCGTCCTGGCCGCGGTGCTGCAACACCTGGAGGCCGTCATAGAGCAGTTGGTTGACCGGGGAGGTGGCGACGACACCGAGAATTCCGCACATGGATTGAGGCCTATCTGAATCGAATCTTGTCGGCTACCTCTGCAGGCAGCCAGGGTTTGGCGGCGATCACCGCCGACTCCAGCGGCGCCGCGAACAGCGCGTCGCGCCACCACGGCTCCTTGGAAACGCCGGCGAGCCCGCCGATCAGCACCACCACGAAGGCGACCGCCAGCCCGCGCGCGATGCCGAAGAGCGCGCCGAAGAAGCGGTCGGTGGCGCCCAGCCCGGCGGCGCGCAGCAACTCGCGCAACAGGTAACGCAGCAACGCGGCGAGGATCAGCACCCCGACCACGACCAGCGCACCACCCGCGACCTGGCGCCACATCGGCTCGACGATCATGCCGGTGAAGACCCCGGCCGCTTCTTCGTTATAGCGCCACGCGGCGAAGAGCGCTGCCGCCCACGCGAGCACCGCCATGACCTCGCTGACCAGGCCGCGCCACATGCCGATGAGCGCGGAGAAGGCGAGCAGGCCGAGAAAGACGTAGTCGAAGACGGTCATGATCCGGGAAGTCAGCGCGGCTGCAGGACCGCCGGGTGTCCGGCGGCCTTGAGGCGGGCCGCGGTGGCGTCCGCCTCGGCGCGACCGGCCACCGGACCGACACGCACCCGCATCACGTTGCCGGCGCGCTCGGTGTAGGCCGGGAAGCCGCGCGCGCGCAGATCATCGACCAGCCTGGCGGCCTTGACGGCGTCGCTGAAGGCACCGATCTGCAGCACGTAGCTGTCTCCACGCGCGGGCGAGGCCTTGCCCTCGATGAGCGCGCGCAGGCGGGCCTCTTCGTCGGCGGAGGGGCGGCGCGGCTCGGGGGTCGCCACCGGCGCAGGCGGGCGCTGCGGCATCGCCGCGGCGGGCTGCGTGGGTGGCGTGGCGGGCTTTGCGGGCGCGGAGGAAGCGGCAGGCGCGGGCTTGTCCCCCGCCGCCGGTGCCTTCTCGGTCGCAGGCTTCTCGGCCGCGACCACCTCGTCGTCCTCCGGCACCGCGACGGCGACCGGCGCGCTCGCATTCTCGGGCGCGCCGCCGCGGCGCGGACTGGCCGCCTTGTCGCGATCGGGGATCGAGACCCGGATGTCCTCGATCGAGGGGTTCGGCTCCTCTTCCATCATCATCGGCAGCACGATCGCGGCCAGCAGGGCAAGCGCGATCGCGCCGACCAGCCGACGGCGCGCGCGCTTCTTGATCTCGAGGGAATCTGCCTCAGTCACCGCCAAACCTCATCCGCGCCGTGCCGCCTTGATCGCGGCGAGCACATCCGAAACCGTCAGGAAAGAACCGAAAACGACGATTCTATCATCCTCGGCGACCAACTTTTGCGCCGCAGCATAGGCCTCGGCCGGCGTGGCGAAGCAGCGGATGTCGGCGCCCTCCTTCACCGCACGCACCTGCGCGGCGAGCGCTTCGGCGGAAAGGCCACGCGGCCCGGGGAGGTCGGCGAGCAGCCAGTGGTCGACGCGGCCGGCCATGAGCCCCACCACGCCCGCCACGTCCTTGTCGGCGAGCATGCCCAGCACCGCCCAGGTCTCGGGGTAGAAGCCCATGTTGCCGAGGTTGTCGGCGAGCACGCCGGCGGCCTGCGGGTTGTGCGCGACGTCGAGCACCACCGCCGGGCGCCCCGGCTGCACCTGGAAGCGGCCAGGCAGCTCGACCAGCATGAGGCCCTGGCGCACGTGCTGCATCGACACCGGGATGCGCTCGCGCAGGCACTCGAGCACGGTGATCACCGCCGCGGCGTTGAGCAGCTGGTTGGCGCCGCGCAGCGCCGGATAGGCGAGCCCGCCACGGCGCACCAGCGCACCCTCGCGCGCAGGCTGGGCATAGCGCCAGTAGCCCCACTGCTGACGGTCGCCGCCGAAGCCGAAGTCGCGCCCGCTGATCCACAGCTGCGCGCCGATCGCCGCGGCGTGCTCGACCAGGGTCGCGGGCGGCTGCGGATCGCCGCACACGGCCGGACGGCCGGCGCGGAAAATGCCCGCCTTCTCGAAGCCGATCGCCTCGCGCGTGTCGCCGAGGTAGTCCATGTGGTCCATGGCCACGCTGGTCACCAGCGCGCAGTCGGGCTCGAACACGTTGACCGCGTCGAGCCGGCCGCCGAGGCCGACCTCGAGGATGATCACGTCCAGCCCTGCCGCGGCGAAGACCTGCCAGGCCGCCAGGGTGCCGTGCTCGAAATAGGTCAGCGCGGTGTCGCCGCGGGCGGCCTCGACGGCGGCGAATCCGGCCACCAGGGCCGCGTCGTCGGCGTCCCTGCCGTCGATGCGCACGCGCTCGTTGTAGCGCAGCAGGTGGGGCGAGGTGTAGCAGCCCACGCGGTAGCCCGAGGCGAGCAGGATGCCTTCGAGCATGGCGCAGCACGAGCCCTTGCCGTTGGTGCCGCCGACGGTGATCACCACGGCGTCCGACTCGGCCTGCATGCGCGCACGCACCGCGGCGACGCGCTCGAGCCCGAGCTCGACGCGCTGGCCGTGGCGCTGCTCCAGCAGGGCGAGCCAGCCGTCCAGGCTGGCGGGCGATGCGGCTTGCTCCGCCATCACCCGACGACCACGTCCGCGGGCTGGCGGTTGAGCATGGCGAGCAGCACCGCGAGACGGTCGCGCAGCTCGCGACGGTCGACGATCAGGTCGATCGCGCCCTTCTCGAGCAGGAACTCGGCGCGCTGGAAGCCTTCGGGCAGCTTCTCGCGCACGGTCTGCTCGATCACGCGCGGGCCGGCGAAGCCGATCAGCGCGTTGGGCTCGGCGACGACCACGTCGCCCATGAATGCAAAGCTCGCCGACACGCCGCCCATGGTGGGGTCGGTCAGCAAGGTGATGAAGGGCAGGCGGCGCTCGGCCAGGCGGGTGATCGAGGCGGTGGTCTTGGCCATCTGCATCAGCGAGAGCAGGCCTTCCTGCATGCGCGCGCCGCCCGAGGCGGTGATGCAGATGAAGGGCAGGCGCTCCTCGAAGGCCGCACGCGCACCGCGCACGAAGCGCTCGCCGACCACCGAACCCATCGAGCCGCCGAGGAATTCGAACTCGAAGCAGGCGACCACCACCGGGACGGTCTTGATCGCGCCGCGCATCACCACCATCGCGTCGGCCTCGCCGGTGTCGGCAGCGGCCGCGGACAGGCGATCGGGATACTTGCGCGAGTCCTTGAACTTGAGCGCATCGACCGGCGTGACCTCGGCGCCGATCTCGACGCGGCCCTCGGGGTCGAGCAGCTGGTCGAGGCGACGGCGAGCGCGCAGGCGATGGTGATGGCCGCACTTCGGGCACACGCCGAGGTTGCTGTCGAGGTCGGAGCGGTAGAGCACCGACTCGCAACCCTCGCACTTGCTCCACAGCCCTTCCGGGATCGACTTGCTGCGCGACGAGTCGCCGCGCTTGATGCGCGGCGGGATCAGTTTCTCGAACCAGCTCATGCCTGTACCCCCCTGCCCGTCGCCAGCGCGTCCAGCGCGGCGCGGATCGGGCGCATGAAGTCGCGCACACGCGCCACCTCGTCACCCGGGTTGTTCTCGATCTCCTCGATGATCCGGCTGCCGATCACGACCGCGTCGGCCACCGCGCCGATGCGCTGCGCGCTCTCGGCGTCGCGGATGCCGAAGCCCACGCCCACCGGCATGCCGACCGCGGCGCGGATCTCGGGAATGCGGCGGGCGACCTCGTCGACGTCGAGCTTGGCGCTGCCGGTCACGCCCTTGAGCGAGACGTAGTAGATATAGCCGCTGCCGGCGCGCGCGACATCGGCGAAGCGCTGCTCGCCCGAGGTGGGCGCGAGCAGGAAGATGGGATCGAGGCCGCCGGCCTTGGCGGTGGCGGCGAAGCTCACGCACTCCTCTGGCGGGTAATCGACCACCAGCACGCCATCGACTCCGGCTTCATGCGCGGCAGCGACGAAGCGCTCCTGGCCCATGGCCTCGATCGGGTTGGCGTAGCCCATCAGCACCACCGGGGTATCGGCATTGGCGGCGCGGAAGGCGCGCACGGTCTCGAGCACCTTGCGCAGGCTCATGCCCTGCGCGAGCGCGCGCTCGGAGGCGCGCTGGATGGTGGGGCCGTCGGCCATCGGGTCGGAGAAGGGCACGCCGAGCTCGAGGATGTCGGCGCCGCCCTCGACCAGCGCGTTCATCAGCGGCAGGGTGAGCGCGGGCGCCGGGAAGCCGGCGGTGACGAAGGGAATCAGCGCCTTGCGGCCATCGGCCTGGAGGCGCTGGAAAACGGTCTGGATTCTCGACATGTCTCGATCACACTGCGGGCCGCATCAGCGGCCCGCTTCAGGTTCGGATTCAGGTTCAGAACTGGATGCCGGAGCGCTCGGCGACGGTGTGCATGTCCTTGTCGCCGCGCCCGGAGAGGTTGACCAGCAGGATCTTGTCCTTGGGCAGGGAGGGCGCCAGCTTGGCGGCGTAGGCGAGCGCGTGCGAGGACTCGAGCGCCGGAATGATGCCCTCCAGCCGGCACAGCTTGTGGAAGGCCTCGAGCGCCTCGGCGTCGGTGATGCCGACATACTCGGCGCGTGCGGTGTCCTTCAGCCAGGCGTGCTCGGGACCGACGCCCGGGTAGTCGAGTCCGGCGGAGACCGAGTGCGTCTCGATGATCTGCCCGTCCTCGTCCTGCAGCAGGTAGGTGCGGTTGCCGTGCAGCACACCGGGGCGGCCGGCGGTCAGCGAGGCCGAGTGGCGCCCCGTGTCCAGGCCGTCGCCGGCGGCTTCGACGCCGACAAGCCTGACGCCCGGCACGCCGATGTAGGGATGGAAGATGCCCATCGCGTTGGAGCCGCCGCCCACGCAGGCGATCACGTAGTCGGGCTGGCGGCCCACCATGTCGGGCATCTGCACCAGGCATTCCTTGCCGATCACCGACTGGAAGTCGCGCACCATCATCGGATACGGGTGCGGGCCGGCGACGGTGCCGATGATGTAGAAGGTATCGGCGACGTTGGTCACCCAGTCGCGCATGGCTTCGTTGAGCGCATCCTTGAGCGTCTTCGAGCCGGACTCGACCGGCACCACGGTGGCGCCGAGCAGCTTCATGCGATAGACGTTGGCGGCCTGGCGCTTGACGTCCTCCGAACCCATGTAGACCACGCACTCCATGCCGTAGCGTGCGGCCACGGTGGCGGTGGCCACACCGTGCTGGCCGGCACCGGTCTCGGCGATCACGCGCGGCTTGCCCATGCGGCGGGCGACCATGGCCTGGCCGATGCAGTTGTTCACCTTGTGCGCGCCGGTGTGGTTGAGATCCTCGCGCTTGAGGTAGATCTGCGCGCCGCCAAGGAGCTCCGACCAGCGCTTGGCATGGTAGATCGGGCTCGGGCGGCCGACGTAGTGCTTGAGCTCGTACTCGAACTCGGCGACGAACGCCGGATCGTTCTGGCAGGCCGCGTAGGCCTCGCGCAGCTCGGCGAGCGCCGGCATCAGGGTTTCGGCGACGAAGATGCCGCCGTAGGGCCCGAAATGCCCGCTCGCGTCGGGAAACTGGTAAGGCGTGTCAGCCATCTGCATGTCGAACTCCGGCGATGAACGCGGCGATCATGTCCGCGTCCTTGATTCCCTTGGCACTCTCGACCCCGCTCGACACATCCACCGCCCACGGGCGGATGCGGCGCACGGCGTCGCCCACGTTGTCCGCGTCGAGTCCGCCCGAAAGCACGAGCGGACGCTTGAAGCCTGCGGGGATCAGCGTCCAGTCGAAGGTCCTGCCCCCGCCGCCATAGCCGTCGACGAAGGCGTCGACCAGGATGCCGCTCGCGCGCGGGTACGAAGCCGCGAATTCTAGCAGATCGACCCCGGGCCGCATTCGCGCCGCCTTGATCCACGCGCGCCCGTGACGGGCACAGTCGGACTCGCTTTCGTCACCGTGGAACTGCAGAAGTTGCAGCGGAACGCGCGCGAGTACCGCCTCGACCTCGCCGGGAGCGGGATTGACGAAGAGGCCGACCGAGACGACGAAGGGGGGCAGCAGCGCGACGAGCTCGGCAGCCTGCTCTATGGAGACCGCACGCGGGCTGGGCGGGTAGAACACGAAGCCGATCGCGTCGGCACCGCTATCGACAGCCGCGCGCACGTCCTGCGACCGGGTCAGGCCGCAGATCTTGATTCGGGTACGGAACATTCAGACGAGGGGTAGCTGGGGCAGCGCGATGATACGCCCATCACCCGGCAGCGACCAGCGCGGCGGGTAGGCCACGCCGCACAGGTAGAGCCCGTCCGGGGAGAAGGTCGGCGCCGCGCGCGCGCGGTCGCGGGCCTCGAGCAGCTCGCGCATCCACGCCACCGGATAACGCCCCTTGCCGACGTACACCAGCGCGCCGACCAGGTTGCGGATCATGTGGTGGAGGAAGCCGTTGGCGCGGAAATCGAACAGCAGGTACTCGCCCTGGCGGACCACGCGGGCCTCGTGCATCACCCGCACCGGCGTCTTCGCCTGACAGCCGGCAGCGCGAAAACTGGAGAAGTCGTGGGTGCCGACCAGGCACTGCGCGGCGGCGGCCATGCGCTCCACGTCGAGCGCCGGGTGGTACCAGCCCACCCGCCCGGCCAGCATCGCCGGCCGCGTCGGCGCATTGTGCAGGATGTAGCGGTACTGCCGCTCGCAGGCCAGGAAGCGGGCGTGGAAGTCGTCGTCCACCTCGGTCGACCAGCGCACCACCACGGCCGGCGGCAGCAGCGCGTTGACACCGCGCACCCAGGCCGAGGCCGGGCGCACGGCGCGGGTGTCGAAATGCGCCACCTGCGCGCTCGCATGCACGCCGGTGTCGGTGCGTCCGGCGCAGTGGGTGCGCACCGGCTCGCCCGCGATCTGCGCGAGCGCGCGCTCGAGCACGTCCTGCACGGTGCGGCCATGGGCCTGGCTCTGCCAGCCGCAGAAGGCGTCGCCGGCGTATTCGAGGCCGAGCACGATGCGCCTCATGCCAGGCTCCACCACAGCAGCGCGCCGAAGAGCGCACCCGCCAGCAGCCCCTCGCCCAGTCCGAGGCGCTCGCGCGCCAGCACCACCGGCGCCGCTTCGGCGGCCGCGTCGGACGGAGACTCGTCTGCCAGCCAGTGTCGCCAGTCGGCCGGCCCCTGCCCGCGCGGCGAGGCCTCGACGTAGCGCAGCACCAGCAAGAGGCGCAGGGCGAGGCGTTCGGGCGCCACGCCGACCAGGCGCAGCGGGCGCGACAGCGCGTACAGGCCACCGACCAGGCGCGCGAGCGGCAGGCGCTCGAGCAGGATGCCGACCGCGCACACCACGGCGAGCAGCCGCCCGGCATGCAGCGCCGCGAGCGCAAGCCCCTCGCGTGTCGGCCCCAGGCGCGGCCAGTCGAGCAGCACCGCCTCGCCCGGGGTGAACCAGGCGAAGAGGATGGCGATCGCGATCAGCAGCACGCGGATCCGCCGCACGAGGCGCCAGGTGCGCGCGCGCGCGAAGACGGCGGCCGCGAGCGCACAGGCCGCGACCGCGACGCCGAGCGCAGCGGACGGCAGGAGCTGGACGGCGGCGACCGCCGCGAGCCAGAGGAGCAGGACAAGGCCGGAGTGCATCGGTAAACGGAAAAGGCCGCCGCGAGCCCGCGCTCGTGGCGGCCTGCCGGCGGGGGCGTTCAGCCCAGGCGCGCGATCATATCGCGGGCCGTGGTCTGCTGTCGCGGCGTCCCCTCGGCGACCACTTCCTCGAGCAATTCGAGCGCACCTTCCTTGTCGCCCATCTCCTCGTAGGCGCGGGCCAGTTCGAGCTTGGTCTCGGCCTCCTCGTTCATCGACCCCGGCGCTTCCGCGCCGCCTGCGGCCGGCTGGTCGAACTGGGTGTCGGCCACCGAGAACGGCACCGCATCGAACGCGGCACCGGCTTCGGCGGGCAGCGCCTCGAGGTCGAGATCGATCGAGGTCAGGTCGAGCCCGGCCGGCACCGCGGCCTGGGTCGGGGTCGCCGGTGCGTCGAGCTCGAAGTCGAAGTCGAGCAGGCTGGAGTCGAAGGCGGTCTTCTCGAGGTCGACCACGGCCTCGTCGGCCGTGCCCGCAGGGGCCGCCGGCGGCGGCGCGAGCTCGTCGTCGAGCGTGCCGGTGGCGCTGACCACGGTCGCATCGAGATCGAAGGCCTCGCCGCCCGGAGCCTCCATGCCGGGGAGCTCGAAGTCGAGGTTGCTGATCGTGCCGGAGTCTTCCACCGAGATCGTCGGCGCGGAGGCGAACGCCTCGGGTGCGGATGCGGCTTCGATCGCGGCGGGGCTGGCCGGCTGCGGCTCGCGCGCCGCGGCCTCGAAGGGCTCGTCGGGCTCGCCGAGATCGAGGTCGAAGGTCAGCCCGCCATCAGCGGCCGGCTCGGAAACGGGAATGAAAGCTGGGGCCGGGGGAGGCGGCTCCTCGTCCGCGGCTTCCAGGGTGAGATCGAACTCGCGACCGAGGCCGGGCGTGGTCGCCGACAGGTCGGGCATCGCGGTGGGCGTGTCATCCGCGAGGTCGAGCTCGAAGTCGAGCGCACCGGTGTCGAAGGGGATCTCGTCGGCCAGGGGCGCAGCCGGCGCCCCCTCTCCGGCTGGCTCGCCTGCCGGACCCTCACGCTCGCCCGAGGCGAACTTGTTCAGCTCTCCCGGCAATGTCCACGTGTCGCGCATCTGCGAGTGGCTGGGCTGCGCAGCGGCCGCCGCGGTGAAATCGAGCGAGGCCAGCTCCGGCCCGGTCGGTGCGGCCTCGGCTGCGGTCGCGACGGCGCCTGCGACAGCGACGCCCGCTGCCGCAGCGACCGTCGGCGCCACCGCGGGCTCGCCCTGCGGCGCGCGCTGCGCACCCGTGTCGCCACGCTCCGCAGCGTAGAGCGGATTCTCCGGATCGAGCCGGCGCCCCAGCGCAGCAGCCTTCTCCCAGTCGCGCCCCTGGCCGCCGGAGCGTGCGAAAAGCTCGCTCGCCACGGTCTCGAACTGGCGCGTGCTGCGGCGCTGGGCATAGATCTCGAGCAGCTTGAGATGGATCGCGGCCCGGCCCGGATCGGCCTTGAGGGCATCCTGCAGGATTTCCTCTGCCTGCGCGTCACGGCCGTAGGCCATGTAGACGTCCGCCTCGGCCACCGGGTCCACGCCCTCGTCGGTATCGATCGAGGACAGCCCGGAATGGCTGAAGTCGGTGTGCATGATGCTGGTGGCACCGGTATCGACGCTCTGGCCGCCGGTGCCCGCGAACACGCTCTGGCCGCTGCTGCCCACCGAGGCGGCACCGAGGGCGGCCTCGGCAGCACGGATCTCTTCTTCCTTGCGGCGCTGGCGCGCCTTCAGGCCTGCGTAGGCGAGCAACAGCGCGAGGATGCCACCACCGCCGTAGAGCAGGGTCGGATCCTCCATCAGGGTATCGACGAAGCCGGGTGCGGCTGCGGGCTCGACTGCCGCGGCCGGCGCGGCGGGCGGCTTGGGCGCGGGCGCCGGAGCCGGCGCAGGCGCCGACACCGGAGGCGCGGCCGGCGCAGGCGCCGGGGCGGATTCGGCCACAGGGCCCGGCACGGCCGCAGGGGCCGGTGGTGCCTTGGCCGCCTCGACTGGCGGGGTCACGACGGGTGCTTCGGCCGCCGCCACGCTCTGGGCGGGCGCGCCGGACGAGGCCTGCAACTGGCCCATGGTGCCGCTCTGCACCTCGAGCAGGCGCTGCAGGTCGCGAATGCTGCGCTCGAGCCGGACAAGACGCTCGTTGGCCTCCTCGAGCGCCTTCGAACGCGTGGTGAGTTCTTCTTCCAACACCTGCAGGCGCGCCTCTCCGCCCGCGTCCGCACCGGTGTCGCTGCGCGAGACCGTCACCTTGTCGCCCGCCTCGGTCGCCGCGGCGGGCTCCTGGACGCGCGGCACGATACGTCCGCCGCTCTCCTGTACAGCGGCGGGTTCGGGCGCGCGTGCCGCGACCGAAGTCGCGAGGCCGCGCCGGTAGGCGTCGAAGTCGGCGGCCTGGGCGCGGATCTCGCGGCGCGCCTCGCCGGCGTCGATGGCGCGCACGGCATCGGCGCCGGGGACATTGAGGACCGTTCCGGCGCGCAAACGGTTGATATTGCCGCCGTCGAAGGCCTGGGGGTTCGCGCGCAGCAGCGCGATCAGCATCTGGTCGAGCGTGGTGCCGGGGTGCGCATTCGCGCTCGCGATGCGGTGCATGGTGTCGCCGCGCCGCACCGTCCAGGTGTCGGCGGGCGCGGGCGCGACGGGCGCGGCACGCATCGGCGCGGGCGCCGCCACGGCGGCGCGTGGCGCGCCGCGCACGGGCCGCGCCGCTGGAGTCTCGATCGCCGCCGCAAGCGGTCGCGGGGCGGAGAGCTCGACCGGATCGAGCAGGAAGGTGTATTCGCGCACCAGATTGCCGCCCGCCCAGTCGAGCTCGACGAGCAGGTCGACGAAGGGATCGTTGATCGGCCGGTCGCTGGTGAGACGGACGACGGGACGCGCGGCGCGCGTATCCACGCTGACGCGGATCGTGCTCACCGCGGAGCCGTAGCTCAGGTTCGCACGCCGGAACGCGTCTGCCGAGGCGATGCGGGCGCTCAGCGACTGCAGTTCCTGCGCGCTGGCGGAGATCTGGATCTCGGCGCGCAGCGGCTGACCCAATCCGCTGAGGACGTTGATCTGACCGAGCCCGGCCGCCTGCACGGACAGCGGAAGCGCGGCGATGGAGAGGGCGAGCAGGGAAGCCCGGACCGATTTTGTCATTTTGGATCTCAAAACTCGTTCCCCCGCAACGGAGCATCACGGTCGATTTCACCGCGTCTGGCCTAGGAATCTAGCATTTCCCGGCTTGCATCGCATTAGCCGGGCCTGATTCGTACCCGTCCGGTGTGAAGAAATACCGCCTTTCGACACGAGTTCGCAACAAAAAGGGGGGCTTTCGCCCCCCTTGCCAGACTGCCGCGAAACGCTCAGCGCTCGAGCAGGATGCGCAGCATGCGGCGCAGCGGCTCGGCCGCCCCCCACAGCAGCTGGTCGCCGACGGTGAAGGCGCCGAGGTACTCGGGACCCATCGCCATCTTGTGCAGGCGGCCGACCGGGACGGTGAGCGTGCCGGTGACGGCGGTCGGCGTGAGCTCGCGCTCGGTGATCTCGCGGTCGTTGGGCACCACCTTCACCCACGGGTTGGCACCGGCGATGATCTCGGTGATCTCGTCGAGCGGTACGTCCTTCTTGAGCTTGATGGTGAGCGCCTGCGAGTGGCAGCGCATCGCCCCGATGCGCACGCACAGGCCGTCGATCGGGATCGAGCCCGGGGTGCGGAAGGCCGGGTTGCCGAGGATCTTGTTGCACTCGGCGCCGCCCTTCCATTCTTCCTTGCTCTGGCCGTGCTCGACCGGGACGTCGATCCACGGGATGAGGCTGCCGGCGAGCGGGGTGTTGCGGAAGTTCTTCTTCGGGAAGGCGTCCGAGCGCATGGTTTCGGCAACCTTGCGGTCGATCTCGAGGATGGCCGAGGCCGGGTCGGCGAGCAGGTCCTTGACCGAGTCGTGGATGGTGCCCATCTGGCTGATGAGTTCGCGCATGTTCTGCGCGCCGGCGCCCGAGGCCGCCTGGTAGGTCATCGCCGAGATCCACTCCACCAGGCCGTGCCTGAACAGGCCGCCCAGGCCCATCAGCATCAGCGACACGGTGCAGTTGCCGCCGATCCAGTTGCGCCCGCCCTTGGCGAGCGCGGCATCGATGACGTTGCGGTTGACCGGGTCGAGGATGATCACCGCGTCGTCGTTCATGCGCAGCGCCGAGGCGGCGTCGATCCAGTGGCCGTTCCAGCCGGTGGCGCGCAGCTTGGGGAAGACTTCCTTGGTGTAGTCGCCGCCTTGGCAGGTGATCACGATATCGCAGGACTTCAGCGCGTCGATGTTGCTGGCGTCCTGCAGCGGCGCGGCCGCTTCCTTGCCGCCGAAGGACGGCGCCTTGCCGCCGGCGTTCGAGGTGGAAAAATAAACCGGCTCGATGAAGGCAAAGTCGCCCTCCTCCACCATCCGCTGCATCAGCACGGAACCGACCATGCCACGCCAGCCAACCAGACCGACTCGATTCATGTTCATCACTCTCAACAAAAACGTTCTTCGAAAAAGCCTTGCCAGCGCGCGAGCTTACAGCGCTGCGAGCACGGCGTCGCCCATCTCGCGGGTGCCGACGCGCTTCGTGCCCGGCTCGTAGATGTCGCCGGTACGATAGCCCTGGGCCAGCACCTTCTTGACCGCGCGCTCGATGCGCTGGGCAGCGGCCTCCTGATTGAAGGTATAGCGCAGCATCATCGCCGCCGACAGGATGGTGGCGAGCGGGTTGGCGAGATCCTTGCCGGCGATGTCGGGCGCGGAGCCGTGCGAGGGCTCGTACATGCCCTTGTTGTCGGCGTTGAGCGAGGCCGAAGGCAGCATGCCGATCGAGCCGGTGAGCATCGAGGCCTCGTCGGACAGGATGTCGCCGAACATGTTGCCGGTGACCATCACGTCGAACTGCTTGGGGTTGCGCACCAACTGCATCGCGGCGTTGTCGACCAGCATGTGGGTGAGCTCGACCTCGGGGAACTCCTTGCTCACCTCGATCGCGATGTCGCGCCACAGCTGGGTGGTCTCGAGCACGTTCATCTTGTCGACCGAGCACAGGCGCTTGCCGCGCTTCATCGCGGCCTCGAAGGCCACGCGCAGGATGCGGCGGATCTCGTACTCGGCATAGATCATGGTGTTCCAGCCGACGCGCTGCGATTCGCCATTGACCTCGCGCAGCTCGATGCCGCGCGGCTGGCCGAAGTAGATGTCGCCGGTCAGTTCGCGCACGATCAGGATGTCCAGGCCGGCGACGATCTCGGGCTTGAGCGTCGAGGCGTTGGCCAGTTCCGGATACAGGATCGCGGGGCGCAGGTTGGCGAACAGGGCCAGCTCCTTGCGGATGCCGAGCAGACCGAGCTCGGGGCGCTGGTTGCGCGGGTGGCTGTCCCACTTCGGGCCGCCGACCGCGCCGAGCAGGATGGCGTCGGCTGCGCGCGCCAGTTGGAGGGTGGCCTCGGGCAGCGGATTGCCGGTGGCATCCACAGCGCAGCCGCCCACCAGGGCCTCTTCCATCTCGAACTGGAGATCGAGCGCGTTCAGCACGCGCACGGCCTGCGCCATGATCTCGGGGCCGATGCCGTCACCCGGCAGCACGCAAATCTTCATCGGATCGTTTTCCTCGGTTCGGTGAGCCAGGCCGGCTCAGGCAAAGTAATAAGGGTGTTGGGCGCGGCGCTGCTCTTCAAAGGCGCGGATCTTGTCGGCGTGGCGCAGCGTGAGGCCGATGTCGTCCCAGCCGTTGAGCAGGCATTCCTTGCGGAAGGGGTCGATGTCGAAGGCGATCGACTTGCCGTCCGGGCGGGTGATCGTCTGCGCGGCGAGGTCGACCTTCAGGCGGTAGCCCTCGCTGGCCTCGCACTGGCGGAACAGCTCGTCGACCTCTGCGGCATCCAGCTTGATCGGCAGCAGGCCGTTCTTGAAGCTGTTGTTGAAGAAGATGTCGGCGAAGCTCGGCCCGATCAGCACGCGAAAGCCGTAGTCCTCGAGCGCCCACGGCGCGTGCTCGCGCGAGCTGCCGCAACCGAAGTTGTCGCGGGTGAGGAGGATCTGCGCGCCCTGGTAGCGCGCCTGGTTGAGCACGAAGTCGGGGTTGAGCGGACGCTTGCTGTTGTCCGCGCCGGGCTGGCCGACGTCGAGGTAGCGCCACTCGTCGAAGGCGTTGGGGCCGAAGCCGCTGCGCTTGATCGACTTGAGGAACTGCTTGGGGATGATCGCGTCGGTATCGACGTTGGCGCGGTCGAGCGGCGCGACCAGCCCGTCGAGCTGGGTAAACGGCTTCATTATTTGACTGCCCTCTGGATGGCCTCGCCACCCCTTTCGATGTCCTTGCCGACGCCCTGCACGGTGTTGCAGGCCATGGAGACGAAGCCGGCGACGAGCGCCGCGGCGATCAGTGCGAGTTTCTTCATTGCCTTCTCCTCTGTCCGGAACGCCCGCTCAGAGCGCGCGCACGTCGGTGAAGCGGCCGGTGACCGCGGCGGCCGCGGCCATCGCCGGGCTGACCAGGTGGGTGCGCCCGCCCGCGCCCTGGCGGCCCTCGAAGTTGCGGTTCGAGGTCGAGGCGCAGCGCTCGCCTGGCTCGAGGCGGTCGGCGTTCATCGCCAGGCACATCGAACAGCCCGGCTCGCGCCACTCGAAGCCGGCGGCGAGGAAGATCTCGTGCAGGCCCTCCGCCTCGGCCTGGCGCTTGACCAGGCCGGAGCCCGGCACCACCAGCACGCGCTTGACGCTGGCGGCCTTGCTGCGGCCCTTGGCCACCGCGGCAGCCTCACGCAAATCCTCGATGCGCGAGTTGGTGCACGAGCCGATGAAGACCTGGTCGACCGGGATGTCGGTGATCGGGGTGTTGGCCTCGAGGCCCATGTACTTGAGCGCGCGCTCGATGCCCTCGCGGCGCACCGGGTCGGTGACGGCGGCGGGATCGGGCACACGGCCGTCGACCGTGGTGACCATCTCGGGCGAGGTGCCCCAGGTGACCTGCGGCAGGATGTCTTCGGCCTTGAGTTCGATGATCTTGTCGAACTCGGCGCCCTCGTCGCTGTGCAGGCTGCGCCAGTAGTCGACCGCCTGCTCCCACTGCGCGCCCTTGGGCGAGAAGGGGCGATCCTTCAGGTATTCGATGGTGGTCTCGTCCACGCCGACCAGCCCGGCGCGCGCGCCCGCCTCGATCGCCATGTTGCAGATCGTCATGCGGCCTTCCATCGACAGCGCGCGGATGGCGCTGCCGCCGAACTCCATCGCGTAGCCGGTGCCGCCGGCGGTGCCGATCCTGCCGATGATGGCGAGCACCACGTCCTTGGCGGTGACGCCGCGGCCGAGCTGGCCGTCGACGCGGATCAGCAGGGTCCTGGACTTCTTCTGCAGCAGGCATTGGGTGGCGAGCACGTGCTCGACCTCGGAGGTGCCGATGCCGTGCGCAAGGCAGCCGAAGGCGCCGTGCGTGGAGGTGTGGGAGTCGCCGCAGACGACGGTCATGCCCGGCAGCGTGGCGCCGTTCTCCGGCCCGATCACGTGCACGATGCCCTGGCGCGCGTCCTTGAACGGGAAATAGGCGAGCGAGCCGACCTCGCGGATGTTGGCGTCCAGCGTCTCGACCTGCTGGCGCGACACCGGGTCCTGGATGCCCAGGTCCCAGTGGTCGGTGGGCGTGTTGTGGTCGGCGGTGGCGACGATGGAGCCGATGCGCCAGGGCTTGCGCCCGGCGAGCTTGAGGCCTTCGAAGGCCTGCGGGCTGGTCACTTCGTGCACCAGGTGGCGATCGATGTAGATCAGCGCCGTGCCGTCGGCCTCCTCGTGGACCACGTGGCTGGACCAGAGCTTTTCATACAGCGTTTGAGCTTTCATCCCGGAGTGTTCCGCGTCTGAAAAAGGAATCGATTATTTCACAAAGCCTGCAAAACTGTGTAGGCACGCCCCGCCCTCAGCGCCGCGCGCCCTCGTAGAGCGGGATCACGCGTGCGGCGTACTCTGCCAGGTCGCGCTGCCGCGTCGCATGCGAGGGGTGGGTGGACAGCCACTGCGGCGGCGCGCCGGCCGACTGTCCGGCCATCTTGTTCCACAGCGTCACCGCGGCACGCGGATCGTAGCCGGCGCGTGCGGCGAGTTCCACGCCCATGCGGTCCGCCTCGGTCTCGTGCTCGCGCGAGTTGGGCAGCTCGAAGGTCACCTTGGCAACCTGGCCCATGAGGTCCTGGCCGAGCTGGCCGACACCGAGCAGGGCGCCCGCGACCGAGATGCCCAGCCCGGTCGCCATCGACTTCGACACCCGCTCGCGCGCGTGCTCACGCAGCGCATGCGCGATCTCGTGGCCCATCACCGCGGCGATCTCGTCGTCGGTGAGCGCGAGGCGCTCGATCAGCCCCGTGTAGATCGCCATCTTGCCGCCGGCCATGCACCAGGCGTTGAGCTCGCTCGAGCTGAACACATGCACCTCCCAGGACCACGACGGGGCATCGGTGCGGAAGGCGCCGGTCTGCGCGGCGAGCCGCGAGACGATGCGGCGCACGCGCTGCACGGTGGCGGGGTCGCGATCGAGCGCGTTCTTGCTCCGCGCCTCGGCGACCATCTGCTGGTACTGCTGGTTCGAGGCCTGTTCGACCTCCTGCGCCGAGACCATCATCAGCTGCGAGCGCTGCACGCCGACCGCGCCGCCGTGCGTGGTCTGCACGGTCTGGCAGGCGGTGGCGATGGTGCCGGCGAGCAGCACCGGCAGGGCGATCTTGAAGATGGATTGCATGGGTCGATTACCTCCTCGGTTCGTGGAGTGCGTGCGCGGGGCGGGGTTCCCCTTTCCAGCCCAGCAGCAACCAGAGCAGGCCGGCGAGCGCGAAGCCGGAGCCGATCGTATACGTCCACGCCGGCCCGATGCCCTCCCAGGTGTAACCGCTCAGCAAGCCGCCCAGCATGCCGCCGGCCCCGAAGGAGATGCTGCCGTAGAGCGCCTGGCCGCGCGACTGCAGGCGGCCCGGAAACCACTCGTTGACCACCGCGATCGCCGCGGCGTGGTAGGCGCCGAAGGTGGCGCCGTGCAGAACCTGGGCGAGCAGCAGCAGCGCCAGGCTGTGCGCGCCCCAGCCGATCATCAGGAAGCGCGCCACCGCGCAGGCGAAGGAGAACAGCAGGATCGCACGCAGCGAAAAGCGCACCGAGATGCGCGGCATCCACATGAAGACCCCGATCTCGGCGAGCACCCCCAGCGTCCACATCCAGCCCACCACGCCCTTGTCGTAACCGATGTCGACCAGGTGGATCGAATAGAACACGTAGAGCGCGCCGTGTGCCGCCGACATCAGGAAGCAGGCGCCGAGCAGGGCACGCACCTCGGGACGGCGCAGGGTGTCGCCGAAGCTCGCGGCGTCGCGCTGCAGCGGCGGGCGCGGCGCCTCGGGGACGATGAAGCTGCACAGCACGATGCCGACGAGGATGGACATGGTGATCCACAGCACCGCCTCGATCGGCAGGCGGTCGAGCGAATGCCCGAGCGCGAGCACGGCGACGATGAAGCCGACCGAGCCCCACACGCGGATGCGGCCATAGCGGTGCGAAGCCTCGCCGAGGTGGGCGAAGGCGAGACCCTCGATCAGCGGCAGCACCGCGCTCCAGAAGAAGGCCATCAGCGCCATCGCGGCGAACAGCCCGGCGAACTCGGTGGTCAGGAAGAACACCGAGAAGCCCGCCAGGCTGGCGAGCGCCGACAGACGCACGATCGCGATGCGCATCCCCAGGCGTTCCGCCAGCCAGCCCCACAGGTTGGGAGCCAGCACGCGCATCAGCTGCATCAGCGACATCAGCAGCGCGATGTCGGTGGCCGACAGCGCGATCGACTGCAGGTAGAGCGTGAAGTAGGGCGAGAACGCGCCGACGAAGGCGAAGTAGAAGAAGTAGTACGCCGACAGGCGCCAGTAGGGAATCATCGCGCCCACTCCGGGTACGCGCGCTCACCCCCTCCAGCCCCTGCGTCCGGGCGGCGCCCCGCACCGCCCCGCCCTGCCCGCATCGCCTCAGCGCGGCGAAGGCAGGCGCTGGCTCCCTGCGGGCGCGAGCGCCGGGATGCGCGGGGTGTCGGTGCGCACGTCGCCGCACTGCGCGCGATGGCGCAGCGCGTGGTCGATCAGCACCAGTGCGAGCATGGATTCGGCGATCGGCGTCGCGCGGATGCCCACGCAGGGGTCGTGGCGACCCTCGGTGGCGACCATGACGGGATTGCCTGCGCGGTCGATCGAGCGACGCTCGAGGCGGATGCTCGAGGTCGGCTTGATCGCGATGCTGGCGAGAATGTCCTGTCCGGTGGAGATGCCACCGAGCACGCCGCCCGCATGATTGGACAGGAAGCCCGCGGGCGTCATCTCGTCGCCGTGCTCGGTGCCGCGCTGCGCGACCGACTTGAACCCGGCGCCGATCTCCACGCCCTTGACCGCGTTGATGCCCATCATCGCGTAGGCGATGTCGGCATCGAGCCGCCCGTACACCGGCTCGCCCCAGCCGACCGGGACGCCGCTGGCGACCACGTCGATGCGCGCGCCGATCGAGTCGCCCGACTTGCGCAGCGCGTCCATGAAGGCCTCGAGCTCGGGCACGATCGCGGCGTTGGGCGCGAAGAAGGGGTTGCCGTCGACCTCGTCCCAGGACACGAAGGGAATCTCGATCGGGCCGAGCGCACCCATGCAGGCGCGGATGACGATGCCGTGGCGCTCCTTCAGCCACTTCTTCGCGATCGCGCCGGCCGCCACCCGCACCGCGGTCTCGCGCGCCGACGAGCGCCCGCCGCCACGATGGTCGCGCAGGCCGTACTTCTGCAGGTAGGCGTAGTCGGCGTGGCCGGGGCGGAAGGTGTCGGCGATGTTGCCGTAGTCCTTGCTGCGCTGGTCCTGGTTGCGGATCAGCAGCGAGATCGGGGTGCCGGTGGTGACGCCCTCGAACACGCCGGAGAGGATCTCGACGGTGTCGGGCTCGCGGCGCTGGGTGACGTGGCGCGAGGTGCCCGGCTTGCGGCGGTCGAGCTCGGCCTGGATGTCTGCCTCGCAGATCGCCAGTCCCGGCGGGCAGCCATCGACGATGCAGCCGATCGCCGGGCCGTGGGATTCCCCGAAGGAGGTGACGGTGAAGAGCGTGCCGAGGGTGTTGCCGGACATGGATTTCCTGCCTGATCGCGATGACGGAACGGGGACGGGTCGCGAGTCTAGCACGCGTGCCGTCCCCTTCTGCTTGGGCGCCGGAGCGCCGCCCCTCAGTGGAAGAAGCCCTCCAGGCGCTCGAAGACCTCGTGCTCGGCGCCATGCCGGCGCACATTGAGCACGTCCTCGAGCTTCTCGAGCTGGCGCACCATCTGCTCGAGGCGCTGGTCCTCGAACACCAGCAGCCAGATGCGCGAGCGCTTGCCGTCGGACACCGGCATGCACAGGATGCCCTCGACGTTGAACGCGCGACGCGCGAAGAGGTTGCAGATGTGGCTCATCACCCCGGGGTGGTTGTTCACATCCAGTTCCAGAACGACCTTGGCATAGCCGGCTTGCGGCAGCGGGTCGGAAACCTGTTCGATCATCATCAGCCTCCGATCATCTCGGTGTTGGCGGCACCCGGCGGCACCATGGGGTAGACGAATTGTTCGCGGTCGATCGTCGCGTGGATCAGGCACGGACCGGGGCGGTGCAGCGCCTCGGCGAGCGCGGCGCGCGGATTGTCGGCGAGATCGAGATCCACCGCCGGCACGCCGAAGCCCTCGGCGATCTTCACGAAGTCGGGCTCGGTGCGGTACTTCGAAGCGAACAGGCGCTGACCGTAGAACAGCGTCTGCTGCTGGTACACCAGGCCGAGCGCGTTGTTGTTCATCAGCACGATCTTGACGTTCAGACCCTCCTCGGCCAGCGTCGCAAGCTCCTGGATGTTCATCTTGAAGCTGCCGTCGCCGGTGAAGCAGACCACGGTGCGCCCGGGCTCGGCGAGCGCGGCGCCGAGCGCGCTCGGCAGGCCGAAGCCCATCGTGCCCAGGCCGCCCGAGGTCAGCCACTGGCGCGGCCGGCGGAAGGGATAGGCCTGCGCCACCCACATCTGATGCTGGCCGACGTCGGTGGCGACGATGGCGCGGTCGTCGAGCGCGGCGGCGACCGCCTGGATGAGGCCGTAGTGGGTGCGCGGGTCGTCCTGGCCGGGGAACTGCATCGGGAAGCGCGTCTTCAGGCTGTCGACATGCGACAGCCAGCGCTTGCGCAGCGTCGCCTGCACGCGCGGCAGCAGCGCCTCGAGCGCGCACTTGACGTTGGCGTGGATGGCGACGTGGGCGTTCTTGATCTTGTGCAGCTCGGAGCGGTCGATGTCGATGTGGACGATCTTCGCGTTCGGGCAGAACTGCGCGGCGCGGCCGATCGCGCGGTCGTCGAAGCGTGCGCCCACGCACACCAGCACATCGGCCTCCTCGAGCACGAAGTTGGTGTAGCGCGCGCCGTGCATGCCGAGCATGCCGATCGACAGCGGGTGGTCCATCGGCATCGCACCGAGCGCCATCAGCGTCATCGTGGTGGGCAGGCCGGCCTGCTCGGCCAGCTGCACCGCCAGCGGCGCGGCGCCGGAGGCGACCACCCCGCCGCCGAGGTAGAGCACCGGCTGCTCGGCCTCGTTGATCATCTTCGCCGCCAGCTCCACCGCCGCCAGGTCGAGCTGCGGGGCCGGATCGGCGACCGCCGGGGCGGGAAACTCCGCGACGGCGACGAGCTGATTCTGCACGTCCTTGGGCACGTCGATCAGCACCGGGCCGGGACGGCCGGACATGGCGATGCGGAAGGCGTCCGGAATGACCTCGAGCAGCTCCTGCGCCGAGCGCACGAGGAAGTTGTGCTTGGTGATCGGCACCGTGATGCCATAGATGTCGACCTCCTGGAAGGCGTCGGTGCCGATCATCGCCTGCGGCACCTGCCCGGTGATGACGACCATCGGGATGGAATCCAGGCAGGCGTCGGCGATCGCGGTGACCAGGTTGGTCGCGCCCGGACCGCTCGAGGCGATGCACACCTGCGGCACGCCCGAGACGCGCGCCATGCCCTGGGCGATGAAGCCCGCGCCCTGCTCGTGGCGGGCGAGCACGTGGTGGATGTGCTCGCTGCCCGAGAGCGCATCGTAGAAGGGCAGGATCGCGCCGCCGGGAATGCCGGCGACGGTGCGCACGCCCTGGCGCTCGAGAAGGCGCACCATCAGTTGCGCGCCGGTCATTTGCATCATGTTGCTCTCCTTGGCTTCGGGTTCGACGGCCGGACCGGCGGGCACAAAAGCAAGACCCCCGCCGGGCTTGCGCGCCGACGGGGGTCTGGTATTCCTGATTCTCGAGTGTCCGGTCCCGTTACGTCGCGCGCATGCCTACGCCTACTACGCGTACTACAACGACCAGCGACAGGAGCGAGGGACGGCCGGAAACGGACATTGGAACGGATCTGCAAGAAAGCGTAAACAACGTGACGGCGAGTTTAATCACGAAAAGCTGCACTGCACAAGAAAATTTTCGCGTGCCGGACCGCGCGCGGGGAGGCGCCTGCGCCCTCCCCGCGCGCGCTCACTTCGGCCGCAGCTCGCGGCGCAGGATCTTGCCGACGTTGCTCTTGGGCAGTTCGTCGCGGAACTCGACGTGGTGCGGCACCTTGTAGCCGGTGAGGTTCTCGCGGCAGAAGGCGATCAGGGCCTCGGCCGTCAGCTTCGGATCCTTGCGCACCACGAAGACCTTCACCGCCTCGCCGCTGCGCTCGTCGGGTACGCCGATCGCGGCGACCTCGAGCACGCCCGGATGAGCGGCGACCACGTCCTCGACCTCGTTCGGGTACACGTTGAAGCCGGACACCAGGATCATGTCCTTCTTGCGATCGACCAGGCGCACGAAGCCGCGCTCGTCGACGGTGGCGATGTCGCCCGTGCGCAGGAAACCGTCGTGCGTGAAGATGCGCGCGGTCTCCTCGGGGCGCTGCCAGTAGCCCGGCGTGACCTGCGGACCGCGCACGCAGAGCTCGCCGCGCTGGCCGAGCGGCACCTCATGCCCGGCATCGTCGCGGATGCTGATCTCGGTGGAGGACACCGGCAGGCCGATCGAATGGTTGAACTCGGCGAGATCGAGCGGGTTGATCGTCACCGCCGGCGAGGTCTCGGTGAGGCCGTAGGCCTCGACCAGAGACACCCCGGTGACCTTCTTCCACTTCTCGGCGACCACCTGCTGCACCGCCATGCCGCCGCCCAGGCTCACCCGCAGCGTGGAGAAGTCCAGCTTGGCGAACTCGGGGTTGTTGAGCAGTGCGTTGAACAGCGTGTTGACCCCGGTGATCGCGGTGAAGCGGTGCTGGCCGAGCTCCTTGATGAAGCCCGGGATGTCGCGCGGGTTGGGGATCAGCACGTTCTTGGCGCCGATCTTCAGGAAGGTGAGGCAGTTCGCGGTGAGCGAGAAGATGTGGTAGAGCGGCAGCGCGGTGATGATGATTTCCTTGCCCTCGCCCACGTAGGGGGCAATCCACGCATGCGCCTGCTGCAGGTTGGCGATGACGTTGCGATGAGTGAGCATGGCCCCCTTGGCCACTCCGGTCGTGCCGCCGGTGTATTGCAGGAAGGCGACATCCTCATGGCCCACCTGCGCCGGCTGCAGCTCGTGGGCAGCGCCGCGCTGCAAGGCCGTGGAAAAGCGCACGTGGCCGTCGAGCCGCCACGGCGGCACCAGCTTGCGCACCTTGCGCACGACGAAGTTCACGATCGCGCCCTTGACCAGGCCGAGCATCTCGCCCAGGCTGGTGACCACGATGTGGCGTATCGGCACCTGCGCCCGCACATGCTCGAGCGTGTGGGCGAAGTTCTCCAGGATCACGATGACCTCGGCGCCGGAGTCCTTCAACTGGTGCTCGAGCTCGCGCGCGGTGTAGAGCGGATTGACGTTGACCACCGTGTAGCCCGCGCGCAGCGTGCCGAAGAGCGCGATCGGGTACTGCAGCACGTTGGGCATCATCAGCGCGACGCGCGCACCGCGGGGCAGCTTCAGCGCGCCCTGCAGCCAGGCGCCGAAGCGCGCACTGAGCGCGTCGAGCTCCGCGTAGGTGATCGACTTGCCCATGCAGTGATAGGCGGTCTTGTCCGCATAGCGCGCCACGCTGCGCTCGAACAGGTCACCCAGGGAACGGAATTCGTCGACGTCGATTTCCGCCGGAATGCCCGGGGGGTAGCTCTTCAGCCAGATTTTTTCCATGGTCTCCTCCTTTTGCTGGAAATACCGCCGGAGCGCCGCGATGGCGCCCCGGCTCCGCCCTCCCAAGGCGTCGGACGGGCAAGCGGCCCTTCCGTTCATTCCAACCATGCCGCACCCGATCTTGGTGTGGGTGTCGACCGAACGGGCGCAGCCCGTTCCTGGAGGTGCGGCGGTTCGACCGCCGCTGCCGGGCGCGGGGCCCGGCGATGCTGCTTATTCCTCGCCCTCGCCCGCGGGCCAGTTGCGGATGTAGTTCTTGAGCATGCGGTTCTCGAAGCTCTGCTCCTCGAGCACCGCCTTGGCGACGTCGTGGAAACTCACCACACCGAGCAGCGTGTTGCCGTCCATCACCGGCAGGTAGCGCTGGTGGTGCTCGACCATCAGCCGGCGCAGCTCGTCCATCTCCATGTCGGGCGAGGCCACGCGCGGCTCACGCAGCATGACCGCCTCGACCTGCAGCGACTGCCAGTCCGCCCCGCCCTGCTGCACCGCCTGCAACACCTGCCGGAAGGTGAGCATGCCGACCATCTCGCCACGCGAGAACACGACCAGCGAGCCGACGTCCTGCTCGTTCATGATCTCGACCGCCTCGGCGATGGGTCGGTTGGGGCCGATGGTGAATAACACCTTGCCCTTGATCGCGAGAATCTCGCTCACCAGCATGTCGGTCTCCGTGCCGTTGCACTTACAGGTTTGATGACGCTCACCATCTTAGTGCATCGCCGCGTGCGCGCAAAGCCAGCCGCGGCGTGCCTTCAGCGCTTCAGCTCGCCGAGCTTGCCCTTGATGCGGGCCCAGTGGTCGGCATCCGGCAGAGGATCCTTGCGCTCGACGATCGGCTTCCATTGTTTGGCCAGTTCGGCGTTGAGCGCGATGTAACCCTTCTGGTCGTCCGGCACGTCGTCCTCGGAATAGATCGCCTCGACCGGACACTCGGCCACGCACAAGGTGCAGTCGATGCACTCCTCCGGATCGATGACAAGGAAGTTGGGCCCCTCGCGGAAACAGTCGACCGGACAGACGTCCACGCAGTCGGTGTATTTGCAGCGTATGCAGCGCTCGGTAACGACGTAGGTCATCTCGACTCTCCAGGCAGGATCGGCCGCCGCCCGCTGCGGCTGGCCGAAGGGGGGACAATATAGACCAGCCCTTGGCTTTTTTGCCACGGCAAGCAGGCGCTTGCCCGTCCGCCAGCAGCGATTTCCTTGACGGCGACCCCGGCATCGCATAAGTTTCGGAAAAATTTCTTTACGGAAGGCCTCTCCTTCCGCTGGATCGTCGTGCATCGCAGCAGCGCCTCCCGCTCGCGGCGAGATCGCAGGGGGTCCGCTCCTTCCCGCACGCAGCATCCGTTCGCATTACCCCGCAACACCCCATACCCCGCAGCACCCGTTACCCGGCAACGAGGGCTTCCGCCTTCGTCACCACCCCCTGCCAGCCTTAGTGAGGAATCATGAGCGAGCACATCCACCATGTGACCGACGGCAACTTCGACGACGAAGTGCTGCAGTCCCAGACCCCTGTCCTGGTCGATTACTGGGCCGAGTGGTGCGGCCCCTGCAAGATGATCGCGCCGATCCTGGACGACGTCGCCAAGGACTACGCGGGCAAGCTCAAGGTCGCCAAGCTCAACATCGACGACAACCAGGAGACGCCCGCGAAGTACGGCATCCGCGGCATCCCGACGCTGATGCTGTTCAAGGGCGGCAATGTCGAGGCGACCAAAGTGGGCGCCCTTTCCAAATCTCAACTGACCGCCTTCATTGACAGCAACATCTAAGCCGGACCAGGCTCCGGCCCGTTCCCGCGGTTCCTCGCGCGCCCGTCGCCGCGGCGCGCGCAACCGGGACGGCAATTCCCCCCAGAATCCGCAGACCGAAGACGATCTGTTCGACGTCGAGAACGGCGGCGAGGAAGGTTCTTCCACGCCGCGCGACCCCGACGCGCCCGCGCTCCACCTGTCCGAACTCAAGGCCCTGCACGTCAGCCAGCTGCTGCAGATGGCGATGGACGCCGGTGTCGAGGGCGCGAACAGGCTGCGCAAGCAGGAACTCGTCTTCGCGCTGCTGCGCAACCGTGCCCGCAGGGGCGAACCGATCTGTGGCGACGGCGCACTCGAAGTGCTGCCTGACGGCTTCGGCTTCCTGCGCTCTCCCGACACCTCGTATCTCGCGGGGACGGACGACATCTACGTGTCGCCCTCGCAGATCCGGCGCTTCAACCTGCGCACCGGCGACACCATCGAGGGCGAGATCCGCACGCCCAAGGACGGCGAGCGCTACTTCGCGTTGACCAAGCTCGACAAGATCAACGGGCGGCCGCCGGAAGAGTGCAAGACCAAGATCCTCTTCGAGAACCTCACGCCCCTGCATCCGCAGGAGTGCCTGAAGCTCGAGCGCGAGGTCCGTGGCGAGGAGAACGTCACCAGCCGCATCATCGACATGATCGCGCCGATCGGCAAGGGCCAGCGCGGCCTGCTCGTCGCCCCGCCCAAGAGCGGCAAGACGGTCATGCTGCAGCACATCGCGCACGCGATCACGGCCAACCATCCCGACGTCAAGCTGATCGTGCTGCTGATCGACGAGCGCCCGGAGGAAGTGACCGAGATGCTGCGTTCGGTGAAGGGCGAGGTCGTGGCCTCCACCTTCGACGAGCCCGCCACCCGTCACGTGCAGGTCGCCGAGATGGTGATCGAGAAGGCCAAGCGCCTGACCGAGCACAAGTACGACGTGGTGATCCTGCTCGACTCGCTGACCCGTCTGGCGCGCGCCTACAACACCGTGGTGCCGGCCTCCGGCAAGGTGCTCACCGGTGGTGTCGACGCCAACGCGCTGCAGAAGCCCAAGCGCTTCTTCGGTGCGGCGCGCAACATCGAGGAAGGCGGCTCGCTGACCATCATCGCCACCACGCTGGTCGACACCGGCAGCCGCATGGACGACGTGATCTACGAGGAATTCAAGGGCACCGGCAACATGGAGCTCCACCTCGACCGCCGCATGGCGGAGAAGCGCGTGTATCCGGCGATCAACGTCAACCGCTCCGGCACCCGCCGCGAGGAGCTCCTGCTCAAGGCCGACGTGCTGCAGAAGGTGTGGATCCTGCGCAAGCTGCTGTACGGCATGGACGACATCGACGCGATGGAATTCCTCCTCGACAAGGTCAAGGCCACCAAGAGCAACGCCGAGTTCTTCGACGCGATGCGCACCGGCCGCGGCTGATTCCGCGCTCGACAGCAAAACGCCACCTTGGAGGTGGCGTTTTTTCTTGTGCGGCCGCGCCGTGCGCGGCCGACGCTCACTTGTAGTCGTAGAAGCCCTTGCCGCTCTTGCGACCGAGGTAGCCCGCCTCGAGCATCTCGACCAGCAGCGGCGCCGGGCGGTACTTGGGGTCCTTGGTGCCTTCATAGAGGACCTGCATGACCGCGAGCTCGACGTCCAGGCCGATGAGGTCGCACAGCGCGAGCGGGCCGATGGGGTGGTTGCAGCCGAGCTTCATCGCCTCGTCGATCTCGGCTGCGGTCGCCAGGCCCTCGCCGAGCGCGAACACCGCCTCGTTGATCATCGGGCACAGCATGCGGTTGACCACGAAGCCCGGACTGTTCTTGACCTTGATCGGCGTCTTGCCGATCGCCTTCGCGACGTCCTCGACCGCGGAGTAGGTCGCCGCCGAGGTCTGCAGGCCGTTGATCAGCTCGACGAGCGCCATCACCGGCACCGGGTTGAAGAAGTGCATGCCGATCACCTGGCCGGGACGCTGGGTGCCGGCGGCCAGGCGGGTGATGGAGATCGACGAGGTGTTGCTGGCGAGAATCGCCTCCGGCTTCACGATACGGTCGAGGTCGGCGAAGATGCGCAGCTTGAGATCGACATTCTCGGTCGCCGCCTCGATCACCAGGTCGCAGTCGGCGAGCGCATCGAGCGAGCTCACGGTGGTGATGCAGGCCATCGCGGCGTCCTTCTGCGGCGCGCTCATCCTGTCCTTCTTGATGAGGCGGTCGAGGCTGGCCGAGATGGTCGCGAGCCCGCGCTGCACCTGCGCCTCGGCGACGTCCATCATCACCACCTTGCGCCCCGCGACCGCGAACGCCTGGGTGATGCCGTTACCCATCGTGCCCGCACCCACCACTCCGATCTTGCCGATACTCATCGCCTTCGTTCTCCGCACAGGATTTTGGTCGACGCAACGGCCGCCGGACGACGGTCTCCATACCGCTGCGTATGCGCGGGGACTTTAGCGGATTCCGCGGGCGGGTGCCAGCGTCGCGCGGCCGCACAGCGGGAGGATCGAAAGGCGCTCCACCCAAGCGTTTCTCGATGCTCGGCAGCTCGGGCGAAGCGCTGCAAGCAAGCCGGCTTTTCGATCATTTCTCGATATTTTTCTTGTGAGTCCCCCGGGGCAGCGGCTACATTAGAGAGGCCTCCATCCGTCCCCCTTCCTCTCCAAGATCATGCTCCACACCTCGCCTCCCTACGCCGTCCGCCAAGAAACCGAGGTCGCCGAACCGAAGACGCTGGTCGAGGCGGCCTATCGCAGCCTGCGCCGCAACATCATCGAGGGCCGCCTGTCGCCGGGCGAGAAGCTGCGCATCGAGCACATCAAGAACGACTACGGCGTGGGGGGCGCGACGCTGCGCGAGGCCCTCTCGCTGCTCACCTCGGATGCGCTCGTGGTGTCGCAGGGCCAGCGCGGCTTCCGCGTCGCCCCGGTCTCGCTCGAGGACCTCGCCGATATCACCGAGACGCGGGTGATGCTCGAGTGCAGCGCGTTGCGCCAGTCGATCACGCTCGGCGACGAGGCCTGGGAGGCCGAGCTCACCGCCGCCTTCCACCGCCTCACGCGCGCGGAGGAGAAGCTCGCCGAAGGCAACAATCGCGAGCAGTGGGAAGAGCGCAACCGCATCTTCCACGAGGTGCTGATCGCCGCCTGCCCCTCGCGCTGGACCAAGCACTTCCTGTCCATCCTCTATCACCAGGCCGAGCGCTACCGCCACCTCTCGCTGCGTCGCAGCGACGGTACGCGCCGGCTGCACGACGAGCACGCCGCCCTGTTCGAGGCCGCGATGGGGCGTGACGCCGAGACTGCCACCCGCCTGCTCGGCGAACACATCCGCCTGACGCTGCAGTCGGTCAGCCTCGACAAGGCCGCCACCGCCAGCCACTGAGCCGGCCACCCGGGCTTGCCGCCGCACAGCGGCGAACAGTCAAAAAAATGGCCCGCCGAAGCGGGCCAAACCCGAAATCACCTCTGCGCGGGCGCGCAGAAGGCAACCACGACGAACTGCTCGATTTCGGGGAGGGAGAGCCTGGGATGGAGAGGGCCGCGGGGCGCGCGAAGCCTGCGGCCATCTCCGCCGGAGCGTGTGCTCAACCGCCGCCCAGCCCGACCGGCGCCGGGGCGGTGTTGACGATGCGGGTGAACAGCGCCGCGTACTTGCCCGCCGGTCCCTGCCAGGGGTTGTCGTTGGCGAGGAAGGCGGCGTCGATGTGCGCCCAGTCCTCCGCGCTCAGGTGCTTCCGGGCGAGCGGGAAGATCAGGTGCTCCTCGGTGTTCATGTGCTGCCACTCGTGCTCGATGTAGGTCTTGAGCGCGCCCTGGAAGCCCGCCAGGCCGGATTCGCCTTCGCGCCGGTAGGCCTCGAGCGCCGCACGCAAGGTGGCCATGCGCGCATCGCCCTCGCGGTGCTCGGCCTCCAGGCGCTCGATGATCGGCAGCGCCTCCGCGCTGCGCTCGCGCAGGCGGGCGAAGAGGTAGCTGTCCTCCTTGGGGTGGTGCACCTTCTCCGGGACCATCTCGATGTACTCGATCATCGACGCCATCAGCTCGAAATCGGGCTTCAGCCGCCCCGCCTCGATCGAGGCGACGAGCCCGCGCAACCCGCTCAGCATCGCGGCGAGGGCGCGGTGCTCGTCATGGATGATGTCCAGCGACTTGTTGCTCATGCTTGGTTTCCTCCTTGCTCTCAGACGCCGAGATGCTTCTGGATCAGCTCCGGCTGGGCGCGGATCTCGTCGCTGGTGCCGTCGAATACGACCTGCCCCTTGACCAGGATCATCGCGCGGTCGCAGATGCTGGTGACCGCGCCGTGGTTCTTGTCCACGATCACGGTGGCGATGCCGGTCTTGCGGATCTCCTTGACGATGCGCCAGATCTCCATCGCGATCAGCGGCGCGAGGCCCTCGGTGGCCTCGTCGAGGATCAGCAGATCGGGGTTGGTCATCAGCGCACGGCCGATGGTGAGCATCTGCTGCTCGCCGCCCGAGAGCTGCCAGCCGCCGTTGTTGATGCGTTCGCCCAGGCGCGGGAAGGTCTCCATCACGCGGTCGAAGGTCCACTCGCGGCGACCATCGACGCCGGCGCGCGCCGACATCAGCAGGTTCTCGCGCACGCTCAGGCTCTTGAAGATGCCGCGCCCTTCCGGCACGTAGGCGATGCCCTGCTGCGCGGTCTGGAACGTGCGCGCCCTGGTGTAGTCGTCGCCGCGCACGAGCACCCGACCGTGCCTGGGGCGGACGATCCCGAGCATGCTCTTGATCAGCGTGGACTTGCCCATGCCGTTACGGCCCATGAGGGCGATGCCCTCGCCTTCGCGGATGTTGAAGTCGATGCCGTGCAGGATGTGACTCGCACCGTAGTAGGTGTGGATCTCCTTGGCTTCGAGCAGCATGTTAGACATGGAAGCTGTCCTCCGTACCCAGATAGGCCTGCTGGACGGCCACGCTGGCCTTGATCTGCGCGGGCGGCCCGCACTCCAGCAACTGGCCGTTGACCATCACCGTGATCATGTCGGCGACCGCGAACACCGCATCCATGTCGTGCTCCACGAGCAGGATGCCGCGCGTCTGGCGCAGGCGCTTGAGCACCTCGACCATGCTCGCCGACTCCTCCGAACCCATGCCGGCGAGCGGCTCGTCGAGCAGCAGCACCTGCGCGTCGGTGGCCAGCACCATGGCGATCTCGAGCTGGCGCTGCTCGCCATGGCTGAGCACGCCCGACACCCAGTCGACGCGCTTGCCCAGGCCGGCCTCCTCGATGCAGGCGCGCGCCTTCTCCAGCGCCCACTTCTGCTCCATCGCCTTGCTGAAGAGGCGCCACGGTTGCTGGCGGCGCGACTGCGCGGCCAGGCGCACGTTCTCGAGCACGGTGAACTGCGGGAAGATGTTGGTGCGCTGGTAGCTGCGCCCGATCCCCACCTGCGAGCGCTGCGCCGCGGTAAGCGCCGTGATGTCCCTGCCGAGGTAGTGGATGCGCCCCTCGGACGGCGGCAGGTCGCCCGAAAGCATGTTGATGCAGGTCGACTTGCCGGCACCATTGGGGCCGAGCAGCACATGGATCATCTGGCGCTCGAGCGTCACGCTGATGTCCTGGTTCGCCACCAGACCGCCGAAGCGGCGGGTCAGCTTGTCCGCCTGCAGCAGGACTTCGTTCTTCGTCGTCACGCTCATTTGGCGTCTCCTCCCTGCAGGGCGCGCTTGATACGGCCCGGAACGCCGGCCAGGCCACCCGGCAGGAACAGCACGACCGCGACGATCACGCCACCCATCAGCAGCTGCCAGTACTTGGTGATGTCGGCGAAGATCTCGCGCATCGCCTCGAAGGCGAAGGCCCCCGCGATCGCGCCGGCGAGATTGCCCATGCCGCCCAGGATCACCATCAGCAGCACGTTGCCCGACTCGTGCCAGGACAGCAGCTCCGGGGTCACGAAGCCGGACAGCACGGCGTACAGAAAGCCCGCCAGCCCGCCGAGCGCGCCGGCCAGCGTGAAGGCGCCGAGCTTGTAGCGGAAGGTGTAGTAGCCGAGCGACTGCATGCGGTGCTCGTTGCTCTTGATGCCCACCAGCACGCGGCCGAAGGGCGACTGCAGCACGCGCGCCAGGAACAGATACACCAGCACCAGCACCGCGAGCACGAAATAGAACATGTGCACTTCGTTGGTGAGGTCGAACGGCTCCCAGCCGAAGATGGACGCCGAGGGCTTGTTGTTGAGGTACTTGCCGTCCGAACCGCCGCCGAGCGGGGTGTCGTGGAAGATGAAGTAGGCCATCTGCGCGAAGGCCAGCGTCACCATGATGAAATAGATGCCCTTGGTGCGCAGCACGAAGAGCCCGATCACGAAGGCGGCGAGCGCGGACAGGCCGACCGAGGCGGGCAGCACGTACCACAGGCTGGCCGCCTCGTACTCGGGGCTCAGGATCGCCACCGCGTAGGCGGCGATGCCGAAGTAGGCCGCATGGCCGAAGCTGACCAGGCCGGTGAAGCCCACCAGCAGGTCCAGGCTCATGGCGAAGATCGCCATCACCAGCACCTTGCCGACCATCTCGATGTAGAAGGACTCGCCCGACAGCGGCACGCAGGCCACGATCGCGAGCGCGACCAGCTTGGGAATCAGGGAAGCATTTGCGTTCATGGTCTCAGCCCTTCTTCAGGATGCCTTCGGGGCGCCACAGCAGGACCACCGCCATGACCACATACACCACGATGCCGGAGAGCTCGGGGACCAGGACCTTGCCGAAGGTGTCGGCGAAGCCCACGATCAGCGCGGCGACGAGCGCGCCCCACACCGAGCCGATGCCGCCGATGACCACGATCACGAAGGAGATGATGAGCACGTGGCTGCCCATGTTCGGGAACACCGACGAGATCGGCGCGGCCAGCATGCCGGCGAGCGCGGCGAGCGCGACGCCGAGCGCGAACACGACCCGGTAGATCATGTTGATGTTGATGCCGAGCGCCTCGACCATGCCGCGGTCGTCGTTGCCGGCGCGGATCATCATGCCCAGGCGGGTGCGCTGGATCAGGTAGTAGAGCGCGACCGCGAGCACGATGCAGATCGCCGAGATGGCCAGCCGGTATACCGGATAGCTCATGACCTCGGTGAGCTGGATCGAGGCGTCGAGGAAGGCGGGAATCGCCACCCCGTGCACATCGTCGCCCACGAGCAGGCTGCGCAGCTGCTCGAAGATGAGAATGAGGCCGTAGGTGAGCAGCACCTGCTCGAGGTGGTCGCGCTTGTACAGGTGGGAGAACAGCGCCCACTCCAGGAAGGCGCCGAAGGCCAGCGCCAACGGGATGCCGAGCACCACCGCCAGCACCAGGCTGCCGGTCGCGCTGGTGAGCACGAAGGCCAGGTAGGCGCCGATCATGTAGAAACTGCCGTGCGCCAGATTGATGATGCCCATGATGCCGAACACCAGCGTCAGTCCGCTTGCCACCAGAAAAAGCAGCAATCCGTACTGCAGCGAGTTCAGCGTCTGGATCAGGAAGCTTGCGAAATCCATGACACTCCCCCTCCCGGCAGGCATGCGCCTGTCAGGATCGATCAGGGTTCAAGAAGGAACGGGATTGGGGGGCGGCCCGAGCGGCCGCCCCTGCGAGGCTGAAGGCTTACATCTTGCAGCCGCGGGCGGGATCCTCGAGGCCCTTGGAGACGATCTCGAGCATCACGTTCTGATCACCCTTGACCTGGCGCATGTAGATGTCCTGCACCGGGTTGTGCGCCTTGGACAGCGTGAAGGCGCCGCGCGGGCTGTCGATCTTGGCGGACTCCATGCCCTTGATGATCTCTTCCTGCTTCTCCGGATCGCCGCCGGCGGCCTTCAGGCCGGCCTCGTACATCTGCGCGGCGTCGTAGCCCTGCACCGCATAGACGTCGGGCTGGAGCTTGTAGGTCGTGGCGTACTTGGTGCGGAAGGCCGCATCCTTGGCGTGGGTCAGGCCGTCGGCGTAGTGCAGCGTGGTGAGCAGGCCCTCGCCCGCTCCGCCCATCGCACCGAGGTTGCCGTCGGTGAGGAAGCCCGGGCCGTACAGCGGGATGCTGTTCTTGAGACCGGCCGCGGCATAATCGGCGACGAACTTGGCGGCGCCGGCGCCGGCGAAGAAGACGAACACCGCATCGGGCTTGGCCGCGGCGATCTCGGTCAGGAAGGGCTGGAACTCGACGTTGGGGAACGGCAAGGTCATTTCCTTGACGAGCTTGCCGCCCCCCTTCTCGAAGGCTTCCTTGAAGCCGGCGACCGACTCCTCGCCGAAGGAGTACTTCCAGGTCACCGTGGCGACGTTCTTGATGCCCTTCTTCGCCAGCGCCTCGCCCATCGCGTAGGACGGCTGCCAGGCCGAGAAGGACGAGCGGAAGATGTAGGGCGAGCACAGCGGGCCGGTCAGCTCGTTGGCGCCGGCGTTGGGGACGATCATCAGGGTCTTGGTGTCGCGGGCCACCTTGGCCATGGCGAGCGCGACCCCGGAGTGGACGGTGCCGACCAGCACGTCGACCTTGTCGCGCGAGACCAGCTTCTTGGCGTTCTCGGTCGCCTTGGCCGGGTTGGACTCGTCGTCGACGGTGAAGTATTCGACCTCGCGGCCGCCGAGCTTGCCGCCGTTCTCGTCGACGAACTGCTTGAAGCCGTTGGTGATCGCGGTGCCGAGCGCGGCGTAGGTGCCGGTGTAGGGCAGCATCAGGCCGACCTTGACCTTGTCGGCCGCGTTCGCGGCGCCGATGCCGGCAGCGGCCAGCGCGAGGGTCAGGGCGAGGTTGCCGGCGAGTTTGAACGTGCTCTTCATGATGTCTCTTCCTTGCAGGTGGGTTGGATTCGTGCGTCTTCTGGACGACGCATCGTCTTGCGGATTCGGTCGGCCCCGTCGCGGCACGGGCTGTGCCGCGACGGGGCTGGAAACGCGGCCGCCGAGGCGGCCGCGCGCCGACGAGGGCGGAGGCCTCAGATGAAACGGGTGCTGACGCTGCCGAGCGACTGGATGCGCAGGTTGACGCTGTCGCCGGCCTGCACCGAGACCGCCTCGGTGACGCCGCCCGACAGGATCATGGTGCCCGCGGGGATCTCCTCGCCGCGCGCGCCGAGGTGGTTGGCCAGGGCCGCGATCGCCGCCGCCGGGTGACCGAGCACCGCGGCGCCGGCACCGACCGCCACCGGCTCGCCGTTCTTCTCGAGGACCACACCCAGGGTGCGCAGATCCAGGCCGGCGACCGGCGCCGCCTGGCCGCCGAGCACGAAGCGGGTCGACGAGCAGTTGTCCGCGATCACGCTCTTGAGGTCGAACTTGAAGTCCTTGTAGCGCGAATCGATGATCTCGATGCCGGGCATGACGAAGTCGGTCGCCGCGAGCACCGCGCCGATGTGGCAGCCGGGGCCCTTGAGCGCGCGCTTGGTGACGAACACGATCTCGGGCTCGACCTTCGGGTGGATCAGCTCGCTGGTCTTGATCTCGCCACCGTCCGGCACGCTGAAGTAGTCGACGAGCCAGCCGAACACCGGGGTGTCGACGCCCATCTGCTTCATCTTGCCGCGCGAGGTCAGGCCGGCCTTGAGGCCGACCACGCGGTTGCCGCGCGCCAGCTTGCGGCGCAGGATCTCGGCCTGGATCGCGTAGGCGTCGTCCCAGTCCATGTCGGGATGGGCCTCGGTGATCTTCACCACTTCGAAGGCCTGCAGTTCGGCGTTCTCGAGGTGTTCGGCCAGTTGTTCGATGGTTTGCTGATTCAGTTTCATTGGAAGTTTCCTGTTGGATTGGGGGCGGGTCAGACGAAGCGCACCGAGCAGCCGCCGATGCCGCCGATCGTCATGCGCAGGTTGTCGCCGCGCGCCACCGGGACCATGGCGCCCATGGCACCCGAGAGCACGATGTCGCCGGCCTTGAGCGCGATGCCGAGCGAGCCGAGCATGTTGGCCAGCCACACCATGGCGTTGACCGGATGGGCCATGGTGGCCGCGCCGGCGCCGGTGACGACGATCTCGCCGTTCTTCTCCAGCACCATGCCGGCGAGCGCGAGGTCGAGGTCGGCGATGTCGACCAGCTGGTCGCCGAGCACGAACACGCCGCACGAGGCGTTGTCGGCCACGGTGTCCTGGATCTTGATCTTCCAGTCCTGGATGCGCGAATCGACGATCTCGAAGCAGGCCATCACGCCTTCGGTCGCAGCGAGCACGTCGGCCGCGGTGACGCCCGGGCCCTGCAGGTCCTTCTTGAGCAGGAAGGCGATCTCGCCCTCGGCCTTGGGCTGGATGAGCGTGTCCATGTCGACCGACTCGCCCTCGTTGAAGACCATGCTGTCGAGCAGGTAGCCGAAGTCGGGCTGATGCACGCCCAGCATGTTCATCACCGCCTTGCTGGTGACGCCGATCTTCTTGCCGATGACGCGGTCGCCCTGCTCGAGGCGGCGCGCGATCATGCGCTGCTGCACGTGGTAGGCGTCCTCGATCGTCATGTCGGGATGCGCGGCGCTCAGCGGCGCGATCGGCGTGCGCGCGACGAGCGCGTCGTAGAGCGAATCGCCCAGGGCTTCGATGGTTTTCTGGTCCATGTACGATCTTCCTATTACAGCTTGATGCAGACGTTCTTGAGGTCGGTGTAGAACTCGAGCGAGTGCACACCGCCTTCACGGCCGATGCCCGACTGCTTGGAGCCGCCGAAGGGGGTGCGCAGGTCGCGCAGGAACCAGCTGTTCACCCAGGAGATGCCCACTTCCATCTTCTGCGCGACGCGGTGGGCGCGCGAGACGTCCTGCGTCCAGATCGCGCAGGCCAGGCCGTACTTGTTGTCGTTGGCCTTCTCCAGCACTTCCTCCTCGGTGTCGAAGGGGGCGATGTGGCAGCACGGCCCGAAGATCTCTTCCTTGATCACGCGGGCGGTTTCCGGCAGGCCGGTCCAGATGGTCGGCTGCACCCAGCAGCCATCGGCGAGTTCGCCCGGCATCTGGGGCACGCCGCCACCGGTCACCACGGTCGCACCTTCTTCCACGGCGACCTTGTAGTAGGACAGCACCTTCTCCTGATGCTTCTTGCTGACCAGCGGGCCGAAGTTGGCGGCCGGATCGTCCGGCACGCCGATCTTCATGCCTTCGGCGCCGGCCTTCAGGGCGGCGACGAACTTGTCGAAGATCGGGCGCTCGACATAGACGCGCTCGGTGCCCAGGCAGACCTGGCCGCAGTTCAGGAAGACGGAGCGCAGGGTGCCTTCGATGGCCTTGTCGAAGTCGCAGTCGGCGAACACGATCGCGGCGTTCTTGCCGCCCATTTCCAGCGACACCGGGCGCGAGCCGTTGGCCGCCGCCTTCATGATGACCTCGCCGGTGCGGGTCTCGCCGGTGAAGGTGAGCGCGTCGACGTCCGGGTGGGCGGTCAGGAAGGCGCCGGCGGAGTTGGCGCCGAAGCCGTTGACCACGTTGTAGACACCCTTGGGGATGCCGACCTTGTTCATCACCTCGCCGAGCAGCGCGGCGGTGCGCGGGGTGTCTTCCGAGGGCTTGACGACCACGGTGTTGCCGCAGGCCAGCGCCGGGCCGACCTTCCAGGTCATCAGCAGCAGCGGCAGGTTCCACGGGCAGATCACGCCGACCACGCCGACCGGACGGCGATAGCCGTAGTTGATCGCCTTGCCGCCGTCGGGCGTCGTCATCTCGAAGAACTCGGTCGGAACGTTCTTGACCATGTCCGCGAAGACCTTGAAGTTGGCCGCACCGCGCGGGATGTCCACATGCGAGGCCATGCTCTTGGGCTTGCCGGTGTCGGCGCACTCGGCCTCGAGGAAGTCGTCGAAGCGGTTGTTGATCTCGACCACCAGGGCCTCGAGCAGCTCGATGCGCTTCTGCAGCGACATCGAACCCCAGGGGCCCTTCAGCGCGGCCTTGGCGGCCTTGACGGCGGCGTCGACTTCCTTCTCGCCGGCTTCGGCGACCATGCCGATCACCTTGTTGTTGATCGGGTTGCGGTTCTCGTACCACTTGTCGGTGGCGACGTATTCGCCGTCGATGAAGTTGAGGATCTTGTCAGCGATCATGATTTCTCCCGTTACGTTTTCGAACGTTGCTGGATTGTGTTGCCGCTTTTCGTCGTGGCCTCGTCGGGCGGGCGGCGTCGGGGATGGGGTCGGGGGGTACGTCCTGGCGCATGCCCGGCGCGATGCGCCGGGCATGCGGACCAGGTCAGGTCACGACGGTCAGGAAGCGCTCGTTGAGCTTGCGGTCGTGGTAGAAGATGCCGGCGCCGACCTCGTCGAAGGTCCAGGTGATCGGCGCGTGGTCGGGATAGGTCTCGTAGCCGCCGCAGAAGGTCTCGAAGCGGTTGCCCGAGGGGTCGAAGGCGTAGATCGTCGAGCCGCGGGTGATGCCGTGGCGGGTCGGGCCGATGTCGATCGACACCCGGTTCATCGACATGATGTCGGCCGCGCGCAGCACCTTCTCCCAGCTGTCGAGCAGGAAGGACAGGTGGTGCAGCTTGCCCGGCTCGGGGTGGGCGACGAAGGCCAGGTCGTGCGCCTTGTGCGAGCAGGAAATGAAGGTGGCGAGCAGGGACTTGCCGTCTTCGAGCAGCACGCGCTCGACGAGGTGGAAGCCGAGCACCTCGGTGAACAGCTTGAGGTTCTCCTCGAGGTTCGGGCCGTAGAGCAGGCAATGGTCGAAGCGGTGCGGAGCGATGCCGTGCTCGGAGGCGGCGATCCACGGATCCGGGTTGGTGTAGGGCTGGCCGTTGCCGACGTCGGTCTTTTCGGCATACAGCTCCATGACGTGGCCGGTCGGGATGGTGAAGCGCACGCGCTCGCCGGTCTCGAGCAGTTCGCCGGCCGGGATGCGCTCGGTGGCGACGCCGTAGGCCTGCAGGTCCTTGTCGAGTTGCTCGAGCGTCGCCTTGTCCTTGACCTTGAAGCCGATCAGGTCCACGCCGGCACGGTCGGCCTGGCGCAGGATCACGCTATTGTGGTCGCGCTCGTCCCAGGCCTTGAAATACACACGGCCGGCTGCATCGCGGCCGGTCTCGACGAGCCCGAGCACGTCCTTGTAAAAGGCCACGCTTTCATCCAGATCCAGCACGCGCAGCTGGATGTGGCCAGGACGCATCACTCCGGTAGTTGCCATCTTGCATCTCCTCTCAGGGGTCACGGACGGGGTTGCGGGCGCCTCGTGCGACCCGCGCTCCCCGGGTTCTCATGCGGCGGGTCGCGCCCGCCTGTTTCTACGACTGCCTTGCGTCCGCGGCCGCCGCTGACGGCGTCGCGCACACGTTCTTCTTCATCTTGCCGAGCACCGCCAGGCGGAGGTCCGACAGCGGCTTCACGCGGCAGGCGAGGACGATGCCGGCGGCCTCCTCCTCGGCACTGACGTAGGCCCGGCTCATCACGCGCTTGCTGTACTCGCCGGCCTCGACCTGCACCTTGCACACGCCGCAGCCCCCGCCGCGACAGCCCACCGGGATGCCGCGCTTGCCAAGCCGCTCCATGCCCGCGAGCAGGGTCTCGTCCTCACGGCAGCGGTAAACCTCGCCGGTCTCGACGATGGTCACCTGGTGGAAGACCTTCGGCGCGGGGGCGTTCATGTCAGGCCACCTGCCGTTCCTGCTGCGCCTCGTTGAAGGCCTTCAGGCGCGCAGCCTGCAGTTCGCGGGCCGCGGCGAGGTTCTTCTCCTTGACGTGGCCGAAACCGCGGATCTCGTCGGGCACGCTCGCCAGCGCCACCGCCGCAGCGTGATTCACCGGGTTGAGCCTGGCGAGGATCTGGTCGAGCAGCTGGATGTACTCCTCGATCAGCTTGCGCTCGGTCTGGCGCTCTTCGGTCTTGCCGAAGACATCGAGCGCGCTGCCACGGAAGCGCTTCAGGCCGGACAAGCGCTTGAAGGCCTTGAACATCCACTCGCCGTACTGCTTCTTCTGCGGGTGGCCGGTGACCGGATCGGTCTTGGAGAGCAGCGGAGGCGCGAGGTTGTACTTCACCGAGTAGCCATGCGGGAACTGCGCATCGAGCTCGGCGAGGAAGGCCGGGTCGGTGTGCAGGCGGGCGACCTCGAACTCGTCCTTGTAGGCCATCAGCTTGTACAGGTAGCGGGCGGCCGCCTCGGCGAGCGCGGAGGAGGAAACCGCCTTCTGCTCGCCCGCAACCACGCGCTTGATCACCTCGGCGTAGCGCCTGGCGTAGGCCTCGTCCTGGAAGGCGATGAGCTCGGGCACGCGGATCTCGACCAGGCGCTTGACCTCGCCGCTGGCGCCGATCGAATCGACGATCGCACGCGCAGCCGGCGACAGCTGCGGCGCCTTGTTCAGCACGACCACCTGGCCACCGGTCTTCTGGCGCGCGACCTCGGCCTCGACGAAGGCGCGATCGACCACCGCCATGCGGCCCCAGCGGAAGGCGGCCAGACTCATGTCCACCGCGACGCCGGACTGGCGGATGGCGTCCTCGATCGACTCGGCCTGGAGCGGGATCGTGCCGGCCTGGAAGGCCACGCCGACCATGAAGTTGTTGGTCGCCATCGCATCGCCGAACAGGCCCGCCGCCAGCGCCTCACCGTCGAGGAACACGTTGTGCTCCTTGCGGGTGACGCGGTCGATGCCGCCGGTGAGGCCGCTGGTGGCCGGGAACAGCGCCTTGCGGTTGGTCACCATCTGACCGGTCGGGGTCTGGGTGGTGGACACGATCGCGATGGTGCGCTCCGGATTGCACTTGTCGAGGTTCTTCGGGTCGGTGGCGTTGAGGATGTCGAAGCCCAGATACAGGTCGGCACGGCCGTCGGAGATCTTGTTCGAACCCTTGAACGGGGCGTGGGTGATCTTGATGTCGGAGATCACCGCGCCGCCCTTCTGCGCCAGACCGGTCTGGTCGAGGCCGATCACGTGCTTGCCTTCGAGGCGGGCGGCACGCGCCAGCGTCGCCACGACGGTCACCGAGCCGGTGCCGCCGATGCCCATGACGTGGATGCCGAAGCCCAGGCTGTCATCGACCTTCTTGACCGGCGGCGGCAGCTCGCGCTCGAGCGCCGGGATGCGACCCTTTTTCTTCTTGGGCGCGCCATCGGCGGCCGGGGCCGGATGCGGGGTGATGGTCAGGAAGGACGGGCAGAAGCCCTTCACGCAGCTGAAGTCCTTGTTGCACGAGGACTGGTGGATGCGGGTCTTGCGACCGAACTCGGTCTGCACCGGCTCGACCGACATGCAGTTCGACTTCTCGCCGCAGTCGCCGCAGCCTTCGCAGACGCGCTCGTTGATGACGGTGACCTCGACCGGCTCGTCGGCCTTGCCGCGGCTGCGCGCACGGCGCAGCTCGGCGGCGCACTCCTGGTCGTGCAGCAGCACGGTGCAGCCCGGGGTGGCGGCGAGCTCGCGCTGCGCCTCCTCGATGCGGTCGCGGTGCCAGACCTCGGTGCCACCGGGCAGCTGCACGCCGTTGAAGCGCGAGGGGTCGTCGGTGGTGACGATGATCTTCTTGACGCCGTTGGCGAGGAGGTCGGAGACCATGTTGGTCACCGGGACCTCGCCCTGGATGGCCTGGCCGCCGGTCATCGAGGTGTGCGCGTTGCGCAGCAGCTTGAAGGTGATGTTCACCCCGGTCGAAGCCGCATAGCGGATCGCCAGGCTGCCCGAGTGCGCGTAGGTGCCGTCGCCCATGTTCTGGAAGATGTGCTGCGCCTCGGTGAAGGGCGCCATGCCGATCCACTGCGTGCCCTCGGCGCCCATGTGGGTGCCCATGACCACGTTGCGGCCCATCCACATCGCCATGGTGTGGCAGCCGATGCCGGCCGACACGATGCTGCCGTCGGGGGCCTGGGTCGAGGAGTTGTGCGGACAGCCCGAGCAGAACCAGGCGGTGCGCACCGCGGTCGGCAGCTTGTTGCGCGAGTGGATCTCGTCCAGGCGCTTGAGCCAGTTCTCGGCCGACTCGATGCGGGTCTTGCGCGACAGGCGCTTCAGCAGCGCGCGCACGATGACGTCGGACTCGAACTCGCCGTAGTGCGGCAGCAGCTCCTTCTCTTCCTCGTCGAACTTGCCGACGATGCGCGGCGCGTTGGCCATGCCGTAGAGCACCTGCTTGGCGAACATCTCCAGGAAGGGACGCTTCTCTTCGATGACGAAGATCTCTTCCAGTCCCTGCGCGAACTCGCGCACGATGGTCGGCTCCATCGGGAACAGCATGCCCATCTTGAGGATGCGGATGCCGTAGCGGCGCAGCGCGGCATCGTCCAGGCCCATCTCGAGGAAGGCCTGGTTGAGGTCGTTGTAGGTCTTGCCCGCGGTGAGGATGCCGATCCAGGCGTCGGGGTTGGGGAAGACGACGTTGTTGAGGTTGTTGGCGCGGGCGTAGCGCTTCACCACCTCGAGGCGGCGGGTGTACAGCGACTGCTCCATCTCCAGCGCCTCGACGCGCACGTTCATGCCGAGGTTCATGTTGGGCGTGAACAGCTTGCCGTCGAACTCGAGGTCGGGGGTGACGAAGTTCAGGCGCTCGGGCGACACGCTGGCGGTGCCGGTGCCGTCGGCGACGTTGGTGACGATCTTCATGCCCATCCACACGCCCGCCAGACGCGACATCTGGTAGCCGTGCAGGCCGTAGTCGAGGATCTCCTGCACGTTGCCCGGGTACAGCGAGGGGATGCCGACGTGGAACAGCATGGGCTCGGACTGCGAGCACAGCGAGGAGCTCTTGCAGCTCGGGTCGTCGCCCGCGATCGCGAGCACGCCGCCGTTCTTGGCGATGCCGGTGTAGTTGGCGTGCTTGAGCGCGTCGCCGGAGCGGTCCACGCCCGGCGCCTTGCCGTACCACATGCCGGTGACGCCGTCGAACTTCTGCTTGCCGACGGTGTGCAGCATCTGCGTGCCCCACACCGCGGTGGCGGCGAGATCCTCGTTGATGCCGTCCACGAAGTGGATGTGGTTCTGCACCAGCAGCTTCTGCTGCTTGATCAGCGCGGCGTCGAGCATGCCGACGGGAGAGCCGCGGTAGCCGGAGACGAACATGCCCGTCTTGAGCCCGCGACGGGCGTCGGTGCGCACCTGATCGAGGGTCAGACGGACGATCGCGTCGATGCCGCCGAGGTGGATGTCTCCTTCTTCCTGGGTGAACGTGTTGGAGATTTGCTTGCCGGATGACATGAGTGTCCTTCCCCTTTTATCAGCCCGTCTCCGGGCGTTTTGTCCGTCTCGTCCCCCACGCGCCGGGCGGCATGGCGGAACGATCTGGGGCGCAGATTAGGGGGAGCGGCCATACGGCAATATCCACTTCGTGCACAACCGCTATCCGCTTTGTGCAGCCGGGACCACCCTGCAGAGAGTGGATACTGATGTTGCAAGAACTGGATATTTCGCGCCTTTTGACCTCCCTACGATGCGAACTCCGCGCATCAGACAACACAGGAGACTCTGGCGATGATCACCACGGAATATCTGGACTCACTCATCGAAAAGGACAAGGAAAAGGGCCTTTTCCGCTGCAAGCGTGAGATGTTCACCAACAGGGAGCTGTTCGACCTCGAGATGGAACACATCTTCGAGGGCAACTGGATCTACCTCGCCCACGAGAGCCAGCTGCCGAAGATCAACGACTACTACACGACCAAGATCGGTCGTCAGCCGGTGTTCATCACCCGCAACAAGGACAACCAGCTCAACTGTTTCATCAACGCCTGCGCCCACCGCGGCGCCACGCTGGCACGCTTCAAGCACGGCAACAAGGCCACCTACACCTGCCCGTTCCACGGCTGGACCTTCAACAACTCGGGCAAGCTGCTGAAGATCAAGGACCCGTCCGAGACCGGCTACCCCGAGAGCTTCAACTGCGAGGGCTCGCACGATCTCAAGAAGATCGCGCGCTTCGAGTCCTACCGCGGCTTCCTGTTCGGCAGCCTGAAGGCCGACGTGCAGCCGCTGGAAGACTTCCTCGGCGAGTCGAAGAAGATCATCGACATGGTCGTCGACCAGTCGCCCGAGGGCCTGGAAGTGCTGCGCGGCTCCTCGACCTACGTCTATGAAGGCAACTGGAAGCTGCAGGCCGAGAACGGCGCCGACGGCTACCACGTCACCGCCACGCACTGGAACTACGCCGCCACCCAGGCGCAGCGCAAGAGCCGCGACGCCGGCGACGACATCAAGGCCATGAGCGCCGGCGGCTGGGCCAAGAAGGGCGGCGGCTCGTACTCGTTCGAGAACGGCCACCTGCTGCTGTGGACGCGCTGGGACAACCCCGAAGACCGTCCGCTGATGGAACAGCGCGACCGTCTGGTCAAGGAATTCGGCGAAGCCAAGGCCGATTGGATGATCGGCAATTCGCGCAACCTGTGCCTGTACCCGAACGTGTACCTGATGGACCAGTTCAGCTCGCAGATCCGCGTGTTCCGCCCGCTCGACGTCAACCGCACCGAAGTCACCATCTACTGCATCGCGCCCAAGGGCGAGTCGGCCGAGGCGCGTGCCCGCCGCATCCGCCAGTACGAGGACTTCTTCAACGCCTCGGGCATGGCCACGCCGGACGACCTCGAAGAATTCCGCGCCTGCCAGGAAGGCTTCATGGGCCGTGCGCTGGAGTGGAACGACATGTCGCGCGGCGCCACGCACTGGGTCGAAGGCCCGGACGAGGAAGCCGACAAGATCGACCTCAAGCCCATCCTGTCGGGCGTGAAGACCGAGGACGAGGGCCTCTACGTCGCCCAGCACACCTACTGGCTTGAAGAGATTCGCAAGGCTGCCGCGGCCAAGAACGCATAACCGGAGACCCAAGAGATGAGCCTTTCCTACGAGAACCTGTGCGCCTTCCTGTACCGCGAAGCCCGTCACCTCGACGACCGCGAGTGGGACGAGTGGCTGGCGATGTACGACGAGAACTGCACCTTCTGGATGCCGGCCTGGGACGACGACGGCGAGCTGACCGAAGACCCG